>Ga0114921_10000957_pt1 | contig 12667 bp, 8 predicted proteins | sample BentaG_FD_87016 | JGI IMG/M metagenome (GOLD analysis project Ga0114921, IMG submission 87016) | Deep subsurface microbial communities from South Atlantic Ocean to uncover new lineages of life (NeLLi) - Benguela_00093 metaG | ecosystem: Environmental > Aquatic > Marine > Oceanic > Sediment ...
CTTATCAAACCTGCCTTCCGTAATTTAATAAGTAACTGCTCTAAATATTTATCTGAAATTTCCTGCCTTTTCGATATCTCCTTTAAAGAAACAGGTCTTCCTTTTTTGTGCAAAGCAATGTCACAAATTGCCCTCATCGCATATCTTCCTCTCGTCGTAACCCGCATATCCTATACCCTTATTAGCCTACTAAAATAGTAGGGTATTTAAGAAAAAATTATAATAAACTTAAAAAACTTGTCAAGTAAAAAATCTAATTTTTTTCTCTGCATACAAGAACAATCTTTGCAGAAATTATCGGTCTTTGTATCGACATCTCTTGTAGAATTGGAGAAAGACATCGCACAGCTGTGGAGAGAGTAGTGTATTAAGGAGAAGGTACAAGAATTTATCTCTTATTTCCTCTTCAACAAACTGTTAATATTTCTGCTCCATCCTTTCCAACGACAAGCGTATGTTCGAAGTGTGCTGAAATACTTCCATCTTTTGTCTTTACTGTCCATCCATTAGAAAGAGTTACTACATCATACTTGCCTGCGTTCACCATCGGTTCGATTGCAAGCACCATACCCGATTTCAATCTCGGTCCTACCCCTGGCATACCAAAATTCGGTATTATCGGTTCCTCGTGCAGTTTCTGTCCTATGCCATGTCCTGTCAGTTCCCTCACAACCGAGAATCCTGCACTCTCAACCGACTGCTGAATCGTCGAAGATATATCATACAGTCTGTTCCCATCGCAAGCTTTATTAATACCTTTGTACAAAGCGGATTCGGTCACTTTCATCAACCTTTCTGCCTCTGCAGAAATTTTCCCAACCCCATAAGTCTTTGCACCATCACCGAAATAACCGTCCTTCTTTACCCCAATATCTATACTCACGATATCCCCTTCTTTCAACACCCGCTCATCCGGGATGCCGTGAACCACCTCGTCATTCAAAGAGATGCATACTGCCGCTGGATAACCTCTATATCCTTTAAAAGCAGGTATGGCATCTTTTTTCACTATAAATTCTGCAAGTAGCCTTTCAAGTTCTTTCAATGTAATCCCCTGTTCCACAAACCTCTCTATATATTGTAGAGACTCTGCTACTATCCTGCAACTTTTAGAAATCAACTCAACCTCGCGAGGAGATTTGATATTTATCATAGGTTCTATATCTTGTTTTAAAAAATTTTTATATCCTGTCAAGAAAAAACTTGCAACCGCAGAGATCGCAGAGAACCCAGAGAAGAACACAGAAGTATGGTAATAAATGGTCTTGGGACTTATTAGAGACGAGAAACAGGGTCAGGCTGAAAAATGAACTCAAATAATGCGTAAAGCAACCACGAATTTCTCGAACGGACATGAATTATGTTTAAAATCAAAAGAAAGCAGCTATATCTCTTGTGTAAGATAACTCACCTAAAAAGTGAATCTTTGGAATTTTTATCTCTTTGTTTTTATTTGCGATAATTCGTGTCATTCGTGGTTAACGCATAATCTGGGATGAAATTTAGTGGCTTTGACTCCATTATCTTTTTTCAGAGGGTGATTTTTTAAAAGACTACACTTTACACACTTGACATTTTTTTATTTCTTTATAGGATGGCTCAAACATAATAAATAATTACGGAGGTATGTAGTATGGCAAAATTATATGTCGGTATAGATGTCGGTTCTGTAAGTGTTAATGTTGCGGTTCTTAATAAAAAGAGAGAAGTTTTGAAGGACTACTATGTAAGGCTGGAGGGAGATCCATTGAGACGCACATATGAAACTCTGAGCGATGTCTTTAAAAATTATAAAAAAGAGGATATAGTTGGACTGGCAGTAACAGGGTCGGGTGGTAAACTAATTTCAAAGATTTTACAAATCCCGTTCGTAAATGAGATAATCGCACAGTCAAAGGCTGCGGGAGAGTTTCATCCAGAGGTTAGGTCTATCATAGAGATAGGCGGTGAGGATTCAAAACTTATAATTGCAGATTACGATAACCAATTGGGTATGCATGTGGTAAAAGATTTTGCGATGAATACAATCTGTGCCGCAGGGACAGGTTCCTTTTTGGACCAGCAGGCTTCGAGACTGGGACTCTCAATAGAAGAGTTTGGAGAGTTGGCTTTACGTTCTAAAAAACCACCAAGGATTGCGGGAAGATGCAGTGTCTTTGCCAAGACGGATATGATTCATCTCCAGCAGGAGGCAACACCTGATTATGATATAGTAGCCGGATTGTGTTTTGCTCTCGCAAGAAATTTCAAGTCCACTATAGCGAAAGGTAAAGATTTTGTCCGTCCGGTATCATTCCATGGCGGGGTCGCTGCCAATTTAGGGATGAGAAAGGCATTTGAAGAAGTGATTGGATTGAACAGAGGTGAACTGGTCATACCCAAACACTTTGCTACTATGGGCGCTGTCGGTTGTGCATTATTCCTTATAGAAAAAGGGATTCGTGGCTATAAAGATATAGAAGAGATCGAACGACATAGAAAAACTCAAAAAGATGAGAGCAAGGGGATGAAATCGCTCACGGAGCCAAAGGGAAAGATTACTTCACATATCTGGATGGAGCGTCCTTCTTTGAAAAAGGACAAAAAACTTGGGGTCTATTTAGGTATAGATGTAGGCTCAATTTCAACGAATGTGGTAGCCATAGATGAGAAAAAGAGGCTCGTGTCGAGACAGTATCTATGGACTGCGGGTAGACCCATAGATGCGGTGAGAAAGGGTATCGAACTCGTGGGTGCAGAGATAGGCGATTATGTGGAGGTGAAGGGTGTAGGGACCACAGGATCTGGCAGATATATGATAGGAGACCTTGTGGGTGCAGATGTGGTGAAGAACGAGATAACCGCTCAGGCTACTGCCTCAATTGAAATAGACCCAGAAGTGGATACGATCTTTGAGATAGGGGGTCAGGATTCAAAGTATATAAGTCTTGAGAACGGTGCCATTATAGACTTTACGATGAATAAAGTCTGTGCGGCAGGGACAGGTTCTTTCCTGGAAGAACAGGCAGAGAGGTTGAATACCAATATAAAAGAGGAATTTGGAAAATGTGCCCTCACATCCGAATGTCCTGTCCAACTCGGTGAGAGGTGCACGGTGTTTATGGAAACCGACCTGGTAAACCATCAACAGAGTGGTGCGGAGAAAAACGACCTCATTGCCGGACTCTCATATTCCATCGTGTATAATTATCTCAACAGGGTGGTGGAAGATAAACGGGTAGGCAACAACATATTCTTTCAGGGTGCGGTTGCCCACAATAAAGGCGTCGTTGCCGCTTTCGAACAGGTGACTGGGAAGCCGATTACAGTTCCGCCTCACAACGATGTAACGGGTGCCATAGGTGTAGCTATAATTGCTATGGAATATATGCGCAGAAACAAACTTGAAAAGAGTGATTTTAAAGGTTTTGGATTGAGCAAGAAAAAATACGAGATAGAAAGTTTCGAATGCAAGGACTGTCCCAATATGTGCGAAATTAGAAAAGTTACGGTTGAAGGGGAATCACCTCTCTATTACGGCTCGAGATGTGAGAAATATGAAATAAAGAAAAAAAAGAGAAGCAAAGAGATACCAAACCTGTTTAAAGAGAGAGAAAAACTCTTACTCAAATCTTACAAGAAGCAGAAAGGTGGGATAAAGATTGGAATCCCAAGGGCGCTCATATTCCATGAGTTTATGCCATATTGGATTACCTTCTTTGAGGAGTTGGGATTTGAGGTAGTCCTATCAGATCGAACGAATAAGCCACTCATACACAATGGGGTTGAATCTGTGGTCTCCGAACACTGCTTTCCAATAAAAGTAGTCCACGGCCATGTGTTGAATCTAATTGAAAAAGGTGTGGATTATATATTTCTTCCTAGTATGATGAATATGCGTTCTGAACACCACAAGATAAACCAATCTTATTCCTGCCCCTTTATTCAGGCGGTGCCGTATGTAATAAAGGCTGCTCTAGACCCTGAAAGCAGAGGGGTAAAAATGCTTACCCCTGTTCTGTATCAAAGAAGAGGGATCAAACACCTTGAAGATGTATTGACTAAACTTCTTGGAAAAGAATTTGGTAAGAAGAAAAAAGAGGTCAAAAATGCGCTCGCAAAGGCGGAGACGGCTCAAAATGAATTTTATACTGCAATAAAGAAAAGGGGCAGAGAAGTGTTAAAAAATTTAAAGGAGAGGGCGATAGTAGTGGTAGGTAGACCTTACAACACCTGTGACCAGGGACTAAATTTAGAGACTCCAAAGTTGCTTAACGACATGGATGTAGTAGCGATACCCATGGATTTTCTGGAACTTGAAGAAGTGAACATTGGTGAGGACTGGCCAAATATGTACTGGAGATATGGACAGAGGATTCTATCGGCTCTACGGATAACAAAACAGCACCCAAAACTCTATCCGCTCTATATAACCAACTTCGGGTGTGGTCCAGATTCTTTCATATTGAAATATTTTGGAAAAGAGATGGGTAAAAAACCCTATCTGGTGATAGAAGTGGATGAACACTCCGCACCTGTGGGTGTGATAACCAGATGCGAGGCATTCCTCGACTCGATAGAGAATATGAAAGAGATGGTCGAACCGGCTCAGGTCTTCAAAATCCGCCGTGAAGAATGGGAAAAGAGAAAGGTTTACATACCTTTTATGGGTTATCATGCTTATGTAATAGCGGCTGCCTTTCGTTCCTGTGGTATCGACTCAGATGTGATACCAGTTGCAGACTCTGAATCTCTCGAACTCGGAAGGAAATACACTACCGGTAAAGAGTGTTACCCCTGCTTAATCACAACCGGTGATATGGTGAAGATGGTCAGATCACCTGATTTTGATCGTGATAGAGTCGCCTTCTTTATGCCTGAGGCGAGTGGTCCATGCAGATTTGGACAGTATAATAAACTTCAGCGTCTCGTACTTTCAGATATTGGATATGAAGATGTGCCGATACTATCCCCAAATCAGGCATCTAACTTTTATAGAACTCTTGGCAAATATGGCAAAGATTTTGATAAACGCGCATGGCTTGGTGTGTGTGCCCTCGACATCGTGGATAAGCTAGCAAGCGAAACAAGACCCTATGAAATAAATAAAGGCGAGACGGATGAGGTATATCAAAAGTGCCTTTCCTTGATATGTAAGGCGATTGAGAGCGGCAGTGTGTACAGTGTAATGGATGATATTAAAAAGGAATTTATGGGAATAAAAGTAGATAAGAAAGAACGTAAACCTATCATAGGGATAGTTGGGGAGATATATGTGAGGTCTCACCATTTTGCAAACGACAATATCGTGAAGACAATAGAAGCTATGGATGGAGAGGTATGGTTTCCACCACTTGCTGAATGGTTCTTCTATACGAATTTAAGAAGGAAGGAAGACGATATATTGACAAGAAGAGACTACAAGACATTCATCATTGACTGGATAAAAGACAGGTGGCAGAAGCATGTAGAACATAAGATCCATAAAAGATTCAAGGGTTGTGTTGTCAACTTCGAGGAGCCATCTATAAATGAAACCTTTGAATACAGCAATCCATATCTGCACCGAACAGTTGAAGGTGAGGGTGTACTCTCTGTAGGCAAGTCTGTAGATTTCATCAAGAAGGGTGCATCAGGTATAATTAATGTAATGCCTTTTACCTGTATGCCAGGAACGAATGTGAGCGCAGTGATGCTAAAACTCAAAAAAGATTTTGATAATGTGCCGTTTCTTAATATGGCATACGAGGGATTAGAACAGACGACGGCGAGAACAAGACTTGAAGCATTTATGTATCAGGCACACCAATATATGGCAAGAAAAAAAATGTGAAAATTATGGCACGTCCTTCATGGAATGAGTATTTTATGACAATAGCAGAACTGGTCAGCAAGCGGTCTACTTGCTTGAGACGTCAGGTTGGGTGCATTCTTGTAAAAGATAAAAGAATTCTTTCAACCGGTTATAACGGAGCACCCTCAGGAATACCGCATTGTGAGGAAGTGGGATGTCTGCGTGAAGATATTCCACCAGGAGAACGACATGAACTCTGCAGGGGACTCCATGCTGAACAGAATGCCATAATCCAGGCAGCAACTTTTGGAGTCAATATAACAGGTTCAACACTCTACTCAACCCACCAGCCGTGTTCGGTCTGTGCCAAAATGTTAGTAAATGCAGGTATCAAAAAAATAATTATAAAAGAGGGTTATCCTGATAAACTGGCTAGAGAGATTCTCCACTCTGCCAATATCGAAGCAGTTAAGTTTTAAATTCTTTCTCTATCGCCTCAATTGCAGACTGTATACTCCTCTTACTTATTACACAACTTGCTGACGAGAATGAGGTATTTATCATCTCTATGTTGATTCCTGCCTTTCCAAGTGCTGAAAATATCTTTCCTGCTGTCCCTGGCTTACCTTCAAACTCTTTTCCATAAACTGAGATTATACCTACCTCTTTGTCATGAGACACCTCTTTTGCCCCGATTTTTGCTTTAATCTTATTCAAAAGATTGAGGACCTCATCCAGGTCTGATTTCAGCATTGCAAATGAGACATCCACTTTATCTTTGCCTGTAGATACGTGTGTAATCAACTCCACATTTATTGAATGGTCACCCAATTCTTGAAATATTTGAGCTGCAATCCCAGGTTTATCAGGAACAGAGTGGAGAGTAATCTTTACAATGTTATCAAAATGTTTTATCTCCATAGTTTCCTCCTAAAAAGTTTTTTCGTTTGCGTTAATAGGTTACGATGCCCGTTTCGTCCTTCGGTGACGGGGTCCGTAACCGACAACCGCCCCACGATACGGGTTTCGTCACCGTTAAACTTTTAACGAAATTTCCTTACCTTCACGATATATGAAATTCTACAACATCTCCATCCCGAAGTATATGGTCTCTTTCTACCCTCTGCCCGTCGTATTTTCCTGCCCCCCACAGTCTTGCAAATCTCAAGTTAGTTCCAAAGTCCTTATGGACTGTTCTGGCTGCATCGAGTACTGTGGTTTCTCGTTTTAGAACAAATGGCACATTTTTGTCAGGTGGTTTGCCAGGAACTTTGGTGTAGACACGAATTATGTTCAATCCATCATAAATTTTTCTTTTCAGTTCTGAAAGTTTCTTCTTTTCTTTTGCGGAGACCGAGATTACAGGAAATTTTTCAGCATACCTATCTGTTAAAATACAAAACTTTTCTTCACTCCCGTTCAAATCATTTTTATTGCCCACAATCAATACTCTATTTTCAAAAAAGACTTTTGCTTCACTCAGTTTTTTTATAATCGTTTCTATCTGGTCTACAACATCACCGCTCAGGTCTACAAGAAAGAGGAGTAGATCTGCTGTCCTGCTTATATTGAGTAGCCAGTGTTCACAAAAGTCTGAAGTTATTGGAGATGTATCTATCAACTGGATAGCAATGTCTTCAAAATTCAGCATTCCTACAATGGGTTTATGAGTTGTAAAGGGATAGGATGCCACTTCGGGGTTTGCATGTGTAAGAACAGTCAGTATCTGAGACTTTCCTGCATTTGGTTCCCCTAAAATTACAACCTGACCGGCGCCTTCTTTATTTACATAGTAGAGAGAATCTCTCCTGCTTTTTATGTGTGTTTTTTGTGATAGTTTATTCAGTTTTGAAATCTTTGCTCGCAGATCTGCCTGGAGTTTATCCGTCCCTTTATGCTTTGGCATAATTGCAAGCATCTCATGCAGAATAGATATCTTTTCTTTTGGTGTCTTTGCAAAGCGGAATCTCTTTTCTGCTTCAAAATATTGAGGTGGAAGATTGGCAGGCATAATTCAACGCAAGATTAAAATCTTTGCTGTTTTTGAGAGTTCTTCTATTTTTAAGCGACAGAAGTATAGTCCACTTGGAACATCCCTTCCACTTTCGTCCTTTCCGTCCCAGGTTACTGTATGCTCTCCGGGATTTTCCACGGTTTCGAGTAGATTTTTTACAAGCATTCCTTCAACATTGTAAATTTTGAGCGATACAGAAAGAGATGATTTCTTATCACAATCAGAGATAAAATATTGAACATTCGTCCTTCCGCATGTGGGGGTTGGAGAAATAGTGAAGTTAAAAGAAACGGTATCGACATCGGAGGATTTCCCTCCTGGCACAGAAGGTGAATATTCCACCGTTATATCTTCCAGATATGGGGTTGAATCGCTGGTAGAAAATAGAGTAACTTTGTATTGAATATATTTCTTATCAGAAGGGCCTGAAATTGAATCGTCTGATGTGCAGACCCTCCATACTGACCATGCTGAGTTATCAGGAGTATCTCCTGTTCTCGTCTCAACCGTTATCGATGTACCTGTTGGGGTATATGCGTACCAGAAAATCAACCCCCAATTTCCGACCGAATCACCACTCACACCATAGTTTGATGAAATCAGACTGCCTACCGTTTTGTAGTAACTCCATGTAACCCCCCAATTGTAGATCCGTGGAGTAAAAGCAATGTCGTTGGTGGTCAAAATTGCCATCAGTCTGATCGAATCTGTATGAAGGGAGGAAATATCCTGACCGTCTATTATGCTATCGATTAGAACCGAATCAGATGTTGCATCGAGTATCGAATAGACTACACCGGTAATGTTGGGAACAGAAGAATCGGTCGCTGAGAACCTCTCCCAGTGTGCACGAGGGGTGGGGGCAATCTTTTTTGAGATGATTGTTGCCCTTCCGGTTATAATTTCTATCTCGATTAAATCTGTGTGAACATCGGCAGGTTGAACTTTCAAATTGAGTATTCCAGAGATATCTATATAGTTGAATAGACCTTCATTATACACCGCAGAGATGGATGTGTCAGATTTTACAAACTCCCATTGGGATTTTTTCGCAAGGTTTAAAATATATAAATCTGTTTTCCTATCGCTTTTATATATTACTGAAAATTGCGAGATGGAAGGGATTGGTTCACCGATTTTAAATCTGTAAATAATGGACGAATCTGAAACGACTTTTTCAGTAACATCAGTTGAAAAACTCCTCGCCCTTTGTTTGATTTCTATGCCTTCGATTTCTATCTGAAGATTTCCATACCTATCGATTCGCATCCATAGGGGTTCACCATCCTGCCATAAAACTGTCGCATCATCGCATATTAGATAACCCTTATTGCTCTCTCCGTCAACATTATTTCCAATGTAATACCTCGTTGAATCTACAAACAATTGGGCACCACTACCGCCTGACCAGTCGGTCTGTTTCCACTCGTCGGAACCGCCATTGACCGCGAATAGAATTAAAGAGACGATAGAAACCGTTTCAATAAAATTTCTCATGCATTTCATAATAGAAAAGTTCCGTATCCTGTCAAGAAAAAAGAAACCAGAGAACATCTCAGAATCCGTATGGACAGAGAAGAAAAGAAACCACAGATTACGCAGATTAACACAAGAAACTAAAGAGAAATTAAGAAAATGGAAATTGTGGAACTGAACAGATAAATTTCTTAATTTCCAATGCATAGGTGCGGGGTTCGTGTAATTCGTGCAATTCGTGGGTTTCTATTTTTCTGATTAGACTCTTGACAATAAGTTAGACTATATTATAATCAAAATCTTAAAAATTGAGGTAACGATGTATAGAATTGAGTCAAAAATAGATACTAAATCGAAGAAATTTCAAGAGAATCAAAAATATATGCAGGATATGGTGGATGAGTTTAAAGAGAGATTGGAAGAGGCAAAGAAAGGTGGTCCACCGAAGGCACACGAAAAACATAGATCGCGTGGAAAGTTGACGGCAAGGGAGAGACTCGATTTATTGTTTGACCGCAATGCGCCTTTTTTAGAATTCAGCACCCTTGCAGCATACGGAATTTTGAATAATGAGCATCCAGCCTCAGGCATAATAACAGGCGTTGGTGTAGTTCACGGCAGAGAGGTTTTGGTGATAGCGAATGATGCTACGGTGAAAGGAGGCACATACATCCCTGAGACTATAAAGAAACATGTTCGTGCCCAGCAGATTGCTCTCGAAAACCGTCTGCCTTGTATATACCTTGTAGATTCTGGTGGTATATTTCTGCCTCTCCAGTCAGGAACATTTCCTGATAAAGACCATTTCGGCAAAATTTTCTACAATCAGGCAAGGCTCTCTGCTTTGAATATTCCACAAATATCCGTAGTGCTCGGGTTCTGTACTGCAGGCGGTGCGTATGTCCCTGCTATGAGCGATGAGACCATCATTGTAAAAGGTAAGGGCACTATCTATATAGGTGGCCCACCACTGGTAAAGGCGGCAACAAAGGAGGTGGTAACCCCTGAGGAACTCGGCGGTGCAGATGTTCATTGCAGGATTTCCGGCGTTTCCGACCACTATGCAATGGACGATAAACACGCTCTGGAGATTACAAGAAATATTGTTGAGAATATCCAATTCCCGCCGAAATTTGAACTTGATACAGTAGAACCTGAAGAACCCTATTATGACCTCAAAGAACTATATGGAATCATACCAAAAGATTTAAAGAAATCATTTGATATGCGTGAAGTCATCGCCAGAATCGTTGACGGAAGTAAATTTCACGAGTTCAAAGAACTGTATGGTCCTACCCTTGTTACTGGCTTTGCCAAAATAATGGGTTATCCAGTGGGAATAGTTGCGAATAATGGGGTGCTTTTCTCAGAAAGTGCCCAAAAAGGGGCACATTTCATATCTATGTGTGCAATAAGAAAGATTCCGCTTGTATTCTTACAGAACATTACAGGCTTCATAGTTGGTAAGCAGTACGAGCATGGAGGTATAGCGAAGGATGGTGCGAAGATGGTTCATGCTGTGGCGAATGCCGATGTGCCCAAATTTACGATAATAGTTGGCGGTTCTTACGGTGCAGGAAATTATGGGATGTGTGGTCGTGCATACAGTCCTCGATTCCTGTGGATGTGGCCAAATTCCAAGATATGTGTTATGGGTGGTGAACAGGCTGCGAATGTCTTGCTCGATGTGAAACTGGCAATATTGAAAAAGCAGGGTAAGACGATGACAAAAAAAGAACAGGAAGAGTTCAAAGAGCCGATATTAAAGAAATATGAAGAAGAATCGAGTGCCTATTATTCAACCGCAAGAATTTGGGATGATGGAATCATCGACCCTCTCGATACAAGAACAGCATTAGGTTTAGGAATTTCTATGTCGCTCAACGCCCCGATTCCAGACCATAACTTTGGAGTATTCAGAATGTAGGAAGCGTCACTTGTCGCAAAGAAGGAAGGAAATTTTAAATGTTAATACGAATTGGGGGACGGTGCTTGACTCTGTGACTCTGGTAAACGAAACAGTTCCAACAGGTTACTATATGATATCATGAGAAATGGTGCCAAAAGAAAAAAGGTGAAACTACCAAGTTCCACTGGACAAAAAACTGATATTGCTGCGATGATAGTATGTAGGGAACCCGTACGGGTTTCCTACATAATCTACGTCCTATTAATTTAACTATTCGGTCTTTGCTGGGGTGAGTTCAACTATGGTCTTTCCTGCATCTACTAAATCACCCTGTGAGAAATATATCTTTTTTACTACTCCCTTAATGGGTGCTTTCAATTCATTTTCCATCTTCATAGCCTCAACTATTACCAGGGTCTGATTCTCTTCTACCCCTTCACCTTCTGCGATATTTATCTTCACAACCTGTCCAGGCATAGATGAAGAAACCGTATTCCCCACAGGACCTGCACCAGCTGAAATTCTTTGCTCAGCAATAGCCTCTTTTTCCTCAATACAGAACTGTTCCCCTCCTATCGATAAAAATCTTTTATTTTCACTACTTGCAATATAAACGGTATATGTACTATTACCTATCAAAAAAGAGATGCAGTTTTCCGATATGGATTGACAATTTACATCTAACTTCTTATTACCTGTATCAATTATATAATGTTCTCCTTTGAGCTCGACTGAGATTTTATGCGTCTTTCCAGAAACTGTGAACTCAAATTCCATGTGCAATCTCCCATTTTCCGAGTGTCTGCCATGGTGTCGTTCTTTTTACTGCTTTATCCTTTCCCTTAACAGTCGGGGATGTATTGTATGCGTCTATTGCTGCTGCAGTTAGTGCTTGTTCAATAAATTTTTCCCTCTTCTCTTTCCATTCTACCATATTTTCTGATATAAAATTAGTCCGAGTCTCACCTGCAATAAATTTAGGATGGTCCATTATATCGTAGAGAAAAGGAATCGTGTTTTTGATGCCAAGTATGATATAGTCCGAAAGTGCGGATACCATTCTGCTCCGTGCCGATTCCCTATCCTCTGCCCATACGATGAGTTTGGATAGTATAGGGTCATAGTGGGGCGTCACCTCTATCCCGGAATATAGCCCGGAATCAACTCTGACCCCGGGTCCTATTGGTTCTTTAACAAATAGGATTTTACCTGGTGAAGGAAGAAAATTATTCTCAGGGTCCTCTGCATATATTCTACACTCTATTGCATGTCCCCTCTGTTTTAAACTGTCCTGATTGATAGAGAGTTTCTCGCCAGATGCAATAAGTATCTGCTGTTTTACCAGATCAACACCTGTTGTAAGTTCAGTAATTGGGTGTTCTACCTGGATTCGGGCATTCACTTCCAAGAAATAGAAATTACCTTCTCTATCGAATAGAAATTCAACGGTTCCTGCGTTCGTATATGCTGCTGTGAGTATAACCTTCTTTGCAAG
>Ga0114921_10000958_pt1 | contig 12667 bp, 13 predicted proteins | sample BentaG_FD_87016 | JGI IMG/M metagenome (GOLD analysis project Ga0114921, IMG submission 87016) | Deep subsurface microbial communities from South Atlantic Ocean to uncover new lineages of life (NeLLi) - Benguela_00093 metaG | ecosystem: Environmental > Aquatic > Marine > Oceanic > Sediment ...
AGCCCTCTTTGTAAGGCATCAGGCTTGATAAGAACCAGAGACTTTTCCATCTTAAACTCCATCCTCTTTATTAGACTTAAGCAGCCTTTGGGCAGCGAGAAGGAAAACCTCATGCCATGCCTCAAAATGATAGCGGGCAGTATCAGCAATTACCCCATCCATATCCCAGATAACCGCTTTGTCCATACCGTCAGGCATTACCCTTGGGCTCTTCCTCATCGTGGCTCGTATCTCTTGACTTCTGGTTAACAACCAGGTGTTTCGCTGTGCCTTCAGCTACCAGAGTGCCGTCCTTCAGGGAAATAGCTGCTTTCGTCTTAGCCAGCCTTCTGGTCTTCTTGATTACAGAAGAGGTAATGATGAGAGGCTCACCGATTAAGGCCGGACGCTTCAATCTAGCGTACATTTCAGCAGTGAGGCAATCTAAGCCCTCAAATCGGGTTGCGTAACCCATCGCTTCGTCAAGGAGACATTGAATAATGCCTCCATGGACAATACCTGACCAGCCTTGATGAAATTCGGTAGGGGTAAACTCTGTTTTAGCCGTTTTGCCGTCCCACTCAAAGCTCAATTTCAATCCTATGGGATTGTTCCACCCACAGGCAAAGCACATATCCAGGTTCTTGGTTGTATCAATTGACACTTTAGGCCAATCTCCCATCTTCTGTCTCCATTCTCTAGCGGTGTTTGCGTTCAGTAATTGATGGACGCCTGAGATACAGCGGCTGTAGAGTCGCCAGGTCATCATAATCGCCTGCTTTAAGCCGTTGTAGCCCTAGCTCAGCTAGAAAACTAGCCCGGCGGACTCTGGCAGCTGGAGGCGGTATTACTGCTCTTTGCTTAAGCTTCTTTCTCAGTTGGCTGGTGACAGCTGAGACCAACTCCCCGCAAAATACAGTTCTGGTAGTTATCTCCGAGCATAAGGCTTCAACAGTAGTTATGTGCTCACTGGTGAGCTGAAACCACTTACCCTGTTTCTTCTGATAAGTAGCCGTGGCAATCTCGCTTCTACCGGCATTATGTATCGGGCAGATAGGCAAACCAGTCGCAGCATGCTGGTAGGCTTCCGCTTCCAGGGTACTGATACCAACTATTGGGATTCCCAGGCTGAAGGCTAGCCCCTTGGCAGTGCTAATGCCTACTCGCAATCCGTTAAAGCTCCCCGGTCCTTTAGCCACGATAATACCAGTAACCGATTGAAGATTTACCCCGGTTTGATTCAACAAATTAGTCAGGTGAGGCAATAGCTCAACAGTATGATTCTGCCCACAACGCCAGGTTAGCTCGGCCAGGACCTGGCTGTCCTGAACCAGAGCAATGCCAGCTATACCTGTTGAAGTGTCTATAGCTAATCGCACTGGAAACCCTTTCTATGATTTAAAGGCGAAGGCTTTCAATTGGGCTAATATTTCCCGGTAGCGCTTGCCACTGGGCTTAAGTTGAAAGCCACGCTCAGTATCAGAAAGATAGCTTATTTCAACCATCAGGTGCTCTGCTGGCAGCACACTTAGTCCTTTTTCTGCCCATTCCACCACACAAAGGCCGTTGCCATATAGATACTCATCCAAGCCCAGGTCCGCAATCTCCTCTATGTGGTCAAGCCGGTAGAGGTCGATATGGTATAGAGGCAGCCTGCCATAAAGCTCCCTGACTATCATAAAGGAGGGACTGGCCGCATACTCTTTAATACCCAGTCCCCAGGCAATACCCTGAGTAAGACAGGTCTTCCCTGTCCCCAAACCACCCGCCAGGAGGAGAATATCACCAGGCAAGGCTAGTTCTCCAATGCGGACGCCAAACTCCTGGGTCTGCTCAGGACTGTGGCTCATCAGCTCAAGGTGGTTTAGCTTCATCTCGACCTGAAATGCTCCCATCCTGCCTTACCAAAATTGAAAGGGTTGCCTTTACTGTCAACCAAAATTACCTCCCCTACCCTATCAGCCACAATTTCACCGATTACTGTTATTGGGCAGGAGGCAGCCATCTTTACCTTGTTGATAACCTCAGCTTCCCCGGTAAATAGGAGTTCGTAGTCCTCACCTCCCGATAGGGCCAGTTCCAGGGATTTGCTACTGAAGTTAGCTTTGACTACAGGCTGAATGGGCACACGGTCAATTTCTATCCAAGCGCCCACCTGACTTGCTTTGCCGATTTGTTTCAGGTCTGAAATCAACCCGTCACTAATATCTATCGCTGTTCTAACTCCATGCTTTACCAGTAGTTGCCCTTCAGCTACTCTGGGAGAGGGACGGAGGAAAGCCTCTCTTAGGGAACGGACGGCTTCGGGTTCAAACTGGAGCCGCCCGGTTAGCACCTCCAAGCCAGCGGCAGCCGCCCCCAAATAACCAGTGACCGCTATTTGCTCACCCGGTTCAGCGGTTGACCGAGTAAGCATATTTTTATTCCCAGTATTACCCAAGACGATAGTATGAATAGCAACCAAGGGGGCACTACTGACATCTCCACCAATGATGGCTACACCAAATTGCCGCGCCAGCTCAATCATCCCCTGATAAAGAGCGATAACATCATCTACCTCAGTATGGTCTGGTAAGGCTAATGATACCAGAGCATATCTGGGTAAGCCACCCATAGCGGCAATATCACTCAGGCTGATTGCCAGTGCTTTCCAGCCAAGGTCTTCCCAGGAGACTATACCTAATGAAAAGTGGACATCCTGAATGAAGGAATCAACGGTAGCCAGTTGAGTTGAAGCATCGCCCCGCCAGGCAGCAGTGTCATCACCAATACCGATAATAAGCTGCTGCCAGGATGCTACCCGTTTGTCCCGTGAGCTATCAACCATTTTAGCCAGGAGGTCAATCAGCCCAAATTCGCCTAGCTCCGAGACCTTCATGATGAAATTATAGCATGCCTATATTTGGCTCACAACCTAGCCATATCAAGCAAAAGTTGTTATAGTCTCTAATAGAGATGCGTTACGCAATTGTGGCTGATATTCATGCCAATCTAGCCGCTTTTACCGCAGTACTGGACGACATTGAGCATAGGGGAGGAGTGGAGGAAGTATGGTGTCTGGGAGATGTCGTTGGCTATGGTCCCGACCCGCATCAGTGCCTTGAGCTATTACGCCAATATAACCATGTCTGTGTTGCCGGGAATCATGATTGGGCGGCAATAGGCAAGATAAACATCTCTGATTTTAACCCGTATGCTGCCGCCGCTTGTCGCTGGACAGCACAGCAATTAGACCAGGAAGATATCCAGTATCTTGACCGCCTGCCATTAGTTATCAAGAAAGATGATTTTACCTTAGTGCATGGTAGCCCGAGGCATCCTATATGGGAATACCTCCTGTCAACCAGTAGTGCCAAAGAGAATTTTGCTTATTTCCAATCACAATTTTGCCTGATCGGTCATTCCCATGTTCCCCTGATATTTGAGTATAGCCAATCTAGTACCTGTTCTTTAAGTGAGTTCCCGGCTGATACTCCGCTTACCCTAGCTCAAAATCGGTTGCTTATTAATCTTGGCAGCATAGGACAACCCCGAGATGGTGACCCTCGAGCCAGCTATGCTATCTATGACAGCCAAACAAGGTCAATTAGCCTTTATCGCATCCCCTATGATATCAGTGCCACTCAGGCCAGGATGGTGAAATGCAGACTGCCTATGCCTTTAGTAACTCGCCTGAGTTATGGTCAGTAACTGCATTAGAAAAAACTAAGCGAATGTCAAGCACCAAACCTTCCTTTCTACGAGACGGTATGTTAAAATAAACACTTGGTTGTGTCTTTTAATACTCTCTTAGGCCTAAAGCAGTTATTGATTTCACTTTAAGAGATGCCAGTGGAAAATGGATAAGATTACCCTAACTATTGATGGTACCCAGGTGGAGGCAGAGAAAGGGGCTACGGTGCTACAGGCAGCGCAGAGCGCTGGCATTTACATTCCTGGCCTTTGCTCCCATCCTGATTTGCCCTCATCAAGAGAGATAAAGGCTGATGAAGTTATCTACCGGGGTACCGAAGCCTACAAAAATGATAATTCAGCCGAGGAAGTTGAGGGATGCCAGTTGTGTTTGGTGGAGATTGAGGGGATGGATGGGCTGTCCAATGCCTGCACTACCGATGTTACTGAAGGCATGGTAGTTCAAACCAATACCCCGCAGATACAGGAGAAGCGACGAGAGAATTTAACCAAGCTCCTGCTCACTCACCCTCACTTTTGCCTGACCTGTCCCAACAGAGAGGGCTGCATTCCTTTCGACCCGGTATGCCCGCAGAATGTGAACATGGATGAGCGCTGCTGTGCCAAGCTAAATCACAATTGTGAGGTGCAGGCAGTTGCCGAATATATTGGCATTGACCCCAATATCTCTCGCTACATTTTCCGTGACCTGCCTCGCATTAAGGACGAGCCTTTATTTGACCGAGACTATAACTTCTGCATTAACTGCACCCGCTGTGTCAGGGTCTGCCGGGAGGTACGGGGGGTAGACGCCCTTGGCTTTGTCTTTCAAGATGGCAATGTAATCGTTGGCACCAAGGCACCTACCCTTAAGGAATCAGGATGCAAGTTCTGCGGAGCCTGTGTTGAGGTCTGCCCCACTGGTACCCTGATGGACAGGGACATCCAGTTAGCAGAACGCGAAGCCCAACTCATTCCCTGCAAGAATGCCTGTCCTGCTGGTGTAGACGTTCCTCGTTATGTTCACCTTATTGCTGAAGGGAAATATGACCAAGCTCTGGCTGTAGTCCGTGAGAAACTCCCTCTGCCCCGCACAGCCAGTTACATCTGTCTGCGCTTTTGTGAAGCCAAGTGCCGTCGGAATGAGGTAAGTGAGCCAATTGCCATTATGGCTTTGAAGCGATTTGTCAGTGAGAACCACTCCGAGCTGTGGAAGGAAGGTCTCAAAGCACCTACCCCCAGCGATAAAAAGGTAGCCATTGTTGGCTCAGGACCAGCCGGGCTAACCGCCAGCTATTACCTGACCAGACGTGGTCATGAGGTTACTATTTTCGAAGCATCATCAACACCAGTGGCTATGTTACGGCATACTATTTCCAAGAAGCGCTTACCTAGAGAGGCACTGCAGCAGGATATTGATGACATCCTCCAAATGGGAGTGACCCTTCAGCTTAACAGCCCTAAGTTCTCCGTGGATGAACTCTTCGAGGAAGGCTTTGATGCCGTCTTTCTAGCTGCCGGCAGTACCTATGTCGGATTACCTTCTTTTCCTTCAAAAGAAGAGGCAATGAAGCTCACCCCCCAGGGAAGCATCGCTGTTGCTCCCACAACACTGGCTACCAACCGAAAAGGGGTATTCGCTGGGGGGGATATGGTGCTTGGTGGTATATCTGAGGACTTCATCCAGTATTTGGCAGAACACAGGAGCGAAGCAAGCCAGAAGGGCAAAGAGGACTTCCTTGATACCCTCATTAATCAGATAGCTGTTCACCGTGGTGACGCCTCCCGCTCAGTTCTTAAAGCTGTTGCTGCCGGGAGGCAGGCAGCCAGTTCCATTGATAAATACCTTGGTGGCAACGGGGAAATTGACGAGGTACTGGTGGAGCCTGAGGAACCCAGCCCCTGGCTGGGGAGAGACGAAGACTTTGCCGATTGGCAGTGCCTGTCAAAACCTTACCGGCCTCCACCCCCTCAGTTTGCCGGGCTCAGTGAGATAGAATCCCCTCTTAGTGAGCCAGCGGCAGTTGAGGAGGCAAAACGGTGTTTGCAGTGTCACCTTAGGTTTGAAATCTCGCCAGGAATTCTGCCACCGGAAAAATGGCTGGAATTCAACACTGAAAATATCAGCACTGTTCCCGAGAAGGACGGGGTTTTCCAGCTGATTACTGAAGAGAAGGAAATAATTTATATTAAGGGCACACCTAATTTGCGGCAGGAATTAGAGGAGCAGCTAACTAGCAACAAAAAAGCCCGCTATTTTGATTACGAAGAAACCTTTATGTATACCGGTCGAGAAAGTGAGCTACTGCAAAAATTCTTACAGGAACACGGAAAACTCCCTGAAGGTAATGACGAGTTGACAGACCTGTTTGACTAAGCAGCTCTAATAGAGGAAAGCGATTTTGGTCATCAAAGGAAGGGGTTAGGTTATGAAGATAAGCACCATTCTGGCTCTGGAAGATGGTAACATGGTGGGAACCCTGCAGAGCTTCCTGGCCAGTCTTCTGGAAAAACAAATTGTTGATGCTCTTTTAGTTCCCCAAGAGATTGCCAACGGGCGCAGTGTGGCTCCAACCCTGGTGCAAGACCCAGCCAACATGAGCCAAGCTAACCCCCTCGCCCCGGTGATTCCAGTGGCTTCAGCTACCCTGATTTCCCAACTGACTGTTGACAAGCCTCACCAGAAACTGGGCGTTGTTCTGCGGTCTTGTGAGCTCCGAGCCCTCATTGAGCTGGTCAAACTGCAACAGGCAAACCTTGAAAATGTGATTACTATTGGTATTGACTGCCTGGGCACCTACGAAGTGAACGACTATGCTCGCCTGATAGATGAGATGGAGGGTACAGCGGCGGAGAAAGCAGCCAAGGTAATAGCCGAGCTTCAAAAGCAGCTAACCCAGGGGAGTGGTGAACCTAACTCACTTCCCTTGCGTCCGGCATGCCAGATGTGTGAGTTCCCGGTGCCTCAGGGGGTTGATATTGCTATAGGGCTGATTGGGGTGGAGGAGGGGATACTTATCACCCTGGAAAGTGAGCTGGCGACTAAACTAGGACTTGAAAAGAGAGAGGTGCCTAATCGAGAGGAAGTAATTGCCAAGCTGGAGGAAACTCGCAGGGGAGCACGGGACCGAGCCTTCGCTGAGTTTCGTGAGGAAGTAAAGGATATAAACAGCTTTGCCGATAAGTTTGCTACCTGCATTCGCTGCTACACCTGCTCAGTGGTATGTCCCATCTGCTATTGCAAGGAGTGCTTTTTCCGCACTGAAACCTTTAAGCCCGAATCTGAGCGTTACTTCGAGTGGGCAGAACGGAAAGGGACTCTAAAGATGCCCACAGAGACGCTTTTTTATCAGTTGGGGCGTTTGAATCACATGGTAGCTTCTTGTGTAGGGTGTGGCTTATGTGAGAGTGCCTGCCCTAGCAAGATACCACTAACAGTCATTTTTCGAGCAGTAGGGGATGGGGTGCAGAAGATGCTGGATTATGTCCCGGGTCGCAGCCTAGAGGATAAGTTGCCCTTCTTACCCGACTTCACTCAGGTAGGGAGCCATTAAAGATATGAATGAATTTGAGCCAAAGATAATTGCTTTTCTATGTAACTGGTGTGCCTATACCGGGGCTGATTTAGCGGGAACTATGCGCTTGCACTATCCCGGCAATGTTAGAATTATCCGCTTGATGTGTAGTGGTAGCCTTGACCCAGTCTATGTCATTAAGGCACTACTTGAGGGAGCTGATGGCGTGCTCATCGGTGGCTGCCATCTGGACAACTGCCATTATATTAATGGCAACTACAACGCTGAGCGTCGGGTGAGCATCCTTAAGAACATCCTGCATCAAGTAGGCTTTAATGAAGACAGGGTGTGGCTGCGCTGGATCTCTGCCAGTGAGGGCAAGCTTTTTGCCGACACAGTACGAGAGATGGTAGATGAATTAAAGGCCAAACCACCCAATCCCATGCGGAACCCGTGGGAGGTGTGGCAGGGAGCAGCTCATAACACATAGTTACAGGCTTCGTAACCCCAAAGCTTTTTCTCCAGCATGGTTAGGCTTTGGAAAGAACACGGAGAAGCTAAACAGCAAAGTAGTAGGTCTAACGTGTAAAATCTGGGGGGAATCCCCAGTTACTGCTAATTTTATCACCTAGGAAGGAGATTATTCAGTGGACCCAATAGTAATCGCAGTAATAACCGGTGTCCTGGGGCTGGTCTGTGCTGGCTTCATGGCTATCTATGTATTAGGCAGGGAGCAAGGCTCGGAGAAGATAAAAGAAATATCAGCCGCTATCCAGGAGGGGGCGATAGCCTTCCTGACCAGCGAGTATCGGATACTGGCTGTCTTTGTGGTAGTCGTCGGCATAATTCTGGGAGTGATACCCAACCTCGGCTTATGGGTTGCTCTGTCCTTTGTTTTTGGTGCCATTTGCTCTGGCTTGGCTGGCTGGATTGGCATGAACATAGCCATCAGGTCTAACAGCAGGACTGCCGCTGCCGTCCAAAAGAGCCTGAATCAGGGCTTAAAAGTCTCCTTCCGTGGTGGTGCGGTAATGGGGATGTGCGTCGTTGGCATCGGCATTCTTGGCCTGAGTATTCTTTACTTTGTTTTTCATAATAACCCTGACTTCCTCAAAATCATCCCTGGCTTTGGCTTCGGTGCTTCCTCAGTAGCTATATTCGCCAGAGTTGGTGGCGGTATCTATACTAAAGCCGCCGATACCGGAGCTGACATCGTGGGCAAGGTGGAAAAGGAAATCCCCGAAGATGACCCCAGGAACGCCGCTGTTATTGCTGATTTCGTTGGTGATAATGTTGGTGATGTGGCTGGCATGGGCGCTGACCTCTTTGAATCCTACGTTGACTCAATTATTGCCACGATGACACTGGGGATGATAGCTGCTTTCTCCACTACCTTGGCTAAATCCCTGGTTCCTAATGAGGCTACAGCCTGGTTCCTGCCTATGATGGTGGCTGCCGGAGGTATCATCGCCTCTATTATTGGTGTATTCCTGGTAAGGGTGGGTGGAAAAGCGGAGATGGGAGCGCTGCTCAATGCTCTACGCCGGGGTACATTCTCAGCATCAATCCTGGCGGCTATCTTCTCCTTCCTGGCAGTATATTTCCTTGGGGCTGACATAGGCATATTCTGGGCTATTCTGGCTGGTCTCGTTGCTGGTGTCCTAATCGGGGAAAGCACCAACTACTTTACCTCTTATGCTTATTCACCAACACTCCGTATCTCAGAAGCATCCCAAACCGGAGCGGGAACATTGATAACCAGAGGCTTTGCCAACGGTCTGATGAGCACTTTGCCACCCATTATCGTGGTGGCCATCGCCATTATAGTCGCCCATCACTTTGCTGATATCTATGGTGTAGCTATTGCCGGGATTGGCATGCTGTCTACCCTGGGCATACAAGATGCTACCGATGCTTACGGTCCTGTAGCCGATAATGCTGGTGGCATTGTTGAGATGGCAGGGCTACCCCCCAAGATTAGAGAGCGAACCGATGCCCTGGATTCCCTGGGCAACACTACCGCCGCCACCGGCAAAGGCTTTGCTATCGGTGCCGCCGGTCTCACTGCTCTGGCACTGATGCTATCCTACAGTCAGGCGGTAGGCATTGAATTTGCTCAACTCAGCCTGCTTGACCCCCGTGTTGTCGCTGGTATACTCCTTGGTGCTATGCTGCCAGCCATCTTCTGTGCCCTGACCCTAAACGCTGTGGGCACAACCAGTTTTTCTATAATCAATGAGGTTCGCCGACAGTTTCGTGAGATAAAAGGACTGATGGAAGGAGAAGCCAAACCTGAGTACGGAAGATGTGTAAGCATCTGCACCAAAGCGGCCATAAAGCAGATGCTGGCTCCCGGCTTAATGACCATAGTTTCTCCCATTCTCATCGGCTTCATTCTGGGACCGCTTGCCCTAGCTGGGTTTCTGATGGGGGCTATTGCCAGCGGATTCCTACTAGCTATAACCTTTGCCAATGCTGGTGGCTCCTGGGATAATGCCAAAAAGTGGATAGAGAAAGGTAACTTCGGCGGAAAGGGTTCAGATGCCCACAAAGCCAGTGTAATCGGGGATATGGTTGGTGACCCGATGAAGGATACCGCAGGGCCATCCTTGAATATCATGATTAAACTAATGACAATAGTGTCACTGGTTTTAGCCCCGTTGTTTGTTGGCTTCCCTGGCCTCGTCTAGAGAATCTCAGGGATAGATAGCTAGCGCTTCAAGGCCGGTGGTTTCAGGCAAGCTGAGCATGAGGTTCATATTCTGGATAGCCTGTCCGGCTGCTCCCTTGACCAGATTATCAATGCTGCTAATAACGATGAGCCTCCCCGTCCTGTGGTCAATGGTAGGATAAACAAGGCACAGGTTACTCCCCCAAGTATGCTTGGTATGAGGAGAAGATTCTACCACTCTTACAAAGGGCTCATCCTTATAGAAATCAAGGTATAGCTGCCTTAGCTCTTCCTCGCCTTCTTTGCCAGGAGTAACTTTACCCGGAGCCAGTGAGGCATAGCAGGTACTTAATATTCCCCTGGTCATCGGGATTAGATGAGGGACAAAGGTTACTGAAAGTGGCGGTTCGGGGTGAAGTGTCTTTAGCTCCTGCGTAATCTCAGGCAGATGTCTATGTCCTTCCAAAGAATAAGCGGTGACATCCTCATTAGCTTCTGAGTAGTGAGTTCGCAGACTCAGGGTTCTGCCTGCTCCAGAAACACCAGACTTACTATCAATAACAATGTCAGGCTCAATCAGCCCTTCCTTAACTACTGGAGCTAAGGCCAGGATTGCTCCGGTGGGATAGCAACCCGGGTTAGCTATCAGGCGGGCAGAGGCTACCTTAGAGCGGTAAAGCTCTGGTAAGCCATACACCGCTTCTTCCAGTAACTGGGGGGCAGGATGAGTAAAGTTATACCAGCGCAAGTATTCAGCAGCATCCTTCAGCCTGAAATCAGCGCTAATATCCACCACTTTAATGCCACGCTCAAGTAATGGTATCACCACTTTAGCACTCTCCTGATGGGGCATAGCGGAAAAGGCCAAATCAACATCCCCTAGCTCAGTTTGAATAGTTAGGTCAGCACCAGCCAGATGAGGGAAACCATCCTCCAGCCTCTGCCCGGCAGCACTGCGCCCGGTAACCGAGGTGAGTTCTACTTCTGGATGCTGATGAAGTAGCCGTGCCAGCTCAACACCAGTGTAACCGGTAACATTGATAACGCCAACTCTTGCTTTACTCAATAGACTAATCCCCTAACTGGTGTATTGTAGCATATGAAAGTTCACTTCGCACCCTGCACTCCCTGACAAGCAGCTGTTTGCTGAAGATAACAGACATATGGTAATATTATAAATTATACTACAGGCCTCATTATAGCCTAATTAAGAGCCTCAGGAGTAGAGTCAGATGCCTAAGATTTATCTTATTGATGTCACCAATCGGGATGGAGTGCAGACAGCCAAGCTTGGCTTATCCAAGCTGGAAAAAACCCTGATAAATATTTATCTAAATGAAATTGGGGTCTTTCAGTCTGAGTTTGGCTTCCCCACAACTAGGCACGAAACCAACTATCTCCAAGCCAATCTGGAACTAGCTGAGATGGGAGTCCTGAAACCTATCCGCCTGGAAGGATGGATAAGAGCCATCACCAGCGATGTAGAGACCGCTTTTAAGCTGGTACCTAGTATCCGACATCTTAATCTGTCAATATCTACATCAGAGCAGATGATTAACGGCAAGTTCCAGGGGAGAAAGGGGAAAAAGGACATCATAAATGATATGGTTGAGGCGGTTGATGCCGCTCGGACCCTCGGCGCTGAGACCATAGGTGTTAACGCTGAGGATGCTTCAAGAGCAGACCTTGATTACCTAATCAAATTCGGGCTTGCCGCTAAAGAACATGGGGCTGATAGACTCAGGTACTGTGATACCCTCGGTTATGATAACCCTTTCAGCATCTACGAAACTGTCAAGGCATTAACAGAAAATACTGGCATAGCTATTGAGCTTCATTGCCACAGTGACCTGGGAATGGCTGTGGCCAACTCTATTGCCGGAGCTAAAGGAGCCATAGATGGTGGGCAGGATGCTTATATCAATACCACCGTCAACGGCATTGGGGAAAGGGCGGGCAACGCTGACCTGGTAGCGGTCATTTTGGCACTAACCAAGTCAAAGAGGTTCGCTGATAAGTATCAGTTGGGGAATCAGGTTGTTTTATCCAAATCGTGGAAGATAGCCAAGTTTGCCAGCTACGCCTTTGGCATCCCTATTCCTATAAACCAGCCGGGGGTTGGTGCTAACGCCTTTGCTCATGAATCGGGCATACATGCTGACGGTGTATTAAAGGACCCGGAAAACTACGAGCTATATGGCTTTGAAGAACTGGGTAGGGGTGAACCAGAGTTCGTCGAAACAGGAAGGGAAATTATTGCCGGGCAATATAGTGGGATATCTGGCTTCAGCCATGTCATGGGGAAAATGAAGGTGTCCTTTGCCAATAGAGAAGAGGCCAGTGAGATTCTGGAGCTGGTAAGATACGCTAATGTAGAGTCGCAAAAGCCACTTGTTGAAGATGAGTTACTCTTCATCGCCAAGTATCCCAAGATTGCCAAAAAGCTTCTAACCCTTACTCCAATAGAATAGCTATACTTCGGCTAATAATACTACTAACAAAGGGGCTGCTTTGAAAGTCAGCCTCTTTGTCTTGTGGGAGATATGCTGTTATAATGGCTGGCGGGAAGTACCAAATATGAGCGCTGAATTATCTGGCATAGCCTTAAAAGCTATCGGTATCGTCAGAAATGATATCAGGCAACCATCCAGCCGGGACTGGACAAGAGTTGTTTCTGAAATTACGGTCGATAGCAGCCTGACCGAAGCCCTGGATGGCCTGGAGGAATTTTCCCATATTATAGTTCTCTACTGGATGCACCAAGCCCCCACCACTGGTCAACTGCCGACCAAGATTCACCCCAGAGGCAGGCCAGACCTGCCCCTGGTCG
>Ga0114921_10000960_pt1 | contig 12663 bp, 12 predicted proteins | sample BentaG_FD_87016 | JGI IMG/M metagenome (GOLD analysis project Ga0114921, IMG submission 87016) | Deep subsurface microbial communities from South Atlantic Ocean to uncover new lineages of life (NeLLi) - Benguela_00093 metaG | ecosystem: Environmental > Aquatic > Marine > Oceanic > Sediment ...
ATAAACAGCCTCACCATTCGCGATCAAAAGGAGACCCCAGGGCTCGGGGCAAAAGTAACAGATAAAGAATCTTTCCTCAAGTATTGGGAAAACAAAGACTGTACCCGCCCCCTCAGCCTCCGCAAACCAGCTGTCAGCCCTGAGAAACTCGCTACATCAGAGATAAACACCATCACAGGAGCAACTATTTCTTCTGAAGCTGTGCTCAACACCGTCAATAGCTCCTTGGAGAAGGTGAGAAAATTTAAAGAAGAAGGCAAACTCAAGATCAAGGAAGAAAATGCCCGTTAAGACTAGAGGAGAAGAATTCGCCAAAGGCTTATGGAAGGAAAACCCTATCTTTCGCCAGCTCCTGGGTATGTGCCCCACTTTGGCGGTTACTAACGCAGTGATCAATGGTTTGGCCATGGGATTGGCCACGACTTTTGTCCTTGTGCTCAGCTCTCTTGTTGTCTCTTCCATAAAAAAGCTCATTCCAAGCCAGGTCCGCATTGCTTCTTACATTGTTATCATAGCCACCTTTGTGACTGTTGCCGACCGCTTCCTGGCGGCTTTCTTTCCTCCTATTTCTAAAAATTTGGGTCCTTATGTTCCCTTGATCGTTGTTAATTGTATTATCCTGGGACGTCAAGAAGCCTTTTCTTCAAAAAACACGGTGGGACGGTCCCTGATAGACGCCCTGGGCATGAGCTCAGGTTTCGTCATTGCCCTTTTAGTCTTGAGTTCTATACGAGAAATTTTAGGAAGTGGAACACTCCTCGGCTACCAGGTTCTGGGAACCTGGTTTGAACCATGGATTATAATGATGCTTCCTCCTGGAGCTTTCATAGCCCTGGGAGTCCTTATCGGCCTTGCCAATAAGGTGGAACAAAAATCATCTTCTAGGAGATAAGAGTGGAACTTCTGGCTATCTTCATTTCAGCCATCCTTATCAATAACTTTGTCCTTCACTACTTCCTTGGCATATGTCCTTTCCTGGGTGTTTCTAAAAAAATTGACTCTGCCATTTCAATGGGATTAGCCGTAACTTTTGTCATGGCTATCACGGCTGTTGTCTCCTGGGTTATCAACCACTGGATTCTCATCCCTTATGGCCTTGATTATCTTCAGATTGTTTCCTTTATTCTCGTTATTGCTTCCCTAGTCCAGCTTGTGGAGATGTTTATCCGCAAAATAAGCCCACCCCTGTATCAAGCACTGGGCATCTACCTCCCTCTTATCACTACCAATTGTGCTATAATGGGACTGGCTCTACTCGCTGCCTTGAAGAACTATAATTTCCTTGAAACCGTGATTTTTGGCGTGGGTTCAGGAATAGGCTTCACCTTAGCCATTGTGCTCATGGCTGGAATCCGAGAACAGCTGGATCTGGCAGATGTTCCAGAGCCTTTAAAAGGAGCCGGAATCTCTCTTATAGTCGCCGGAATCATGGCCTTGGCCTTCCTCGGCTTTTCAGGGATGATTAAGTAGAAAAAAATGGATGTATTCATTCCAATTATCACCATGGGAGCCATGGGCCTCCTCTTTTCGGTTGGCTTGGTATTCGCCTACCGAAAACTTAAAGTCTACATCGACCCCAAGATTGAGAAAGTGGCTGAAATTCTCCCTCAGGCGAACTGCGGTGCGTGCGGATATTCAGGTTGCCAGGCCTTTGCTGAAGCTGTTGTTGAAGGGAAGGCTGCTTCTAACGGCTGCCCGGTAGGGGGGGAGGACGTGGCTGCCCAAGTCGCTGATATATTTGGAATAAAAGCAGAAGAGATAGTCAAGAAATTAGCACGGGTCCACTGCCGTGGCACTTGGGAGGCAGCCAAAGACCGTGGCACCTACCGAGGGATCATTACCTGTTACGCTTCTCATTTGATTGGGGGAAATAAGCAATGCATTTATGGTTGTTTAGGGCTAGGTGATTGCGTTATAGAGTGCCCCTTTGATGCCATGTACATGAGTGAAGAGGGACTTCCTGTTGTCTTAGAAGACAAATGCACGGCCTGTGGCCTATGCGTGGATGTCTGCCCGAGGAATATTCTTGAACTTCACTCTATCTCTCAAGAAATCATTGTTTTTTGCCGTTCCGAGGATAGAGGAGCAGTGGCCAGGAAAGTTTGTATAAACGCATGCATTGCCTGCGGCATATGTGTCCGGGCCTGCCCTGAGGCCATAATTTTAGAGAATAACTTGGCTAAAATCACAGATTATAAAAAAATCGACCCCGTAAAAATTCCTGAGATTGAAAAATGTCCCACAGATTCCATCGGACGCTTGAAAAAATAAAAATGAAAGAGAAAGCTTGGGTTGTCTCTTCTCAAGGAGAGCTTGCCCAGGTCAAAGTCAACCAAAAAGAGGAACTCTGCAACGCCTGTTCTGCTCGCAGCTTATGCGTGGGACAGAAGCAAACAAAGGGAACAATAACTGTTCTCAACCCTTTATCAGCCCAGCCCGGAGATGAGGTTAAAATCGAAATTCCTGAAGAAAGTTACAATAAAGAATTAATCTTGATCTTTGGTGCCCTCCTCAGCGCTGCCCTCTTCGGTTTGGCTTTAGGATATCTTTTCGCCCTGCTCCTTTCCTTTCCCTCCTCGCAATTAAGCTTTATTGGATTTATTCTTGGCCTTCTTATGGGAGGGTTTTTGCTTTTCCGCTATTTCCGTCAAATAAAAAATAAAAGACTTTATCCTCTAATAATCGATATAACAAGAAAAGGAGACTCCCATGGATAGACGTGATTTCTGTAAAACTTTCCTCTCTATGCCTTTCCTTGCGTCTCTTTTTGGCATCTCAAAACAGAGAGGCAGAGGCTTCGAGCTTCAGCTTATCAGCTCTTCTCCCCATAGGTTCATCCTTCCCATCCTGGAAGAAGTCCAGAAAATGCACCCCTTCTGGAGTCAAAATTTTACCACTGTCAATTATCATCCCCAACAAGAAGAATTAATAAAGGTTCTATCCAAAAAGCATTGGAAGTTTGTCCGAACACCTTCTCAAGCAGGCCTTATTTTTACTTTCTGCCGCCTTCTCCAACCTGTACTCCCATCTTTTACCCTGATAAAAAATGAGAGGGCATGGGATATAAGGTCCAAAAATCTTTTTTCACTCTGGCAAGAAATGAACGAAAGCCATCAACCATCCTCCTGGTTAACTATTGTATCTTTAGATAAAAAACAGCTTCAATTCTATCGAGGAACCTCAGCATCTGTTTATATTAATGGCAGGAAAGTTGAAAGACTCTCTTTGAAAAAATCATATTCTCGATCCTTTACAACTCACAGAGGAAGAATTGAAGTGGTTGTGGAGAGAGGAACAGCTCACATTGCAGACTCCTCATGCCCCCAAAAAATCTGCCTTCACACCCCTCCTGTCGCCTATGAGGGAGAACGCATTATCTGTGTTCCTAACCATTTTCTATTAGAAATCGAATCTTATCATTCTGTTGATACTGCCATTGGTTAGAAAAACTTTCCTTTCTCTTATCTTGCTTTTCTTATTACTTTCTGGCTGTGGTCCTAAGGAAAAATGGAAGACAGCCACTTTTCTCTACTTTGACACAATCTGTGAGGTAAACATCTTCTGCCTGCCTCAGCGTTTCGACTCCTATCAGGATGAAATTCACCGAGTTTTCTCTGAAATTGAAACACACTTTTCTCCAGACGCAATGGATTACTCTTCTCCTCTTGTCTTGGAACTCTTTGACCATGCCCTCCAGCTCTACCTAGACTCTGAAGGTTTTTTCGATATTACCGTCGCTCCTTTATCCAAGCTTTGGGGATTCGCGGATAAAAAATACCAAGTTCCTCAACCTGAAGAAATAGAAGATGCTCTCAAATACATAGGAATGGATAAGATTGGAAAGGAAAACGGATGTCTAATCCTTCTTCCAAACATGGAGCTCGATTGGGGAGGCATCGCTAAAGGTTTAGGAATTGACCTTGTCTCAAAGGCTTTGAAAGAGATGGAAGTTACTCGAGGGTTTATAAACGCGGGAGGAGATCTCTTCTGTTGGGGAAAAAATCCTTCTAACAGCCTTTGGAAAATTGGGATAAAGCATCCTCGAAAAAAAGGGTTCTTAGGGGTCCTCTCAGTATCAGACTTGGGGTTAGCCACAACTGGCGACTACCAAAGGTATTTTGTAAAAGATAAAGTTCGTTACCATCATGTTTTTAACCCCCACACAGGATATCCTTCCCGAAATAAACAAAGCGTTACTGTTATTGGCCCAAAAACATTGTTTTGCGACGCTCTCTCAACCGCCCTCTTCGCTAGCTCTAATCCGGAAAAAATTATAGAGAAATATCCTGATTATGGAGCTATAATAGTTGATTCTCAGGGGAATGTTTTTACTGTGGGAAAATCTTATCTTGTTAACCCGACGTAGGCTAGCAGGGTGTTTCTGAAATGATATTTTTTTTGTGGGAATCCTAAATCTTCATCGGCATCAATACATATAAAAATTTTCCACCCTCTTCAACTGCAGGCCTTACTAAAGCCGCGCTGTTTTCATCTTTTAATTCTAATTGGATTTTTTCTGTCTTTACTGCAGAAAGAAAATCAAGGAGATATTGAGAATTAAAGCCTATCTCTAAATCCTGTCCTTCGTAATTGACATCTAATTTATCCCTGGCTTCTCCAATTTCCGGGTTTGAAGAGAAAAGTCTAATCTGGTTTTTTCCTATATAAAATTTAATTCCCCTCGATCTTTCCGATGATAACAGAGATACCCTTCTTATAGCATTTGTAATTTCTTCTCTAGAAAGAACAACGATATTAGGATTATCGACGGGAATAACTTCTTCAAAATTAGGAAACTTGCCTTCAATAATCCTGGATATTAAAGTTCTATTTTTTACTCTGAAAAATAGATTGTTTTCGTCTAAGTCAAATTCTACTTTTTCATTCTCAATTTTTCTTAGTTCGCTCAGAGTTTTTTTGGCCACAATTACCCTTATCTCTTCATCCAATTTTAACTCATCCAAGGATTTTGAAGTATAAGCCAATCTATGCCCATCTGTACTTACCAATTCCATAGATTTATCCTTAAGGATCAATAAAGCTCCGTTTAAATAGTACCTGTGCTCCTGAGTTATAGCATAGTAAATCCGGTCAATCATTTCTTTTACCAAATTCAAGGGAAAAGTAATATCCTTTTCAAACCTGGGCTCTGGTACTTGAGGATAATCTTCCTTTGGCAGGCAAAGAATTTTAAATTCACTCTCCCCTGCTTTTATTTCAATCATTGAATCTTCGTTTTCTTTAAAAGTTACCATTTTTCCTTCAGATAATGATTTCACAATCTCAAATAGCTTTTTCCCTGAAACGGTTACAGCACCAGTCTTTTCTATCTTTGCTGGAAAATGTGTCTTCAGTCCCACCTCTAAATCAGTACCTATCATTTCAACCCTTTTTCCAGTGGAGTCTATTAAGATATTAGCCAGAATGGGTAACGTATTTCTCTTTTCTACAATTCCCTGAAGAAGTTGAAGCTCTTCCAGAATCTCTTCTTTTTTAATTGAAAATTTCATTTTTCCACCTTTCCATAAAGAATATTATATATTTATATAATAATATTTAAAAAATAAAATAATAATAAAATAAAATCAATGAAAATGTGCAAATATCTTATAAGAAATTGATTTTATTATCAGATGTAACTGATCCATTTGTTTATTTTTCTGTGGAATTCGGTATCTCGATTGCGCATTTTTTCTATTTTCCGAACACTGTGGATGACTGTAGTGTGATGTTTTCCACCGAATTTTTTTCCGATTTCCGGGAGGGAAGCTTTAGTTAGTTCTTTAGATAAATACATAGCAATTTGGCGCGGGAAAGCTATTTTTGGAGAATTGTTTTTAGATTTTAGCTGAGAAAGCTTAATATTGAAATGATGACAAATAATTTTTTGTATTTTTTCCACAGTGACTATGCTTGATGTTGAATCCAATAAGCTTTTTAAAGCTTCTTTGGTAAGGTCTAAATCAATCTTTTCTCCTTTTAGAGAAGCATAGGCAATAACCCGACGCAAGTATCCTTCCAATTCTCTTATGTTAGAATGGGCTTTGTCAGCTATAAAAAGGGCGACGCTTTCAGGTAAAACCACATCTTCCAGTTCTGCCTTTTTCTTCAAGATTGCAATTCTTGTTTCAATGTCAGGAGGTTTTAAATCTGCAATTAAACCCCATTCAAAACGAGAACGAAATCTTTCTTCAAGATTGGGGATTTCTTTGGGAGGGCAATCGCTGGAAATAACAATTTGTTTCTGGCTGTCATAGAGGTGGTTAAAAGTGTGGAAAAATTCTTCTTTTGTTCTTTCTTTTGCAGAGAGGAAATGGATATCATCCATAAGGAGAATATCCACACTCCTGTATTTTTGACGAAAATCAAGTATTTTTCCGTATTGAAGATGATTAATGAGATCATTCATAAATTTTTCGGTAGTGAGATACAAAATTTTAAGCTGGCGGTTATGATTGATTGAATAATGGCCGATTGCATTCATTAAGTGAGTTTTACCCAACCCAGCGCCGCCGTAGATATAAAGAGGATTATATGATTGCGCTGGGTCCTTAGCCACGGCTGTAGCAGCGGCATGAGCGAACTGGTTACAAGAACCGACAACGAAATTATTAAAGGTATAATTGGGATTTAAGTTCGGATTAAGAAGCATTCCGTGCTTGAGCCTTCTTGCCAGTGGAGGCCGTCTTATGAAGGAAGCTGAAGTTTCATCAAATATGTAGTTGATGTCAAAGATTTTGCCGAAGAGCTCCTGGCAACAACTGCTTATCAAGCCTGAATAGTGAAAAGAAAGCCAATCTTTGAAGTAAGAATTAGGGACTTTTACATAAAGAACATCACTCTCTTTCCCTATGTAGACCGTGGGGTCGAGCCAAGTTTCATAACTGTTTTTGTCTATTTTCTTTTGAAGGGTTTTGACTATTTGAAGCCAAGGGTTAGATTTTTCTTTAGGTTCCATGTTTTATTCTTGGATTTCCACAGATATTTCCACATCTGTGGAAAATCCTTCCTTCTTGGCTGAATAAGAGGTGAGAAGGCGGGTCTATAATAGCACTCTAAAAATCAGATTTCAAGAAATTTAGCATAAAAAATTTAAATTTTTTTAAAAGTCGAAGCCTATCCAGAATTTTGTCTCAAATTTTCCGCGAGTTTGGTAGTTATAAGGCTTAGTAATATCCAGAAATTCAAGTTTTTTTACGAACTCAAGATGAAGGGGAATTCCTAAAAGGAAGAACTCGAATCCATAACCAAAAGAGCCGATGGCATCCAATTCCAGAAATACAGGAGAAATTACGCCGTTGACATTCTCATATTCTCCAGTAAAAGTATAGAATTTGGCCGAATATCCTTTAACTTTAGAGCGGGCGATGTCGAAGAAAAAAACTCCCCGGATAGGACCTATCTGACCGATGATGGTCGAAGCGGCATTTATTAGAGGAAACCTGAGCTCAACATTAGCAAACCATCCTTCGTTGGCAATAATGTTTGCATAGTTAGCAGAGCGGACCTGGTTATTGCCTCCAAAGTAGTAATAAAAAGGGTGTTTTCCTCGGCTGGCAAACCCCTCGAATCGAAAGGCAAAGAGCATCTCCGCTCCAATATTGAGGTAGTGGCGTAGATCTACATGAACATTCGTGTTCTGGAAGAAACTGCTGGAAACAGGGATAGATTGAGAAAGGGAAATCATGAAGGTATTTCCAGATGTAGGACCGTAGAATTTAAAGCGAGTGGTTTCCCCAACAAGGGAGAGGGAAGCGAGAAGCCAATTTCCATTCCAAAATCCGGTGTAACGTTGACCTGCAAGATTAAGCGTTTCTTTGATATAAGGATTGAAAAAATCTTCTTCGTAACGATAAAAAGAAAGGGAGGCTTGGGTGCGGTAATATTTATTTAAGGGATAATAAGCATCGAAGCTTACTCCTGTAACTTTTCGAATGGCAATGGCGTCGCGATAAGTCATGCGGTAACCGTATAAGCTGGGGTAATAGTAATAATAAGGAGGATAGTAAAAATAGGTATACTGGAGAGCCCTGGCCGAGTATTGAAACCTTCTTTTTTGGTTTAGATAAGCAAAGTAATAAGAGCGAAAACTACGCACCTGGTAAGCCATGAAATAGAGAGTGTGGTCACCTAATAAATCAGAGAAAGCAATAGCAGAACCTCCATAAATAGACCCGTCTGTTGAGACAATAGCATCAATTGGAGGCCTGGTGGTTAAATACAATTTACCGATTCCTTTATGGGATTTTATTTTTTCTTTGTTTATCTCGAGAGTGATAAGAGGTTCGAATTTCCTAAAAGTATCCTCTTGATTAATTTCGCTAAAGGTCATGGTTTCTTCCACCTTGCCCTCAAGTTCTCCTTTGAAAATCTGGAACATGCCCTTATGGAAAGAAGAGAAAATTATCTTATTAGAATCATTAGGAAGAAGAGAAGGGAAGAAATTCCCAGTTCTGACATCCGTATAGCGTTTGAGTTCGCCGCTTTCCAGGTTTAAAGAATAAATATTATAGGCACCTCTGATGTCTCCAGAAAAATATAATTCTTTAGAGTCAGGGGAAAATTGAGGTGCTATTGTGTTTCCTCTGCCGAAAGTAAGCTGGGTCTTTTCCTCTAAATTGTTTAAAGGAGAAAGCACGATCTTGTCGTAGGTATCAATTCGAATCGTATAGGCGACATATTTGCCATCTGGAGAGATTGTGGGAGCTTTCTCGTAAAGGTCATCTTCAGTCAAATTGAGGACTTTCTCGGTTGAAAGGTTAATCTTGAAAACATCTCGAATTCCCTGGTGAAAACCTGTAAAGAACAGTTCTTCTCCGCTGGGAATGAAGCAGGGAGAGGTCGGCTGGTCAGCAAATATCTTGATTTTTTTAAGGATTTTTCCGGTGAGGGCGTCAACGATAAAGAGGGCATGTTTTTGGCCTCCTCGAGCAAAAAAAGCAAGCTTGTCTCCGTCCGATGACCAGGTGATTTCTTTTCCATCAGAAGGATCAAGGTAGGGATTGTACCTGATGTTTTCATACTTGAGGGTATACCCCTTGGTAAGGTTTTTGATAACAGAGCCATCTTTAGTGGAGATGAGGATGATATCAATGTCGTAATCCTTGGTGTTGAAAGTCAAGACTGCAGCGATATCTCCTGAAGGAGAAAGGGCATGGGAGAGAGCAAAATAGTAAGGATTTGCGGGGAATTCAGGACCGAGAGCGATACTGTAATTTTCAGGATTTTCCCTCATGAGAAAATCCCTGAATCGATGGCGGAGATATTTTTTGAATTCGTAGTTGAATTGTTTCGGTTTGTATTTAAAAGCCTTGTTTAAAGGGTTTTTTTGACCAAGGAGAGGAGAGTGTTTAAGAGAAGACCAGAGTTGCCTGATGCCGCTTTTTCCACGTTTGGACTCGATAAAATCATAGATTGCATGACCAAAGTCATAGTTCGGGTCTCGGGGCAATAGATGTTTAGAAAAGAGGACACCCGATGGTGTGACCTCTGGTACCCGGTCGTTAAAGATAGCGTCTCTAAGCATCATTAAGGATACAGGTGACCATGTTTGGGTGTTGTACTCAGCGTATCCCTCGAAAACCCAGAGGGGAGGTTGCCTCACATCATAAATAGACCCAGCTTGGCCGCCATAGAGGAAGGAAAACTGGAAAATATGAGTCAATTCATGTTCTATAAGGTCTTGAAGAGCATCCAGAGACATATCTCCCTGCAATACCACTCGATGGAGAACACTCTCAGCAAAAGCCATGACTCCTTCAGGCACTTGTCTTGGATAAATATTTGTCTGTTCAAAGTCAGTGTGGGTGGTGTAATAGATAATGGGCACTGGCTTTCTGAGTTGATGTTTGAATTCCTGACTGATCCTCTGGTAGGCGCTTTCGGCCAATTCAGCTATGTTTTTTAAAACTTTTACATCCTCAGCATAGTAATAAATGTCGAAGTGTTCAGTTTCGTAGTGGTGCCAATCGAATTTTTCATAGAGAACTTTATTTTTCCCGTAGTAAGGAATGTAAAGGAACTGAGCTGAGCTGAAGGAAACCAAAAGAAATAAAAATAAAAGTAAAGAGAGGAATTTTATGTGAGCTTTCATGATATCTCCTTTTTTATTCAGATATTAGGTATCTTTGCTGGATTGTTTGCTCACCCAAGATATTTCGGAAGAATTTCATCCTGATTATTTCCATGAGGTCGTAAAAAGCGAAATTGGCAGTTTGTTTAGGGTTTTGATAACTTTTTGATTCTTTAAAATTTCTCTCGTAAAGAATCTCTCCTGTCTGAGCCTTGATGAGATAAAGATGGAGGATAAGGGTGAAGAACTTACGTTGAGCCAAGCCTTTTTTGTAAAAGAGAGATTCCTGAGAACGGTCTCTAGCTTGTTCTAGGATAGCTTTTCTTATTTCTTGAGTATATTTGGTCTTTCCTGTGAGATAAAGAGCTTTTTTTGACTCAGGCAAGAGATTTCTCCAATGATCTTCTTTTTTAATAATCTCTTCTTTTTCCCAGGAAATCTCTTTAGAAATAATTTTCCCCTCGAAATGCTTTCCGAGCTCAATAGAAAAATAGTCAATGAGTTCCTGATTTAAATTGAAATCTTTAGTTTCTTTTTCCACTAAGAAATTAGTGATGATGACTTCTTTAAACTGGTCTAGGCTTACGGACTCGACTCCAGGCGCTTCAATCTTTAATTTCCAGTAATTTGAAGAAGTGCAGGAAAGATAGAGGAAGATGAGGAGAAGGAAGGCAATGTTAATTTTTTTCATCTATTTCTTTCTTAAATGATTGATGGTAATCCTTAAAATTTTGATAATTAGATTTTATGTAAGAATTTTCAGGGCTAAGCTTTAAAGCTATTTCATATTCTTTTTTTGCTTCTTCCCAGAGACCTTTTTTTTCGTAAGCTACTCCCAGGTTGTTGTGGGCTGCTGCAGAGTTGGGGTTGGAGAGAATAACCTTTTTCCAGCGAAAAATAGCTTCATCCCATAAATCTCTCTGCGCTGCCTGGATTCCAAACTGGAGTTGTTGGTTAAGGACAGAGCGGGCACAGCTGAAGAAGAGGCTAATAAGGATAATGAAGAGAATTAACAGGAGAATAAATTTTTTAGTCATCTAGGTTAATATTATTTATTAACTTCATCTTTTTTTCAATATACATTGTAATTATTTATGTTCTGCAAATTTTGTACCAAATTCAACATGGGAAGAGAGAGGAGTGAATTAATTTCTGTTGTCATAAAAAAGTGACAACTGTATAATTGCAAAAGAATTATTTCAAGGAGGAATGGATGGGTATCTGGCTTGAAGGAAAGAGCCTTGCCGAAAAGATAAAGGATGAAGTTAAGGAAGGAGTTGACTATTATCATAATTTGAAGAATCAGGTTCCAGGTTTAGTTGGGATATTGGTAGGAGAAAACAAGGCTTCTCAGGTATACTTGCGCATCAAAGAAAGAACAAGCCGCAAACTCGGCCTTCATTCAGAAATTCTGACTTTTCCCCAAGATATAGAGAAACCTCTCCTGAAGGAAGAGATTGATCGCTTGAATAGAAGAGAAGATGTTGATGGTATCCTGGTGCAGCTTCCCTTGCCTCCCTCTCTCAATCCTTATGATATTATTACTTCCATCCTGCCAGAAAAGGATGTAGATGGGTTTCATCCTTATAATCTGGGAAGTTTGTTGTGGAATCAGGAAGGATTGAAAGCTTGCACACCAATGGGAATTATTGAGCTTCTGAAGGCCAACAACATTACTATTGCAGGAAAGAGGGTCGTTATCATCGGCAGGAGTCTTATTGTGGGAAAACCTTTGGCAGCAATGATGACCAATGAAAACGCGACAGTAACAATATGTCACTCCAAAACAGAGAACCTCTCAAAGGTAGCCTCAGAGGCAGACATTCTCGTAGCGGCTATGGCCAGAGGAGCCTTTGTGACTCCAGAATTTGTAAAACCGGGTGCTACTGTGGTGGATGTGGGGATGAATTATCTTACAGATAAAAGCAAGGTAGAGGAATTTTTCGGGAAGAATGAAAAAAGGGAAAAGGACCTTAGAGAAAAAGGATATACCCTTATCGGTGATGTCCACCCTCAAGTTATTGAAAAAGCTGAATACATGACTCCTGTGCCTGGAGGTGTTGGGCCCTTAACAGTAGCCATGCTCATGCGTAACACATTAGATGCTTTTAAAAGAAGGATGAAATTTGAAGAGTAATGAATAATCGGTAGATAGTGGCCACATATCAGTAACACCTTAGGGTCAAACTTTTGAAAGTTACAAAATTTATTGAACTTACCTCTTGCATTTGGTCATTCATCTAAGATGTGAATAGAAAAAGTCTACTACTCGGAATTATTGTTCTCAAAAGTGTAAAATGTAAAAAAACTTTTTTACATAATCTTCGTCTCAGCTTTTTTTCAAAATTTCTTTTACCCGAGCCAAATAAATGAAACAAACGAAAGAATGGAAGCAATTCTCTTTTCGTGACAAGTTAAGGTATTTGGGAACGGCTTTGCTCCCGTAAAGATTTTTAACGCCATTAACAAATCGGTCTTTTCAGCGGCTGCGTAACTCGCTACGCTCAATGGGGTCAGGCCTTGAGGTTAGTTCAACGGGGTCAGGCTTTGTCGTCATAGAATAGCAGTGGATTTCATTCATGTTCCTGAAC
>Ga0114921_10000961_pt1 | contig 12660 bp, 8 predicted proteins | sample BentaG_FD_87016 | JGI IMG/M metagenome (GOLD analysis project Ga0114921, IMG submission 87016) | Deep subsurface microbial communities from South Atlantic Ocean to uncover new lineages of life (NeLLi) - Benguela_00093 metaG | ecosystem: Environmental > Aquatic > Marine > Oceanic > Sediment ...
AAGGAGGAAAAAAGCGCAAAAGAAGAAAAAGAAACAGCAAAAAAGTCATTCTTTTGTGCAGATTTTTAAAAAGGAAAGAACGTAATGGAAGAAGACAAAAAGATTTATATTGGGAACTTGGACTATAATGTGACAGAGGAAGAACTGCAGAAAACAATAGAAGAGAAGGGGCTACAAATAAAGGAATTGAAGATCATAACAGACAAATTTACCGGCAAATCCAAAGGTTTTGGATTTGCAGAATTTGAAAAAAACGAAGATGCGCAATCCGCCATTGAATCCTTAGACGGCCATGAATTAAAAGGAAGAAGATTAAAAGTCAATAAAGCTAGACAACAACAGCCCAGATTTGAAAGATAAGACAGATTTCAAAAATTCAAAAGATAGTCATTAAAAAAGGGGGATAGAATCTAAGCAAAAAATTCCTTAAGCTAACCCTTTTTATTTTTGTATTGAATAACCTATCCCTGCAATAATCAACTCCAATTAAACACGAATAATTATGAATCTATTCGTGTTGACCGGGGTGATTTCTAAACAAAGCCAAGTACGAATTCTGGCCTATTTTTGTATTTTGGACTTTGACGAAATAAAGCAAACGCAATTTAAAAGCCGTACAAATTTTTGACATCAGACCTTTTTTATGCTATATATTTCTAGAGATAAGTGGGAGAGTCCAATTAAGCTGTTGCCTGTCTGCCAGAGGCAGGTGTACAGGGATGTTTTCCTGCTAACAGGCGGGAAGAACAAGAAATCGAGGAAAATTGCAGATTAGCAAAACAATGCAAATTTTTCCCATCCTATGCCTTAAAGACAATGATCGCAGCCAGCGGATAACGACGGCTTGGCACAGGATCTTACAAAAGAGGTGCCGCAGTGAAGGAAAAACGGAAAGCAAAACGGGTAAAAAAAGAAAGTAAAGTTACAATCACCATCATTTCTAAAGGAAAACTTCCGCCCGGTAAGAAAGTCAGCTATCACTTGACCAAGAATATCTCTACCCTCGGTATTAAAATCCGGGCCAATGCATTTATTCCGATTAATACACGGTTGAAAATCCAGCTTTCATTGACGAATCCCCCCAAACTGTTTAATGCATTCGGGAGAGTTCGCTGGATCAAAAGCCAGTATAGCGATGAATGGTTTGAATTGGGTGTAGAATTTGTAGATACCCCTTTAGAGAGCATCAAAGCCCTCAAAGAACAGATCAAGATACTCTGGCCATAATCTTTCGTATGTCTTGTTCGGGCTAATCGGAAAAAACAGAATTCAAGGCATAAATCTGTTCTTTAATTTTTAACATAATATTCTTTCCCTTACTCTTAATTTTTCTCTTTTTATTTTACTAGGCCACAATCAAAATTTTTGACCTGAAAAGGGCTAAAAAAATGGATAAGAGGAAGAGGATGTTGACAACTCTTTTTTGAGACAATAAACTTCTGTGGATGGCAGAATAAAGAAAAGGCCATGGCCTGGCCAGACTAAAGGAGGGCCTATAGTGGATATTCTGCTAAAGAGAGGACGTACACACTCTCCCAGGAGTTCGCCACACAGTTCACAGCCAGGAACGGCTCTATAAAGTGCCGTGAGCTAATCGGTTACGACCTCAGTACTCCAGAAGGGCACCAGAGTGCAGAAGAAAAGGGCGTATTCGAAAAGTTCTGTACAAAATTCATCAGGGATGCAGTGGAGATACTTGAAGGGCTGCTTGACCCCGTATCTCGGTCAGTTTAAGAGGCGGGAAACTCTTTCTTTCTCGCTCAGACGTTTACCTGATTTTGTATCAATAGCATAGCAGGCTCCATCTTTGATTTGAGTGAAAACCTTCCCTGCTGCGCGAGCGCAACCTGCAAGATGAGGGGCGTCAAGCAATCCAATTTGAACGGCCTGAGCAAGAATTTTTCTGTCGGTCCAGGGATCTTTGACTTTTCCAGAAGATAGGCTTTTTATAGCCTGAAGAAGATATTTTGCTTCTTCAACGAGTTCATCCTTTCTCTCTTCAATTCGTGAATCATTCAATAATTGAGGAGCACCCAAAGAAAAATTTTTGATGACACCTTGAATAATCTTCGCACTTTCAATGATATCAGAAGGAAGAGCAGCATGGTTTCCTTCACAAAACCCTACAACATGAACTATTTTGGGTTCTAAGGCCAGCTGAAACACAGAAGAAGAGGAAAGCTGTCCTTTAGCCACATCAGGATCAGGAGAGAGACTGGCTAAGCCTGCTCTGGTCTGGCGAATCGTCGTGAAGTCTTTATCATGGAGGGATTCGATAAGTTCTGTTTTAGCCCGCATTTTTGCCAAATCCATTAAAGGAGACGTCTGACCCGGAGTATTGAACATGTATTGAGAAACATAATGCTTTATTCCCATTTTTTTGGCATTATATGCCGCTAAAAAGGCTGCAGCCACAGCCACTGTGTCAGGTGCATCTCTCAGACTCCAATGGTGAGATTCATTGACTTCCAGAGGAATCATATGCTCGGCGTACCATTTCATTGCTTTCTGATTTTCTTCGATGGATTCCAAGGGAGTTCGGTCAGAACGGCCATCGAGCTGGTTGTACCAAAAAAGAGGAATAGCTCCCCAGGCAATGTTAATCGTTTTTAATGACATCTCTGCCCATTTAATCAGATCTCTTGTCCCTGAGTAACAGCGAAGGAGCGGATAATTTCCGAAGCGTGTTGCTTTATAGATTGCTTCCAGGTCTTCAGGCTTTCTCAACGGAACTCCGCCAGCTCCGTCCTGCCCTTTTTTCATTTCATCAGGGCGGAAAAAGCTTTCTTGGGCATTCTGGTCAGGTCCGATGGAGATAACATCTATGGTCTCAGAAAGGGCAATTTCTCTGGCTCCTTTGACTGTATCCTCCACTGTGAGGAGCCCGAAATGGTGGCGGAGGATAGGATAGGGGGCGTTAGATGCTATGCGGTCTATAAGACTTTGAGCGGGAATTTTTTTTGGCTTTGCTTCTTCAACTTTTCCTCTGAGAAAAGAGATTATTTTCTCCAAAGGCTCAAGCCCGCTGAAAACAGCATCAAAAAGCCCGCTTCTTCGAGCAACTTCAGCTGATGGCGGAATTCCGCCAAATACAAAAATTTTCTCCTGCCATCCGTTTTTTTCAACATTGGCTTTTAAAGAAGCCAATAATTTTTCCAGTACTTCTGGGGTTAAGCGATAGCTGATAGCAATAAGGTCAGGATTATGATGCTTTATCCCCTCTGTTAATCTTTCTAAGGAAACGGCAGGACCTAAGAAAAAAGTCTCATAGCCGCAGCGTTCAGCTAATTTTAAGAAGCTAAGGATACCGGCGACATGAACACAATTCCCTATTGAAGCTCCTAACATCTTTTTTTCCCTGAATGAAGTCACGTTAGATTTCACCTGTTACAGCCAGAAGGCGAATTTCTTTGATAGACATTCCCTCAATTCCCAATTTCTCCGCAGTTCTGCCTATCTCCCAAAAATCTACATCTCTCATCATCGAGGCAAAGTGGATTATGGATTTGATGGTAGGAGTTTTGACTTTCAACATATCTCCGATTGAAGCAATGGGGACAAGACTCATAGGAACGTCCTCATCGATATAGCGGTGGTGAAGCCTGTCTGGCGCTTTTATGCCCAGATAGCCAGGGTTATCATGAATGGCTTCATAGAGATTTTCTCCCGTAGCACTGTAAGCCACATAAAGCCAGTTCTTGGCGCTCATAGCTTTTATGCCTAGAGCGGCCGCAACTGCCAATCTTTCCTTATCTAATCTTTCTAATACCTTGGATACAGACTCGCTGGCTCCCTGGATATAGTACTCAAAATCACCATGTGTTTCTTCAATCCAAGCTGCATTAAGTATGGTGAGTGCCGGATGAAAAACTGCGCCTATATTGTCAAAGCTTGTTTTGAAAATGTTGTCTCCAGGAACAAACTGGGGGAAAGCTCGATTGATTATTTTGATAATGCCTGGAATCCAGTAGGCAGGCAAGGTTGCGAGTGGAACTGAATTTTTTATGGAAAAGATTTTGGCATGGGCGGGTCCCAGAGCTCTTGAAGCATAAAGAAATGTTTGAGCCTCTGCAATAAAAGGAAATTTTTTTAAGTTCTCTTCTCTGAGGACGTGGAAGAATTCCAGTGCTCCTCCTGTCCGGCCGGGATTAAGAATTACAACCTGATTTTCCTTAAAATAAGGAGCACATTTTTGAGCAATGAAACGATGACCTGTGGCAGGCACAACGACCATGAGGATATCTACTCCATCAAGGCATTCTTCTATGTTTTCAGAAGCCAAATCAATCTTTCCAAGCCCTCGGATTTCTCCTTCAACCTTAATCGCTTTTCTTTCATTAACTGAGCGGATCTTCTCTCGACCCCTGTTATACAGATTGACTTTAAAACCTAGAAGGCCAAGATGGCCTGCCATAGCCAATCCTCCATGACCTGCTCCGAGAACGCAGAATTTCAGGTCATTGATGTCTTTTTTGAGGATGGCTTTAATGTATTGTTTCCTTCTTGAATCAGATTCTTTATTTATATTCTTTGCCATTTTACCACCTTTACCGTAACCTTTGGTCTCTTATAATCTAAGTAAAATATCTTTTAAAATTTTTATTCTTTTCAGAGTAATGAAACTTTAAGACCGAGTAGAGAATTTAGCAGACATTTTTAATCGTAAAAGGATAACATTATTCTATTAAATTGTGGCTGAAAAGGCAAATCTCGATTTATTTTTGTTTCTGCTTTCCATCCATCATTTGCGTTATATAACCTCTCCCCCACCCCAGCAAGAATATCTTTTCTTCAGGGCCAAGGAAAACACTATGGGATCAGACTTTGTCGTTGTATCCATAATGAAATCTTACCCCTATGAAATGACAAAGCCTGATCCCAAAGTCTAACCCCGAGAGGATAACCTTTTCCCTAGAAATATCTTAATTAGCTTTAAAGGGTTATAAAAAATCACCATGAAAATCACCTCTCAAGGCTATTTACTTAGGTATTTAATGTTATTTATTCTTTTTATGCCCTAATTAGAGGTAATTGAAGATACAGCCTTGAGTTAGAAAAATTTACAAATTAGCAAAAAAGCAAATTCTTATGTCTAAAAGTGATAAGGAGGGGATGAAATGAGGATTCTTGGATGGGTATCAATTTTAGTCATTCTCTCTGGGCTGCTCTTGAATAGTACCCTTACAACCAAGGCAGATGAATTGGTGGCTTACTGGAAGGTTGACGAGGCCAGCGGTAACAAGGCCTACGACAGTAGTGGTCTCGGCAATCACGGAATAATAACTGGTTCGGCCAGAACCATAGGCAAAATTCGTAATGCTTTGTATTTTGACGGCAGAGACGACTATGTACATGTCTCCCACGCAGATAGCCTTTGTCTGGCTGAAGAATGCACCCCAATGGCGTGGTTCAAGATTACCCCAGGGTGTAACTATTATATTTACGATTTTCGTCATGTCCTTTCAAAGGGAGCTGTCTACGAGAGGCTCTGGGCTGATTACGCCTTAGGGCTTTCAAATCCGGATGATCCCAGAGGAAAATCTAAAAGTCCTCCAGGCGGTCTTCAATGGGAATCTTCTAACCCCAATAATAACAGGCCTGATCGCATGCCGGGCTCTCCAGCTATTTCTCAGGGGAAATGGCATCATGTGGCCATCACCTTCAACCGAGCCCAGGTCTGCTTTTACGTAGATGGAACTGTGCAAGAAAAGGCTTCTGTTCAGTACGCGAAGCTTCGGCTGTCCAAACTGCCGCTGTACATTGGATGCAGGTATGCTGGACCTCTCAAAGGTCCCTTTTCCGGCCTAATTGACGAGATTAAAATCTACAATTACGCCCGAACAGATGAACAAATCGCCCGGGACACACAGGCTCCGGATATAACCATCAGCTATGAAGCCAAGCCTCAAGAATCCCTTTCAGGGGATGTGATATTCAGAGCGAACCACAAGGATTCAGGACCTCTCTCGAACGTGACCGTCAATCTTCACTGCAGAGGCAAGGATTGGCATGAAATAACTGACGAAAAAGGGGAAGCCAAATTTGCCCAGTTTCATGGCAACTATATTAAATGGTACGCTACATATGAGGGAAAAAGAATAGATGAGGGAAAAATGACTTGCCCTTGGGCTCCACGGATTAAAATCGGAGGAACCGAATACGCTTTCTACGAGGATAACCTGAAAGATTACCTGAACGAAGGGGAAATATATTACATCGGAATTTACAGCAGTAAAGCGAATCCTTCAGAAAGCATTTTAAGGTACAACGTTCCATCCTATTCCAAGCCGCGATACCAGAGGGTTAACTACATTCCTATCTCGATAGTAAAAGTGAGCAATCAACAGCCTGTGGTCCATCTGCTCATGGACGAAAACGGCCGATTCGAGGTCGATGAAAATAAAATAAAAGCTCTCTTTGCCTACATGCAAAACGTAACGAGAATTGAATTCGATAAGATGGCCGATTTGCACGAAGGACTGGCGCAAGAAGCAAGGAAGAGAAAAGATTCACTCAAAATGTTAGGCTTCGGTTTAAAAGACTGGAGTATTGCGCTTACGATAGTCAATGATGCATTTGCTGCCTACCTATCTATTCAATCAGGAGATATTTGGGGAGGAATAGGTGCGGTTCTGAGCGCAAGCAACACGGCAACACTCATCGCCAAGATCTACCAGGTTGAACATCCTGAAAACGACTTCGAGAAGGAGCTTAACATGACTACCTGGACCAAGAACGCAGTAGATCTTGTAGCTTCTGGAAAAGGTATCTACGATGCTCTTAAACAAATTAAACAGGCCCGAGAGTATCCGAAAATGTTGCAAGTAGGACACCGCTACACGAAAGTGGCAGGAAGCTTTGGATTGAATCACCTGAACAAGGAAATCAGAAGCACCAGAAACGGAGCTCTTGTCGCCATTTTGAGTGCAACGGGTAAGATGGATGTCGTGGCCGAGAAAGCTGCTCTTTTCGAGATAAAGAACATGGAACTCTACACTCTTCACAAGACTTTGGCCCAGATTTACAGGAATCTGAAAGACGGAATAAACTCCGAGGAAGAAGCCAAGAACTGCCTATGGTTACGGTTTTATGAATCCATGTGCAGGCAAAAGGAGGCCGACCTCCTAGCCGATCTACTTTCTGTATATAGGGAAATGCGAAACAAGACCTCACTTTCCGGTTATGCTCATAAATTCCTGAGTTTCGCTGAGTTATCGGAGAAGGCAGATGAGTCAGAGGTGGAAAAATGCATAAAAGACATTGAAACCGACGCAAAGAAGCTCTACGATGCTTTTATAGATAAGTATTTGATGGTAGCTCTCCAGACTAAGAAGACTATTGGACGGCTGGATGAGGTTAAAAACAGGAATTAGAAAAATCAACTGCCGAGGACAATATGGCAGGAGTCATTTTTGAAATTTTCAAAACCTTCTGGCCTACTAAAAATAAATTGAAAACTGATAGTGTTAAAAATTGAGACAAAATAAAAGATTAAATTTTGTTTTTATTCTCATCTTAATTACGGTAAATCTGGCGGTCTTCCTCCCCTCTATGAATGGAGACTTTCTCTGGGATGATAGATACTTTATAAGTGAAAATCCTCATATTCTATCGCCTCATTTTTTAAAGAAATTTCTGATAACTCCTTTCGGTGGACTTTCTGGCATGGACGAAAACAGCATCCGTTTAGACCGCTCAAGGCAGTTTTACCGGCCATTTTCCTCCTTCTCCTACTGGCTTGATCGTAAAATTTGGGGATTTAATCCTGCTGGGTTTCATCTAACAAATATTTTTATCCAAATAATTAATACAATAATCCTGTATTTCATTCTTCTAAATCTTGGCCTGAACAAGATGACATCTTTTTTGAGTTCACTGCTTTTCTCTGTATTTCCCTTTCATTTTGAAAATGTCTCCTGGATTTCTGGGAGAACAGATTTACTCTCTTTTCTTTTTGCTGCTGTCTCTGTGCTGGTTTTCCTAAAATTTTTAAAAAGAAAAAATTATTTTCTTTTAATCATGTCTTCTCTCCTGTACCTCTTCTCACTGCTTTCAAAAGAAAATAATATCTTTTTATTTGTTATATTTTTTTTCATTCTTTACCTAAAAGAGCCAAAATTTAAAGATTCCGTTATTTCAATTATTCCTTTTGTTTTAAGCCTTCTTACATGGGCAATTTTGAGAAGCACTGCTATGGGATTACGAGCTTTCGAATACTCGGGGAGAACTCTATTTGATTTTTTTTCGACAATTAGCTTTTATTCTATTCGAATCTTATTTCCATTTAATTTAAGCTTTACTGTTGATTCCTACGTTGTTTTTAAGAATATCCTCTTTCAAATTCTGGGTGGAATACTAACTGTGCTTTTTATTGTCTGTACGATATTTTTACTGATAAAAAAATTAAAAGATGCCAAACCAATTCTTGCTTTTTTTTCCTTTTACCTCTTTCTTCTTCCTTCTGTCGTCATCATCTTTTCTTCTTCCACTGCTTCCTTTATTGCCTGGCGTTTTTTATACCTTCCATCAGCTCTATTCATATCATATTTGGTCTATACACTTGTTAATAAAATGAAGTTTAAAACTGTTTCTATTATTCTCCTATCATTATTGTTTCTTTTCTTCACTTTAGAAATCTACCCAAAAAACAAAACTTTTGGAAAAGATAAGCCCGGCTTCTGGTTCAGTTTTAAAAATATCGCCCGAGAAGATATGATAGCAAAATTTAATGTAGGATTAGAATATCTTTCCAAAGATGAAAAAAAAGCAATGGATATATTTAATAATATTCTTTCTCAAAAAGAGCATCATCTCTATAAAATATATGAAGCAAGAATTTATGAATCTCTTGCTCAGTACTATACTTTTAAAAAAGATTTCAAAATGGCAGAAGAGTATTTTGATAATTTGCTAAAAATACGAAGACATCAATCCCAGCATTTCTACTTCACCTATTCCTATTTTCTTGCCTATAAAGGAAAAACATTGGAGGGAGAAAGAATTGTATTAGAAATGCTGAACTTATTCCCAGAAAATCATTTAGTTCTGTTTCATTCTGCATTATTTTATATGATTATAGAGAACTATCAAAAAGCGACTGAATTATTGACAAAAGACTACAATCTCTTTCCTACCAGAGAAACTCTTAGATTCTTAAAAAAGCTGGAAGAGGAGAGGAGTAAAGGACTTCAAAATTTATAAGAAAAGATACTTTTTCCAAGATAAAACTGAAGATTTTTAATTTTTATCAACTTAGAATCTTAAGCGACGTCTGATTCCAAAGCAAGCCTCCCCTATCTATCCTCTTCATCATTGCCAAAATTTTCAAATAAGGATACTATAGAAAAGAGAAAAAGAGAATTTATACAACTTGAATGCTTAAAAAAGAAAAAATCATAAAAAATTTTTCCGTTCGATTTCGGCTAAAAATAATCAAACCTGAATTTCTTTTATCTGTTTTTCTAATCCTCTCCCTGCTTGTCCATGTTTCAGCCGCCAGCATCCAGTATGAATGGACAGACATCGAAAAAATTGTCGCCGTTGGAGATATTCACGGAGATTATAATAATTTCTTAAAAATCCTGAAAGGCACAAGAATTATCGATGAAAACCTTCAATGGATTGGTGGAAATCTTCATCTGGTCCAAACCGGTGATATAATGGACAGAGGCCCTGAGGCGAAGAAAGCCCTTGATCTTTTGATAAAGCTAGAAAAAGAAGCAAAAAAGGCAGGGGGTTTCGTTCACGCCCTGATCGGCAACCACGAAGAAATGAATTTTACTGGTACTGTACGGTTCGATGCCTATGTTCCTGTAGAGCAGTTTTTGTCTTTTCTCCCGAAGAAATATAAAGAAAAGAAGGAAAAATTGTTCAAAAAACAAAAAGAAAGAACAGCACAGGATCCTGCAGATTTAAAGGATTATTGGGAAGAAATTAAGAAAAATGACAAAGAGGCTAGATCTCTGTATACAGAAAATTTTAGAAGAATATACGGAAAATGGCTTCTAAAGCGGAATATTGTGATAAAGATAAATGATATCATTTTCGTCCACGGCGGAATAAGCGAAGAGTTCTCAACCTGGAACCTTGAACATTTAAATAACACCTACAGAAAGGAACTGGAATATCCTCAGAAACCCTTTAAAATCCTGGTAAATAGATCAGGCCCTTTATGGTATAGAGACCTGGCCCTTGCCAAAGAGGAGGAATTTAAACCGATAGTGGATAGAATCTTGTCCAATCTCAACGCTATTCATATGGTGATGGGCCATACAGTGCAAATCAATAAAATTGTAAGCCGTTTTGACGGGAGGATCTGGTTGATTGACTCTGGAATTTCAGATTTATACGGAGGAAATCTGAAAGCACTGATCATAGAAAAGGGAAATTTCTCTGTATGGGGCAAAAATAATCAGGAAAAATTCCTTTTGGTTGATTCTTACTCTATTCCTTTCTCTTACTCAATTGATAGAAAAAGTGACCTACGATAAATTTAAGGGATAAGAGCACTTCTTTGTCTGTACAGGAGGATAAATAATGATAAAGAAGGTAGCAGCCTTTTTCTTGTTTTTCATTTTTCTTGGAGTGATTTCACAGTCTTCCGCCCAGTTTCTTGAAAAAGAAATTGCCCAGAGAGCTTCCTGGGAGGAATTTCTCAAAACAGCAAAAATTATCGACAAAGAGCAGATGAGGGGGAGAGAAGCTGTAACCGAGCCCTGGAAACTCACCCTTGAAAAGGAAGGAGTCACAAGACATGCTTTATGGAAAAATCCTCTGGGTCGAATGAGAGGGTATATCGAAAGCTGGAAAGCTGAAATCGCGGCCTATCAGCTTGATAAATACCTGGGCCTGAACATGGTCCCAGTGACTGTGGAAAAAAGATTCAGGGGAGACCGGGGCTCCTGTCAATTATGGATCGAAAACACAATAAGACTCAGGGATCTCAGAGAGAGAGAGATGAAATTTCCTATTGCTAAAATTCCTTCTAAGAACAGGGCTGTCTATTTACAGCGGGCCTTTGACAACCTGATTGCCAATTAAGACAGGAACGAGCGTAATATCCTGGCTACAGAGGATTGGCGGTTGATTCTCATCGACCATTCCCGCACTTTCCGCTATTCCAAAAAATTCACCAAAAATCTCATCTTCACTCAAAACCATAGAGAAGGACCAAAGCTGATGAAAGAACTTCCCAGGGCTTTCGTCGAAAAAATAAAAACCTTAGACTATGACCTTATAAAAACCATCGTTGGCGAATATCTGTCGGATAAACAAATCAAAGCCGTCCTTCTCAGAAAAAAGCTTATACAAGAAGAAATTAATAGACTTATCAATGAATTCGGAGAGAAAAAAGTTTTATACTGATCTTGTGGGGCCAGGCCCTACTCTCTGCTTTTTTACTCTTCCTCTTCCTTTCTCTCGGTCCTTTCCTTCAAATCTTACCCCTAGTTTGGCTTTTCTGCATATCTCTCCTGACCCTTACTCTGCTTCTGCGTGTCTGATCGCGTCTGCAAATATCTCAATACCTTTTTTCGCCAATTCTTCTGTAAGGACAAGGGGCGGAAGGAATCGGACCACGTTGAAATAGTGTCCTCCAATCTCGACTAAGAGGCCATGACTGTGGCAATACGTTCTTACCCTGTTGGCCAGTTCCGGACCCGGTTCTTTTGTCGCCTTGTCTCTGACAAGTTCTACACCCAGCATAAGCCCTTTTCCGCGGGCATCTCCTACAATCCTCGAGTCCTTCTCTATCTCTTTAAGCCAGGAGAGTATCGAGCAGCCTAAATTAAGAGCGTGTTCGGCAAGCTTATTCTCTACCATGAAATTTAAGGCTGCCCTTCCGGCCGCATAAGCCAGCGCATTACCCCGGAAGGTACCTATATGTTTACCAACAGGCAGAGTATCCAGCTCCTCCCCATAAGCAATACAGGATATTGGAAAGCCTGCACCCCCCAGAGCCTTGCTCAGGGTAACGATATCAGGCACAATACCAGTATGTTCGAAGGCAAACATTTTACCGGTACGGCCCAAACCCGCCTGGATCTCGTCAACAATCATGAGAACATCATGTCTGCTGCAGATCTCTCTGATTCTTGGGATAAATTGATCTGGGGGGACGATTGAACCTCCTTCTCCTTGAATCGCTTCAACAATAATTGCTGCAGGTTTTCCTACTCCTGAATGGGGGTCTTCGAGTGTATGCTCCAGGTATTCTGCACAATCAAGATCACAGATTTCGGATTTCTTTCCGAAGGCACAACGATAGCAATAAGCATAAGGAACGAAATGAACCTCAGCCAGGAGAGGAAGGAAATCTTCTTTAAAGATCAGGCCACTGGATAGGGAAAGAGCTCCCGCACTCATTCCATGATAAGCTCCCTCAAAGGCAATCATCGGGACACGATGTTTGTTATACTTAGCCAGCTTTATGGCAGCTTCCACCGCGTCTGACCCAGTTGGACCCCCGAAAAGCACCCTGTTCAGAGGTTCGGGAAATAGAGCGAGAAGAGTTTCAACCAATGCTTTTCGTTCGGGGTGGGGAATATCAAGGGAATGGGTAAGCTCAGTGAGTTGCTTGGAAGCAGCCTCTATCACCTCAGGATTGGAATGCCCGACATTCATCACCCCTGCCCCCCCGAAAAAATCGATATATAAATTGCC
>Ga0114921_10000962_pt1 | contig 12657 bp, 9 predicted proteins | sample BentaG_FD_87016 | JGI IMG/M metagenome (GOLD analysis project Ga0114921, IMG submission 87016) | Deep subsurface microbial communities from South Atlantic Ocean to uncover new lineages of life (NeLLi) - Benguela_00093 metaG | ecosystem: Environmental > Aquatic > Marine > Oceanic > Sediment ...
CTCATGTCCTAACACCGTGGGGGCTTTGCTGTCTGCATACCACTCCATAAGGTCACTTCCGCATAACCCACAGGCCTTGACCTGTACCAACATCTCTCCAGGGCCGATCTCTGGGACCGGCATCTGCTCCAGGCGAGTATCATCACGACTGTAGTATTTGGCAACCCTCAATTTACTTCCTCAGCTAGGGCCAGGTTTGAAACCTGCCTCTAAGGGATAATGGCCATCTTGATGACCTCTCCTCTCATCATCATCTCCAACGCCCCCTGCACATCTTTCAGCGGCAACCGCCCGCTAATGAGAGGCTCTGCTTTGATCACTCCCGTCCCCAATAACTCCAATGCTTTTTCTACCGTGCGTGGGGTGTGATGAAAGACGCCCTTGATGGTCAATTCATCATAATGCATCCTGCCTGTATCCAACGGTATCTGAGTGCCGGCGGGGCAGCCCCCGAACATGACCACCGTTCCTCCCTTGCGAACCATAGCCAGGGCCATCTTCCACACGTCAGGAACCCCCGCCGTCTCGATGACCACATCAGCCCCTCTGCCTGCGGTTAGTTCCTTGACCACAGCTACCGGATCCTCTCTAGTAGCGTGGATTACTCTGGTAGCTCCCAAGCTGCGAGCTACTTCCAGCCTGTGTTCCTTGAGATCAATCACCATAACTTGCCCAGCCCCGCTGTTCATGGCCAGTTGAAGGTGCATCAGGCCGATGGGCCCCCCTCCCCCGGCGATAGCCACACTGTCCCCCAAGGAGATACCGGCGGCCTGATTCCCCAAGACAACGCAGGCCAATGGTTCTAGCAAAGCCGCCTCCTCGTAAGATAGGCCCTCCGGGATCTGATATACATTCTGTTGCACAATGGGCGCTGGCACCTTGATATACTCGGCGAAAGCCCCCCAATTGAAGACGATGTTCTCACACAGATTACGCTTATCCCGCTCACAATAGAAGCAGCAGTTACATGGAGCGGAATTGGCAGCGACCACACTCATGCCCTCAGCAAAGCCGCCTACACCCTCCCCCACCTGAGACACCTCTCCTGCAAACTCATGCCCAAAAGCCATCGGTGGCTTCATCAGATGATGGCCTCGCCGGAACGTCTTAACATCAGTGCCGCAGGTCAGGGCGGCCCTAACCCGCACGAGCAATTCGCCCGGACCAATGGTCGGCGCGTCCACCTCCTGGTAGCTCAGCTTTCCGGGCTCCAAATAACGCACGGCCTTCATACCGCTTCACTCCTCGCCGGAACCACGCACAGGAAACCCAGCGGGCCGCGCCCCACATTCTTGAACTGATGCAGTTCATAAGGTGCCACATAAACCATATCACCAAAGGACACCTCGACCTCATCATCGCCCAGGAGCACGCGACCACTCCCCCTGAGAATCATAACGCCATGATCATGCTCGTGGCTATCTAAGGAGGTCCAGCCACCTGGCTCCACCTCAAAGTAGCGCATCGCGAAATGAGGCGCTTTATCCCGTGGACCTATCAACCACCGAACTGTGGCGCCCTGGACTTCCGATGATTCATAGTCTTGAACGCTCACCCCTTCCCATTCGAAGCTGCCACCTATGCCCTTGAACTTCCGAACGCAACTCATGGCTAACCTCCTCGACTCGGTGGCTACATTCTAGCACACCTCTAGCAAAAAGAGAAGAGGAGTACGCACCAGACACGCAGCCCCAATACAAAGAAAGCCAACAGGCATCATCCGCCTGATGGCTCTACAATAGCGTCCCCCACCTTGCCGTGTGCTCACATTGTTTTGAACCTGCCGAGGCAGGTGGGTGCCTACCCGTCGGTTCTGCCCTCTCGGACATCCCCTCCAGAGATCGGCTCCCTATATACGGGTATTGGCTCAAAACGTTGATAGCGCATCACGAGCATAGTAGGAGACGCAGCACTATTATACCACACTATCGAAAAGAGTGCAAGAATCGAGAAGCGAGCAATATATCTAGCCCAGCTGACGGCAATCTGGTATAATATACCCGTGGGATCAAACCTGACCATAGAAACTCATACCGACGTCCAGGGGCTCATCGCCTTGGAAAGAGAATGGAACGATCTGCTTATTCGGAGCAGGGCAGACACCATCTTCTTAACCTGGCAATGGCAGAAAGTCTGGTGGGACTTCCTTAGCGAAGGAGCGCAACTATCCATAGTGACGGTTCGCGACGGAGGGGAATTGATAGGCCTCGCCCCTTTCCACGCCTTGCCCCCTAGCGAGGGTCCCGAAACGCTGCGTCTGATCGGCGGAGTCGAAGTGTCCGATTATCTGGATATCATCGCAGCCAACGGCAGGGAAGAAACAGTGTACACAACCCTCTGGGAATTCTTGATTCACGATTACGACCGCCGTTGGGAGATCATAGATCTACACAACGTTCCTGCCGCCTCACCAACTCTAACAACTCTGCCCTCCAATGTCAGGAAAACAAAGGGGGTTCAAGTAACGGCGGAGGTCGAGGATGTATGCCCTGTCATCAACCTGCCCTCCAACTGGGAAGAGTATCTCTCCTTCCTGAACAAGAAGCAACGTCACGAACTGCGTCGCAAGATACGGAAGGCCAACAAAGAGGCGGTAGTCCGCTGGTATTACGTGCAAGACGAGAAAGCGGTACAGGCTGAGGTAGGGGATTTCATCGAATTGCACAAAAGGAGCGCTCAGAAAAAACAAGGATTTATGAATCAGAGAATGCAAAGCTTCTTCCAGGCCATCGCCCGTACGACCTTCAACCAGGGATGGTTGAGACTGTCCTTCATTCTCATCGGCGATGTCAAGACGGCAACGATGCTTTGCTTCGACTACAACGATTCCATTTTGGTTTACAACTCGGGCTACGATCCCCAACTTTATGCTCCCCTCAGCACAGGTACTGTTCTTCTAGCCTATTGTATCCAAGATGCGATAGAGAAAGGACGCAAGGTATTCGATTTTCTCCGAGGTAGGGAGGAATACAAGTACCGTCTTGGTGGGCAAGACACCAAGGTATATAATCTGAGAATCAGTAGATGAGGTAGAGATAATGTATCGTGTGGCCATGCTAAGCGTCCACACCTGCCCTCTGGCAACCCTGGGAGGCAAGGAAAGCGGGGGAATGAATGTGTACGTTCGAGATCTCAGCCGCGAACTGGGACGCCGCGGACTGGCCGTGGATGTCTTCACCCGCCTCCAAGACCCGAAGGTCCCCCCGATTCGCGAATTGGGCGTGAACGCCCGCGTCATACATCTCAAAGCTGGGCCAGAGGCCCCCTGCGATAAGAACATGGTTTATGATCATATATCGGAATTCACCAGGAACTTGAGGAGGTTCGTCAAGCGAGAGAACATCGCCTACCATCTCATCCATAGCCACTATTGGCTCTCCGGCCTGGTGGCTCGACAATTGCAGAGCGAATGGAAGGTTCCGGTAATACAGATGTTTCATACGCTGGGGCAACTGAAGAACCAGGTAGCCAGAAGCGCGGCAGAGCGGGAGATGCCACAGCGCATCGAAGGGGAGCGAGCGATCATGGGCTTCGCCGACCGCCTGGTCGCCGCCAATCCCCTCGAGAAGGCCCAGATGGTCTGGCTCTACGGTGCCGATCCAGCCGGGATACAGGTAATCCCCTGCGGCGTTGACCTGAACTTGTTCCATCCCCTCCCCCGAGATGAAGCAAAAGCCTATCTGGAGATGCCGCAGCACCACAAGATGGTGCTCTTCGTGGGACGCATCGAACCTCTAAAGGGGATAGACGTATTGATGGAGGCGATGGCTCTAGTCCTCAGAGATATGGACCAGCCACGGGATCAAATCTGTCTATGCATTATTGGAGGCGACCCGGATATCGACAAGTTAGATCGAGAAATGGCACGCTTACAAAAGATGCGCGAGAGGCTAGGCATCGGTGATGTGGTCACTTTCCTCGGAAAAAGGGATCAGGATGTCCTCCCTTATCACTATTCTGCTGCCGAGGTCTGCGTCGTTCCCTCTCATTACGAATCATTCGGCATGGTGGCATTGGAGGCGATGGCTTGTGGTACCCCAGTTATCGCCTCAAAGGTAGGAGGACTCACTTTCACAGTGAAAGACGGGAGCACGGGCTTTCTTGTACCCACCGATGATCCTCAGGCCTTGGCAAGAAAGCTAGGGTTGCTACTAACGAATGACAATCTGGGGCGTGACATGGGCCACCGGGCCACCCAACTGGCCAAGCGTTATGGGTGGTCCATCGTTGCAGGACAGATAGTCGCCTTGTACCGAGAACTGATAACCCGAACCCGCCCTCAAATATGCTGCAAGGACAACCATGAGTTCAGGAGAGCAGAAATGCGGTGTTGTGAATGAAGGGCCCTCATGACGTCATCAGTTCGCAAAACCTCAAAAAAGAACCCCCTGCAAATCGAGGGGGTTTCTGATATTCTGCCAGGTCCTTCGACTAAGCCGTCTCAGACCAGAAGGTGAGCTCTGGCTTGGCTTCTCCAATAATCGTCTCCTTCTTAATCACGCATCTCCGAACATTGCGCAACGAAGGTATCTCGTACATGGCGTCGAGAAGGACTTGCTCGATGATGGTTCTCAGTCCCCGGGCCCCTGTCTTGTACTCCCGAGCCTTCTCAGCCGCCAGCTCCAAGGCGTCCTCCGTGAAGATCAGTTCCACATTATCCAAGGCCAACAGCTTCTTGAACTGCTTGATGATGGCATTCTTCGGCTCGGTCAAGATTCTGACCATCATCTCTTGGTCCAAAGGCTCCACGCTGACTACCATCGGCAACCGTCCCACAAACTCCGGAATGAGACCGTATTTCAGCAAGTCGTCAGCAATGACTAGGCGGAGCAATTCGGCTGGCGTGAGTTCCTCCCTCTTCTTCGCTTCCCTATCCTTGAAACCTATCGGCTTCCTACCCCCCGCCCGTTCGGCAACTATCGTAGCCAGCCCTTCGAAGCCCCCGCCACAAACAAAAAGCACATCTCTAGTGTCGAGCTGAATGAATTCCTGGTGCGGATGTTTCCTCCCTCCCTGTGGGGGGACATTGGCGACCGTACCTTCGAGGATCTTCAGCAACGCCTGCTGCACACCCTCTCCTGAAACATCGCGCGTTATCGAGGGGTTGTCGCCAGCCTTACGCGCCGTCTTGTCTATCTCGTCTATGTAAACGATCCCCTTCTCGGCTCGCGCCAGATCATAGTCGGCAGCCTGAATCAACCGAAGCAGGATATTCTCCACATCCTCACCAACATAACCAGCTTCGGTCAAAGATGTGGCATCCGCGATGGTGAAAGGGACATCCAGGATTTTGGCCAGCGTCTCGGCGAGGAGAGTCTTACCGCACCCCGTCGGGCCGATCAATAGTATGTTAGTCTTTTGCAGCTCTACATCGTCAACCAATGAGCCCGCAAAAACACGCTTGTAGTGGTTATAGACCGCTACGGACAGTACGCGCTTGGCCTGATCCTGCCCGATGACATATTCATTCAACCGTTTGTAGATCTTCTTAGGAGGCAATATCTTGCCCACCGGCATCTTGCTGCGGGGGCCCGATGGCTCCTCTTCCGCAAGAATATCTCGACAAAGCTCAACGCACTCGTCACAAATATTGACTGAACCTGGACCGGCGATCAAACGGCCCACCTCATACTGGGGCCTACCGCAGAAAGAGCAATAATGAACCTGCTCCGAAGGCGTCTTCGTCATCACCCCTCCTTCTTAGCACTTGTCAGAATCTCGTCTATGATGCCATATTCCACAGCGCCTTGAGCATCTGTATAGTAATCCCGGTCGAAGTCTTGGGCGATCTTCTCCACGGTCTGTCCTGTGTGTTCGGACAGTATTTCGTGGATCTTCTGCTGCATCCGCAATAACTCGCGCGCTTGGATCGCGACATCGGGAGCATAGCCGCGCACTCCTCCACCGGCCGGGTGCATATGTATCGTGGAGTTGGGAAGAGCATAACGTTTGCCTGGCGTCCCCCCCGCAAGAAGTACGGTAGCCAAGCTGGCCGTTGAACCCACACAGATAGTTGAGACAGGAGACTTGATAAGTTGTAGGGTATCGTATATTGCCAAGCCAGGATAGATGAGGCCGCCCGGACTGTTTATGTAAAGATGTATGTCTTTGTCCGGATCCTCTCGATCAAGGAAAAGCAACTGTGCTATCATCAAGTTGGCCACATTATCGTCAATAGGGACACCTAGGAAAACGATCCGTTCCTTAAGGAGGAGAGAGTAGATATCATAAGCTCGCTCTCCCCTGCCAGTTGACTCTATGACCATTGGAATCAAATTACGCACAAGATCACCTCCTTCATGTCCGCCGCCCAGCTCAAAGGTGGGCGGAAGTGTTCAAGGCTTCTTCTTAATCATCAGAAAGGGTTTCCTCCGAAGAACCATGGGCTTCAGTGGAAGCAGGCGCCTTCCCTTCATCTACAGTACAAGCGCGACTCAACTCCGCCTCAGCCTCGACAGAAGCACCCTCCATGCTCTCCTCCTCACCTCTACTGGAGATCGCTGACAGACGCTCCACAATCTTACGTCCACACAGCCTATTGCGTGTGTCTTCCTTTATCCGCTCATTTCTCAACAACGTGTCTCTTATCTCCTGGGTATCCTGACCATACACCTGAGTGACCCTGGCCAACTCTTCTTCTATCTCGCTATCCTCTACCTCAATCCCCTCTTCTTCCACCAACTTCCCCAAAACAAGGGACTTTCTTACCCGTTCCTCAGCAGCCGGCCGGAGCTCGTCAAGGAAATCCTCAGCGGTTCTACCCGCTGTTCTCAGATACCCCTCCAGGGTAAAACCCTGCTCCTGCAAGTCAAAGGCGAACATCCTAACCATGGTTTCCAGCTCTCTATTCAGAAACAGGGGTGGATAGTCTATCTGTGCCTCCTCAGCGATGGAATCCAGGAGTTTGTCAGCAAGTTCATCCTTTTGCTTGGCTTCGCGGCTCAAGTACAAGTCTTCCCTGATCTTCTCCCTTAGCTCCTGTAGAGTTGCAAAACCACCCACTATCTTGGCTAGCTCGTCATCCATCTCAGGGAGACGCTTCTCTTGCACATTGTGAAGATGCACGCGGAAAGCGACCTCCTGGCCGGCCAACTCACCATCGTCGTAATCATCGGGAAATGTTACGCTGAAACTCTTTTCGTCCCCTGCGGACATCCCTATCAGCTTTTCGCCAAAGTCGGCAATTGGGAACTCTGCATCGGCCGCCAATTCGTATTCCTGCTGATCCATCTTCAGCACCACCCGACCCTCCAGCGTTCCTTCCACATCCACGAGCGCCAAATCGCCCCGGGCCGCTGGCCGTTCCACAGACACCTTCTCCGCGTACTTTTCTTGAAGGTGACGCAAGACATCCTCTGCGTCGCCTTCTTCGACTTTGACCTCCTCTATCGCCACCGGCATGCTCTGATAGGCGCCCGGCTCAACAACCGGCTTCAATGATACGGTCATGCCCAGAGTCAGAGGTTCCCATTCGACGATTTCGAAATCGTCCAACTGGATCGGTTCCAGTCCGCTCTCTTCCAGCGCCTCGTCATACGCCGCCTTTCCCAACTCATCCATTGCCTCTCTTATCAACGCCTCCTTCCCCAGATGCCGCAACACTACTCGGTGTGGGGCCTTCCCCCTGCGAAAGCCAGGGACAGCAACGCGATTTGCCAGGCGTCTCGAAGCGGTCTTTAGAAAAGGATCCAGCCACTCCTCCTCGACCTTCACAGTCAAGAGAGCCTGCCTATCCTTCAACTCCTTTGTAACAACCTCCAAGATCACAACCCATCCTTCTGAAACTATTATAACATAAAAACTGAGAATGTGCTAGATTCAAAAAGAACAGGGCTCCTTCAGAGCCCCATACATGGAGAGAAGCGGGCGATGGGATTCGAACCCACGACCTTCTCCTTGGCAAGGAGACGTTCTACCAGCTGAACTACACCCGCTTACTCAAGACTGCATGGGGAAGGTGGGACTCGAACCCACACGGATCGCTCCACGTGATCCTAAATCACGCTCGTCTGCCAGTTCCGACACTCCCCCACAACATACATTATACCATCAAGTCATCTCTTTTTCAAGCCTTGCATCTCGTGACCGTGGCCGAGTCTCCTTCGCCCTTTTTTTCATCCCCTCATGTGCAAACCCGTGTATGGAGTGCTGAACTGAAGCAATCGCTAAATTGTCATTCTGAGCAGCGTAGCGACGCCTGTGCTGCCTGCCCTGAGCCCAGTCGAAGGGAAGAATCTCTCTTTCCGCGAAACACCGAGGTTTTTCGGTCCCTCCGGTCGCTCAGAGTCACAGGTGAGTTAACCAGGGTTTAGATATCAGTGTACAGTAGGAATGTAGTACCATGAGTGGAAAGCAGCGACTGTTCTGCAAACATGACCTACCAACTTCTGACGAAAGAAAAGAAGTTGGCAAAGATGCGGTCCTGGCTGCCATCGTCTACCTGATAGCCCCTGCTTGCCATCTCCTCCGCGTTAGTCCCGATGTCGGCCAGCCATGGAGCTCCCAGCAGCACGCTCTCCGCGAGGGTGGCATCGTATTGGGGATTGAACTGTACTCCCCATACCGGCAAGTCGCGATACCGAAACACCTGAATCGGGCAAAGATCGGAGGAAGCCAGGTTCACACCACCTGGCGGCAACTGTGTGATCTGATCGCCATGCCACAAGAAAACGTAGAATTGCTGGTCAATGCCTTGCAGGAGAGGGTCCTTGAGGCCATCTTGGTTCGCTGTAATCTCCAGCCAACCAACCTCAAACTGGGGGCTGCGCTCCACTCGCCCGCCAAGCCAGTGAGCCAGCAACTGATGTCCCAGACAGAGGCCAAAGATGGGCACGCCTTGATCAATGGCCTCCATCACGCGGTCTCGCTCCGATTGCAGGAAAGCAATGGTGTCGAATTGGCTGGGGGAGTATTCACCACCAGAGAGGATCACCGCGTCATAGGCCGTCAGATCGGGGATCGGTTCTCCCGCGTAGACCTGGATGGGCACAGAGGAGACATCGTTCTGTTCCAATATGTGGTCAACCTGCAAGAAACGAGAAGGGCCATGAAGAATGACCACCGCCTCCAGATGTCCCCGAGGTGTGGCGGTGGGTTCCGGCGTGGGGGTTGGGGTATCCGTCGGCGTAGGGGTGGGTTGTGGTGTAGGTGTACTTGTAGGTGCCGACGTTGGGAAAGGCGTGGGTTCGCGCGTGGCCGTGGGCAGCGGATCCGGATCAACGCGTTCGCAGGCCACCACGAGTGACAAGAAAACGACCAAGCCGCAGACTACCAGGTGCACAATCTTCCATCCTGTCATACCTCGCTATCGCCTCTATCTGCAATTCATGGTGCCCTATTATACAGTACATGACACCTGTCCACAACCAGCTGAGACTTTGCGAGGGTTCGTCCCAAGTTTGCAGGGCGAGGTGTCCTGGGCGAATGACCAGTGCCTCTGTGCCTGATCCCTATGCTTGAGACCACCACAACGGGATGCTACAAGCACACTCTTCAGGCGGGCAACGGGCTCATCTGCGTTGCAACGAGCGAGCGCGTAGCATAGGGCCTTGTGCCCGTCATGGGATGCCCACTGGTTCGAAACCCCTACAATCCTGGGATGCAGCCCTTTGCGAGTGCGCAATATGGTCCCCTTAATGGATATGACGCAACAGCCCCAGCAGTTGCTCAAGACATCCGTGTCTCAAGGGATCGGCTTCTGGAGCACGCGCGGAAACTAAGGCTGCGTAGGCGTCCCCCCGTCCTGCTCCCCCACTATTCTCTTCAAGACCAAGGTCAGTGGCTCCCCCCAAGATCAGTCGCTTGATCTCGCTCGGGGTTAACCCTGGCTCCACCTCCAGGAGAAGTGCCGCCGTGCCTGACGCGTGTGCCGTAGCCATACTGGTGCCCGAAGCCTCGGTATATGCTGAGTTCAGCACATTCCCCATCGAGGTACCCGTGGCGCGGCACGAGATGATACCTGCTCCAGGGAAGAGCACGTCTGGCTTGACGCGACCATCGGCGGTGGGCCCTCTGGAAGAAGCCTCTAGGAGTGAATCATCATCTGTGGAAGCTCCAACTGTGATGACTTGACGTGCGCAACCGGGCGACCCGATGCTACCGGGACTTGGCCCGGAGTTTCCCGCTGCTACACAAACCACAAAGCCGCGCTCGACCACCAAGTCACACGTCTCTGACAAGGCATCAGTACCATCGCCTGGAGGTGGACCAGATAGGGATAAGTTCATCACATGTACCTGCTGTTTGACGGCCCAGTCAATACCAGTCATTACATCGCTCATGAAGGCCACGCCTTGGCTATCTAGCACCTTTGCAACGTACAGCTCCGAGTCAGGGGCAACACCGCTATACTTGCCCCCACTGGCTGTGCCGTCCCCAGCGGCGATGCCAGCCACATGGGTCCCGTGGCCGGTCGCGTCCGCAATGCCTTCACCAGTGAAATCGGCGATGGCGGCGACTCGACCCACGAAGTCTGGATGTTCAGGATCAACACCCGTGTCGATGATAGCGATCCGTACTCCCGCCCCAGTGTGATTCTCCCGCCAAACAACCGGTGCCCTGATTAGCGGTACGCTTACATCCAGGCACGCATATACCCTCAAATCAGGCCAGATTCTGTCAACATCGCGCTCCCGACTCAAAGCCTCGATTTCCGCTGGCGTGGCAGACAGGGCCACTGCGGGGACAACGGTAAGGACTGTTGATGGCGGCTCTGGTAACCTTGCTGATTCTACGGCCTTAGCCTTGGCAACCTGCTCCTTATACTTGACGATGATCCGGATACGATGCTCTCTAGGCCGTGATGTCATCTCCTTTGCCAAGGACTGATGAATTCTATCGCCGCGCACTCTCATCCTTTCTGATACAATCAGTAGTTGCCAATCTCTCCGCTAGACTCATTGTCAGAAGCACCTGCATGCCAACTCCATGAAGTTTGGAACACGCCTCACGCCACCCTTACTCGACAAGCTTGCACACCATGGGTATCCTTTCAACTATGAAGGTGTGCTAAAGCCAGCGTCACCATCCCTACTGCAAGGAAGGCAGAGATGCGCTGTATAAACCTGCGGCGGTGCCGATAAGCAATCGATCATGACGCAGATCAACTCCAAACGCCACCAAGTCCTCAAAGGGATTCTCTCCACCACTGGCAGCGCGAAACTGTCTTATGAAGTGACCAGATGTGCTAAACTCCACAATCCGCGCTTGGGCCGGCTCCGCAACGAATACCGAACCAGAATCACGCGAGGCGAACATGGCCACGGGATGTTCCAATGGAGGATACAGCCCCTCCTGCGTGAAAGCCTCAGGCTCGCCAGCCGCGAATTTCATAATGGAACCGTTCGAGAGCAGCAGATATACGGAGCCATCTATGGCCATGTCTACCACGTTAGCCCATGGAATATCCGGTGACCCTTGGAACCAGTCAACCGGTGGGTTTCCATAATCGTCCCCAGTTGGGATGTACTTGATGATGTTTTCGTGGCCTAAGTCAAGCACATATAGGCTTCCGTGGTAGGTTTCGATAGCCTGGGCGCTTTGCCACCGCAGAACATCAGAGATAGACACATCACGAGCAACCCCAGCAGTGTTCAACTCCAGAAGCGAGTCTTCCACCGTCAACATCAGCAGTGCTGGCGTCAGCCGACCATTGCCAGCATCCACCCATTCCATGTCCACAATCCGCCCCGGAGACACGGTGTCCGTTTCGCCTTGTAACTCCCAAATCAGAGGCCCCTGATTCGTAACTGGCTCCCCCTCTTGATCCAACGGATACCGGAACAACCGCTGCCCCCCCGCATTAAGGATGTGTAACTGATCCTCATGTATGAGTATTCCCTGTGGGGCTCCCTCACCAACAGTCAGCTTTTGCTCCACCCCAAAGAGTATCCTCACCTCACCGGTGGCTGCATCCCATTGCGTCTGCAGTCGCTCACTCAGTTCCCTCAATCCCACATCATCTCCCTGAATCTCAATAGCCTGGTCAACCGTGTCTCTAGCTTCTAGAAGCAGAGCTATCCTTGCCTCCTCGCTGCTCTCACGCTCGGCAAGCAGCATCGTTTCTTCCACCTGAGTCTTCAACGTCTCCACGTCCGCCTCCTGCTGGCGAGACTTGATCCGCACAGCAGAGGCGGCTATCACGATGAAAACGCCCAGCATTATGAGAGCGCCCATTGCTGCACGACTCCTACGAGACGCACGGAAGCCCACAAGTTGCGCTCTGGCCATGGGCCGTGCAGAGGCCCTATATGCCGTTGTCGTGGAGCCCTGCCGCTCCGGCAGAATTCGAATGAGGAGTCCTTTGGAGCCTGCCCAAACGGCCACAAGAGCCATTTCACATCCTCTGCCCAACCTCTCAAGAACGTGGTGTTGCCTGGTCCAACCCCAGATATTCCTGGCCAGTCGCAAAATAGATTGTAGTAGCGCCAAGCCACCTCTCCACAAGCCAATGACCAGAGAAAGCACCAACGCTCCTGCCAACCGAAACGTCTCCACCGTCTGTTGTACAAATTGGTGACTCTGCCATTTCTCACCTTCCCTTGTTTCATGGCGCCGTCTACCTAAGCCGCCAGTCAACTCCGAGCCAGGCGGTTGGCTCGGTGGTGTTTCATCTTGAGATATTCGAGCCTCTTTCCAACGAGTCAGGATCTTCCGCTC
>Ga0114921_10000963_pt1 | contig 12656 bp, 15 predicted proteins | sample BentaG_FD_87016 | JGI IMG/M metagenome (GOLD analysis project Ga0114921, IMG submission 87016) | Deep subsurface microbial communities from South Atlantic Ocean to uncover new lineages of life (NeLLi) - Benguela_00093 metaG | ecosystem: Environmental > Aquatic > Marine > Oceanic > Sediment ...
GCTCTTTTAGCATCCATCATGGCAATTAATTCAGGATGAAACCTTCTGGCCTGCTGAACCATCAACTCTACATTCTCCTTAGCAGCCAGACCGACTACTTTAAACCCTGATCGCAAGGCGGGGCTATCTATGACCTCCAGAGTATTGGCCCCCACCGAGCCGGTAGAACCCAGTATAGCGATCCTCTTCATTTAATTGTGGTATCCTCCATAGGTGTTTACACTTTGTGGCTTAGTTTGTCAGGCCAAGGGAGCTTTTCCTGAGGCCTCTGGAGAATTTGGCCTCAGAGGACAGCCACCTGTGGCTGGTAGTCTCGAAGTTCCTGAGCCACTTGGGCTAAATGCTCAAGAACTAACGCCTCTTCACCCAAATATTCCCAGAGTCCTCTCAATTTGTGCATCGTTATTCATTAACAAAGCGAGCGTCAAATTCAGGCCGGAATGAATTTCTTAACAGTCCCCCGCCCAAAGGGGACGACAAGCCCCGTTGATAGCAGAGCTTACCTACGGGGCAAGCGGAGGAAAAGCTCCTGAGGAAGACCTGCCTTACACAGCCATCCTCTGAGACCGATGAACTCTGAGACATTCGATTGGTGTAAACACTGACCCAAGATAGAACAATTTAATTATCCTTGCGTCTATATATCATATCTGAAGTAATTTTTAAACTGGTTTCTCTAGAAACGCCTGGTTGCTGGTTTATCAAACTAGAACAACTTCAACTTCTCTATTACATAGATGGTATAATAGTACATCACTGGCGCCGTAAAGAGCAAGCTGTCGATGACGTCTAAGAAGCCTCCATGGCCAGGAATAATTCTACTGCTGTCCTTTACCTTGGCATCGCGCTTCAGGAGCGATTCAGCAAGGTCCCCAACCTGGCCCACTGTCCCTAGCAACAGACCCAGCACCACATAATGGGTTATGCTCAAGTCCAGGGGATTAAACCATCTACTCGCAAGGGGGGTAATGAAGAGCCATCTTGTCAGCAATGCGGCAAGAAGGCTGGAGACAAGCCCTCCTCCAGCCCCTTCGATGCTCTTTTTGGGACTTATACGAGGGATTAACTTGTGCCTTCCCCATTTGGTTCCTACGATATAGGCCCCTGAATCCCCTATCCAGGTGATCAAGAGGAGAGCAAATAGGCACTCCTTCCCCATGGGAAGCTTCCTCAGAACGATGAGATAACTGAATAGCCAACCGATATAGAGAAGGCCCAAAAGGGTATTCGAGAGATTAGCTACCGAAGCTCTGGGTTCTCTTGCCAGAAGTTGCAGGCTCAGGAAGAGGATAAGTATGAATGTCAAGGAGGCATTCATGTATTCGGTCTTGCCCCAATAGGCACAGAGGCAAAGAACAATAGCAAAGATAACTCCAGTTATTCGAAGCGTCCTTATGCCCTTGCTATGGAGCATATCATAGAACTCAAACAGACTTACAATAATAACTCCCGTGCAAAAGATTAAAAACGTAAGACCGCCGTACCAGACCAAGAAGCCTAAGATGGGAAGCCCTACCAGAGCACTGAATACTCTCTTTCGCATCATAGGACGCTCACTATCGTTCGCTAGATTGATCCCGATAAATCGGGATCAATAGAGGCTAGTCTCCAACTATCTTGCCAAACCTTCTCTCCCGCTTCTGATAGTCGACGATTGCACGCAAAAGATCCGCCCTCTTGAAGTCCGGCCAATAGATGGGCGTCGCCCAGATTTCGGTATAGGCCAACTGCCAGAGCAAGAAGTTTGACACCCTCATCTCTCCCCCAGTCCTGATCAGAAGATCAGGGAAGGGGAGTCCAGCGGTGTAAAGATACCCTTCAAAGAAGGCTTCATCCAATTCCTGGAGCTCGTGTTTGCCTTCGATAATTTCCGGGACCAATTTACGAATGGCATCGATGATCTCGGCCCGACCGCCATAGCTCAATGCCAGATTTAGAATGAGGCCTTTATTGTCTCGAGTCTTTTGGGTTACCCTGGCAAGCTCTCTCTGGACGTACTTCGGAAGGTCGCCTAACCTGCCAATGCCCCTAAGCACAACCCCATTGGCCATCAACTCTGAGGCCTCAGACTTGAGGTAACCTTTTAAGAATCTCATTAAGGCACTTACCTCTGGCTTGGGCCGCGCCCAATTCTCGGTTGAGAAGGCATACAGTGTGAGGACCTGAATTCCCAGCTGACTGGCCGCCTGACTGATCTTCCCTGCCAATTTGATGCCCGCCTCATGTCCTGCTATACGAGGCAAACCACGTTTCTTTGCCCACCTGCCGTTGCCGTCCATAATAATGGCTACATGCTTGGGCATCTCGTCTTTATCTATCGCCAGGACAAATTTCTCCTCTTCCTCGCTCAGATCTTCAAGCATCCTTCAACCTTCCTAAACCCCGCTATAGGCTTTGGAATGCCCAGCCTCAACGAATATTCTAACTGGGTAGATTTAAACCCCCCGAAGGGCAAAAATTCTCTATCCACGAATATTCGCTTTGCTATTTGTGTTTATTTGCCTATCAAACCTCGAGGATTTCCTCCTCCTTGACGGCGAGTACCTGATCCGCCTCTTCAATGTATCGGTCGGTTAGCTTCTGTATCATTTCACGGCCACGCCTAAAGTCATCCTCTGATATCTCTTTGGCCCTCTCCATTCTCTTTAGGGTCTCATTGGCTACATGCCGGGCTTCGCGAATCGATATCCTTACCTCTTCGGCCTTCCTCTTTACTACCTTGACCAATCCCTCTCTTCTTTCTTGAGTTAGAGCAGGGATGGCCAGGCGAATCAACCTTCCGTCATTGGTAGGAGGCAGGCCCAGATCCGCTTTGAGGATGGCTTTCTCGATGGCTGGGATCTGCGACTTATCCCAGGGTTGAATCACAATCAGACGGGGCTCAGGAGCTGATATACTGGCAAGCTGATTCAGAGGGGTAGGGGTGCCATAGTAATCAACCCTGATTCTATCCAGGAGAGAAGTGGATGCCCTCCCCGTTCTGATGGTGACCAACTCGCGTTTCAGGGCTTTAATGCCCATAGTCATCCTCTCTTCAACCTGGCTATAGACCTTCTCAATCAATGGCTATCCCCTCTTTCAATTCTTCGCCCAGCTTATACCTTACAAATCTTCGGATGACGATATTCTCAGCCAGCCTACTTATCGCCAAGTCAAGGTACTCCCTCACGGTTATGGAAGTATCCTTGATGAACGGCTGTTCCAAAAGGCAGATCTCGCCGAAGTACTTCTCGAGCTTACCGGAGACTATCTTATCTATGACCTTGGGAGGTTTGTTTGCGTTCACGGCTTGAGACCTGTAAATCTCCTTCTCCTTTTTGATCATCGTCTGGGGAATATCCTCACGAGAGATGAACTTTGGGGCAGACGCTACGATCTGCATACTAATATCTTTACAAAGTTCTCTGAATTCAGGAGTGCGAGCTACAAAATCGCTCTGGCAATTGACTTCCACAAGGGCCCCTACTTTATGGCCGGGATGGACGTAAGATAGGACCAAGCCCTCCCCGGTGGGTTTGCCCTCCATCCCTCTGGCCCGAGCCAGGTCTCTCTTTCGCAACAATAAAAATGCGAGTTTCACGTCTCCGTGGCTCTCAGTCAGAGCAGCTCTACAATCCATTATGCCAGCACCACTTAGCTTTCTCAATTCCTGAACCTGAGCGGCAGTAATAGAGAGTATCTTTGATCTATTGTATCTGGCCATTTTTATCTCCTCTGCCCGAGATCAGGGTATTAGAAAAAAATCCCAATTTGGTACTTTGGAATTTAAATTTCCTGTCTTCTGTCCTCTGTTGTCTGCTCTTCAACCTCTGCCTCTTCGGCGACTGCGGTTGGGCTTGTTTCTTCTTCAGCCTCCTTTTCAGCTGGAGCCTTTGTCCTGCCCGCTATAACCGCATCTGCTATTTTAGTAGATAACAATTTTAAGCCCTTAATAGCATCATCATTTCCAGGAATGGGATAAGTAACCTCATCTGGATCACGGTTAGTATCCACTACGGCCACTACGGGAATGTCCAATTTCCTGGCCTCAGCCAGTGCGATGCGCTCCTTTCGGGTATCCGTAATGAAGAGTGCCCCTGGAGGCCTATCCATATCCCTAATGCCGCCCAACAACCTCTCCAGCCTAACCTGCTCTTTGGCCAATTTTGCGGCCTCCTTCTTTGGTAGGAGTGGGAGGGACCCCTCTTTCTCCTGAGCTTCTAGATCCTTGAGTCGCTCGACACTCTTTCTAATAATCTGAAAGTTGGTCAACGTTCCTCCAAGCCATCGCTCGCTGACGAAATACATCCCGCACCGCTTTGCTTGATTGATGATAGCATCCCGGGCGTGCTTTTTGGTTCCAATGAATAAGACTGACTCCCCTTGTGCAACTATATCCTCTATAAATTTAAGCGCCTCCCTCATGCTTCGAAGGGTCTTTTGTAAATCGATGATGTGAATGCCATTCCTCTGGCCGAAGATGAACCTGGCCATTTTGGGATTCCACCTTCTTGCTCGATGGCCGAAATGAACTCCTGACTCTAATAACTCCTTTATCGTGACCTTTACCAAAGTAAAAACCTCCTTACGCTCTTGGATGAGCCTTAGCGTAGACAGCCTTTAATCTCCGGGTTGTAAGATGGGTATAAATTTGTGTAGATGATAGGGTAATATGTCCCAACAATTCCTGAACAGCTCGTAAATCAGCCCCGGCATCCAGAAGGTGTGTGGCGAAGGTATGGCGCAAGGTATGGGGGCTGATGTTCCGAGATGAGCTACACGCGGGTACGTATTTATCAAAGAGCCGCCTGACACTCAGGCTTGAGAGCCTTCCTCCAAATCTATTTAAGAATAAAGCCTCCCCGCCTTTGGGTAAGCTCTCAACCTTGGTGGACTGGTCACCCCGACCCGCCTTCAGGCGAGGTCTCGCCATTGGCGGACGGAATTTCGTCGAGACTGGAGACCTTTTGTCGAGGTACCTTCGGATTGCACCCAATGCTTGGTCGCCGACTGGTACAATCCTCTCCTTTCTCCCTTTCCCCGCGACCTTTATTATCCCGCTCAGATAGTCGACGCTGGACAGGTTTAATCCCACAAGCTCCGATACCCTTATGCCCGTCGCATAGAGGGTCTCCATAATGGCTCGATCTCTTAAGCCCAGAGTGGTTGATTCGTTAGGGCTCTTGAGCAACTCCATTACTTCCTCCAGGCCCAAAAACGTGGGCAATCTCTTTTTCAATTTGGGCGTTCTGGTATAGGGTAGAGAGTCTGATTCACAATGGCCTTCCCTGCAGAGGAATTTGAAGAAGTTCCGGATGGCAGCCAACTTTCTTGCTATAGTAGAGCGAGCGTATGACCGATCTTTCAGATGAGCCAGATACAACCTGATGGCATACCTATCGACCTTCTCCAGAGTATACTCTCCGAACTCCCCCTGCAAGAATCGGTCAAGGTCTAGCAGATCGCTCTGATAGCCCCTGATGGTATGCTCAGATAGGTTCCTTCCTGCAGATAGAGAGACGGCGAACTCATCTATCCAGCGGCTTAAGCTCATCAACTATCCCCCACCAATTCTCTTGGAAGCGATCTGGTATTCCTGCACTTCGGGAAATAGGAGCATGCCAGAAATCTACCGTATCTGCCTTCCCTGATTACCATAGAATGCCCACATAACTCACAGACCTGGTCGGTCGGCTCTGGAGGCGGCTTAATTATCCTCATCTTGGCTGCTGCCAACGTGAGGGTCTCAGAAAAGGGCTGGTAAAATTCTTCTAAGACCGACACCCATTCACGTCGGCCCACAGCCACTTCATCCAGGTTCTTCTCCATCTGAGCTGTAAAGCCCAGGTCGACGATATCGGGAAAGTGCCTGATTAATAAATCGGTGACCACTACCCCAATCTCCTCCGGATGAAATCTCTTATTCCTCAGGACAACATATCCCCGCCTCAGGATAGTGCTGATTATTGGTGCATAAGTAGAGGGGCGGCCGGCCCCATGTCTCTCCAGCGTGCGTACCAACGAGGCCATATTATACCTTGGAGGAGGTTGGGTGAAGTGCTGCTTAGGGAAAAATCTTTCGAGGGTCAAAATTTCTCCTTCGACAAGATGTGGAAGTTCTACATCCTCCTGGCCACGAGGCTCTGCGTATATCTTCATAAAACCATCAAATTTGATGCTCTGCCCGGATGCTCGAAAGAGGTAATCTCCGGCAGTTATATCCGCCGAAACTGTATCGAATAGGGCATCTGCCATCTGGCTGGCGAGAAATCTTCGCCAGACCAGATTGTAGAGTTTGAGCTGGAGGGAGCTGAGGAACTTGCCTATCTTCTCTGGCGTGCGAAAGACAGAGGTAGGGCGGATGGCCTCGTGAGCCTCCTGGGCTAACTTAGCCTTTGTCCTGTAGATCCTGGGCTGAGGGGGTTGATATTCCTTTCCGAATTGGCCGGCGACGAACTGCATCGCCTCCTGGCGGGCGGAGCTTGACACATTCAGAGAGTCAGTACGCATATAGGTAATTAAGCCAACGCTTCCCTCCTCGCCCAACTGAATCCCCTCATAAAGCTGCTGGGCGACCTTCATTGTATCTTCAACGGACAGGCCTAATTTTTGCGAGGCCTCCTGCTGCAGGGTGCTCGTCATAAAGGGGGGCGAAGGTGACCTTTTCCTCTGCGATCTTTTGACCTTTACAACTTGATATTGGGCATCCTTGAGTCGAGATATAATCCTGGCGGCTTGACCTTCATCCTCGATATTCGTTACCCTGATCTTATAATCTTCACCAAAGAGGTGCAATATTTTTGATCTTTCATATTTCTTATTCCCCTCCTGGATTAAATTTGCCTCGGAGATGACCCCATCCTTACCCTTCAGCTCAGCAGCAATTGTCCAATATTCCTGTTGACAAAAGGATTTTGTCTCGCGCTCCCTCTCCACAATCAACCTGAGAGCCACTGACTGGACCCGGCCAGCGCTCAGGCCACGCCTAACCTTCTTTCCTAACAAGGGGCTGATCCTATATCCCACGAGTCTGTCGAGGATGCGTCGGGCCTGCTGAGCGTTGACAATCCGCATGTCAATCTGGCGAGGATTCTTCAGGGCTTCCTCGAGGGCCTCCTTGGTGATCTCGTGGAAGCAAATGCGGCGCACCCTTTCTGGCTTGGCCCTGGTAACAACGCTCAGATGCCAGGCGATGGCCTCGCCTTCCCTGTCCTGGTCGGTGGCGATATAGACATTATTAGCGGACTTTACGACTGTCCTTAAATCCTTGACGACCCCTCTTTTGGCCTTTAGGATCTCATAGCGAGGGGTGAATTTGTTTTTCACATCCACACCAAGACTGTATTGAGGGAGCTCACGGATGTGTCCCATGCACGACTTTACAGAATAATCCTCGCCAAGAAATTTGTCTATGGTCTTAGCCTTCGTCGGGGACTCCACAATTACCAGTGACTTAGCCATATTTTATTTCCTGATAAAATTCTTTCCCGCCAGCTCTTTGACCAAGCCCTTAACCTCTAAGTTCATCAAAATACCTGCGATCTGACCGGGGGAAATCTTGCTTTTCTGGATGAGAACATCGATGTGCTGGGGTTGGCTTGAAAGTAGCTGGTAGACAGTCTCCTCAGAGGGGGAAAGTGAGGGTTTGGCCACTTCCTCGCCAAGTCCTTCTGATGAGGAAACCAGGGGCAGTCCAAGCTCTTCAACGATGTCGGAGCTATCCTGGACAAGTTTGGCGCCCTGCTTGATCAATCTGTTTGTCCCCTTACTGTATTTCCCATCGATGCTTCCTGGAACGGCAAATACATCCCTCCCTTGCTCCAGGGCACAGTCCACCGTGACCATGGCGCCGCTGCGCTCAGCTGCCTCTACAACTACAACGCCGAGGCTCAAGCCGCTAATTACCCTGTTTCGCTGGGGAAAGTTGCCACCGTGGGGTGGGGTGGACATTGGAAATTCGGAGACCACTGCCCCAGATTGGGCGATCTGGTTCATCAATTCCTTATTCTCAGGGGGATAGACAACGTCTATTCCACAGCCAAGGACAGCAATGCTGCGTCCCCCATTCAAAGCCAGCGCCCCTCTGTGGGCTGCAGAATCGATCCCTCGCGCCATCCCGCTGACAATGGTCAACCCCTTGCTTGCCAACTGGTAGCTTAACCTTCTGGCTATTGCCTTCCCCTGGGTGGTGGCCCGCCTGGAACCGACGATGGCTATCGAGATTCTATCTCGCTCAAGCAGTTGTCCCTTAATGTATAAGACCGACGGAGGGTCAAAAATGGCCGCAAGGTCAGCTGGATAGGATTCATCTGCCAGGGTGATAATCTTGACTTTGTGCCTCTGAACTAAGTCAAGTTCTTGATCAATGTCTATCCTCTCGCGCCCCCTTGCTATGGCCTGGGCAGTAATGAAGCCAATGCCGGGAACTTTGGCTATCTCCCTGTAGGGCGCATCGAGGACCCCTTTTGGCGAACCGAACTCCTCGATCAGGCGCTTAAACCTCTCCCTTCCCACCCCAGGGATCATATTTAAGGCTATCCAGTACCTTGTATCCTCTTTCATACAAATTCCTGCCCGAACCCGAGATACACTGATCACCACGGCTAACGAAAATGCAAAGCATTCTTACTCTATGCGCAAGCCCCGTTGATGGCAAAGCTTATCTACGGGGCAAGCCGAAGGTCATCTCCTCTTTCTTTTCCCCTTCCCCTTCGTTTTCTTCCTCTTTTCCTTACGCTTTTTTGGCTTTAACTTCTCAGCCTTCTCTATAATAGGCTTGGCCTTCTCTTCTTGGACTATTGCGGGTTCAACTTTCTCCTCTGGGGGTCCTTCTGCGGATACAACTTCCTTTTCAGGGACTGGCTTAGCAGCTTCACCCCTTCGTCTCCTCCAAAATCTGAAGAATCCCATCTCCATCACCCCTTTCTTGGGCAAGCCTTTTTCGATAATGTCACCCCTTTAGCTCCTCCGCTTTGATCAGACCGATGGGGCTTCGCATATAAATATCCCGACACCTCTTGCACAGATCGAATTTAAAGCTGGCCCAGACATCCTCCATGAGCTTCTTTTCATCCATGTCCTTCATCTTGGCTATCAATCTGGCTATGGCTTCCTTATAGTCCTTCCCCAGATCCTCCCTCTGGATCTCTAGCTCATTGTAGGCGGCAAATACCTCTATCTTGACGATATATCTTGGGGTATCCTTACTTATCCTTTGACCACACATATCACAGGTATAATTAACCATCCCAAAGTCCCTTCAGGAATTAAAAAAGGGTAGCGAGGACTAACACGGAATACCGTGAATCAGTAAGGAATGATTTTCTTCTAATCATTCAAAGTAAAACATCGGGCATCTCCCCCTTCTTCGTAACTTCCTTGACCTTGCCAGCTCCAGCACTTTTGGCCTTTGGGGGCTTCCTGCCAAGGGGTAGACTGTGCCCCGAAATGAGATCTCTGAAGGCGGACAGTATCTTGTCTCTATCCAAGTTAGGCTGAAACCTCCTGGGGATGCGGCCAGCGAATATGATCAGGGTGTCACCATCCAATTCCAGTATACGGGCTATCTTGGCGATGACCGCATCTTCGGTTGGAGGGTTACGTTTGCCGCTCAAAACCTTAGAAAGAAAGCTGGAGTCGATCCCTGCTCCCTTAGCCAGGGTCCGAAGGCTGATACCCTTCTTCCTCATGCCTTCTTTAATAGCCTTACAAAAGGAAGGGTAAGATGCCATACTAAGAGCTCCGCATCAGATACGCTAACTATGCCAGAACATTAGAAAAATTCCAATATACAAATTCCAAATCACAAACAAAGTCCTCTGCTGCCTCTCTTCTGTCATCTATTGCTGCCTCTCTTCTGTCATCTATCTTCTGCCCTTAGGGCCCTCACAATTGCCTGGCCAAACTTGCGAGCTGACCTTGGACCATCGGCGGTTATAAGCTTCCCATCAAGCTCCACGCTGGCTCCGGTATACTCGGCTCCCTTAGCGCGAAGCATATGCGCTTGGGAACGAAAGACAGTGGCCCTCTTGCCATTAAGAATACCTGCATTGGCCAGAGTAACAGGAGCAATGCAGATTGCCCCAACCACCTTACCAGCTTCTATAGCCTCTCTGGCTATGGAATGAGCCTTTGGGTTGTTCCAGTGCTCCTGAGCCCCAATTCCTCCGATAAACACAATAGCATCATAAGAGGGAACATCGACCTCATCCATCAATATATCTGGTTTAACTTTCAAACCCAGCACCCCTTGGGAAGTATTCAAGGATGAGGAGGCCACCACAACCGTGGCACCCTGCCCCTCTAAGATCTCTCTGGAATGCATGTATTCCTCATCCCTAAAGTCGCCAGAGGCGATGATGAATAAGACCTTCTTGCCCTTTATATCTGGCAGCTGTTGGCCTGCTAAAACACAGTTGGCCAGTAAAGTTACAGATAAAAAGACAGACAGCAATCGCTTCATTCCTTTGCTCCCTTCAAAGCACAATCAACCTTCCGCATCTTCTTCTTTACCAACTGGGCTTGATCGTATTCGTAATAGGCCTTCCAAACGCACCCACAGCCAGCTATTGAAACCAACAGCATCAAAAAGACACAATAATTGACTATTCTTATGGACATGAAGCTATCCTCTTTTTCTGTAACGCACTTTGTGCCCACTACAAATATCAAATTGTAAGACACAAGATGTTAAGTAACCGACTTTTTGTCTAGTGCCAAGACAGCAAGGATAATCAGGATAAGCTCTTTTCAGCTGACGATTATAGATCTGACGGGTCCGCTGAGGTTGCACTCAGCTCATCAACAACTCCTTGCATAATTTTTAACTTCTTGTAACCTTTTATAACCCCCTGTAACCTATCTCTTGTTGTCTTTCTTCGAAAGTTCAGCCATGAGCTTATCAACTTGTAGGTACATCTCATCCAGGGTAGAATTATTCGGAATGACATTGGCCACAGAGACATCATCCAGTGCGGTCTCGCTCTCATCGTCCAGCCGATCTACGGCCGCCTCCCCATCCCGCCTGACTAATCTATCGATACAGGTCTGGCGGTCGGCCACCACATTTACCATTACAAAGCCGTGAGCCTTCAACCCCTCATATTCGTTGGGAAACCGGACATCGTCTATAACTATCCTATCCTTTCCCTTCACCTTCTGGATAGTATAATCCAGCCAGACGTTTGGCTTGATCTCCCTCATCTTCTTGCCTATCAACTGAAGAAGGAGCCTATCCTTGCCCCTCATCTTAAACAAATCCCTGGCGATGACCTTCACCTGATCAGCTATCGAATGTCTCTCGTAGCCATACCTCTTACATATATAGTCTGCTACGGCGGTCTTGCCCGATCCGGCCTTCCCCAGGATAGCGATATTCATCTAGTAGACTCTCTTATATCGGGGGTCATTAGAATAGTCGGTCAGATGAATATTCCCACTTTCGTCCCCGAAGGTACAAAATTTAGTATCGGCGGCTGAAGCAAGTGGAAGCATAATGGCAATCAGAATTCCAAAAACCCTCTTTGGCATGGTCACTCCACCAGCAGGTTTCGATCCAGGCTTCGATAGCCAATGGCCTCGGAGACGTGCGAAGCCTCTATAGAATCTTTCCCATCAAGGTCGGCAATGGTTCGAGATACCTTGAGTATCCGATCGTAAGCTCTGGCGGAAAGGCCGAGCTGAGTTATGGCTATCCTGATAAGTTCTTTTGCCTCCTGGCCGATTTGGCAGTATTCCTTAGTCTCATCGGACTCCATATGAGCGTTGCAGAATATCCCTGGTTTGTGCTCAAACCTATCCTGCTGTATCTTCCTGGCCTCATCCACCCTCTTCCGAATATGCGAAGACTTCTCGCCCCCACCCTGGCTGGACAGCTCCTTATACTTTACGGGCGGAACCTCTATATGAATGTCTATTCGGTCCATGAGGGGACCGGAAATCCTGGAACGATATCTTTGAATCTGTGGAGGAGTACACGTACATTCATTGTGCGGATCGGTATAAAAGCCGCAGGGGCAAGGGTTCATGGCTGCGATCAACATAAATCTCGCTGGATAAGTTAAGCTGGTCATGGCCCTTGAAATGGTAACTATCCCGTCCTCTAAGGGTTGGCGCAGAACCTCAAGGGCGTTTCGCTTGAACTCTGGCAACTCATCGAGGAATAGTACACCATGATGGGCTATGCTCACCTCTCCAGGACGGGGAATCCTCCCCCCGCCGATTAAGGCCACATCAGAGGCTGTGTGGTGGGGCGACCTGAAGCTTCGGGTAGCGATCAGGGCTGTCTGGGGAGGAATGAGGCCGGCTATCGAATGAATCTTGGTAGTCTCCAGAGCCTCCTCAAGCATCATCTTGGGCAGAATGGTGGGCAAGCGCCTTGCCAGCATCGTCTTTCCTGACCCGGGTGGACCGATCATGATTACATTATGTCCCCCGGAAGCCGCTATCTCCAGGGCACGCTTGGCATGCTCCTGGCCCTTGACATCCGAGAAATCTACTCTGTAATGGGAGCTCTGATTGAAGATCTCTTCCAAGTCTAAGGAGAAAGGTTCAATGCCAATCCTCCCTGTCAAAAAGTCCGCGGTCTGTGAGAGGCTATCCACGGCATAGCAATTCATGCCCTCTACCACTGCCCCTTCGCACCTGTTATCCACAGGAAGGATAATGCCAGGCATGCC
>Ga0114921_10000964_pt1 | contig 12655 bp, 13 predicted proteins | sample BentaG_FD_87016 | JGI IMG/M metagenome (GOLD analysis project Ga0114921, IMG submission 87016) | Deep subsurface microbial communities from South Atlantic Ocean to uncover new lineages of life (NeLLi) - Benguela_00093 metaG | ecosystem: Environmental > Aquatic > Marine > Oceanic > Sediment ...
ATAAACGTTCGCCAGGGAGAAAATATCAGTAGTAGTGAACTGCTGGAACTAAAGGTTGATATACTATGCCCGGCGGGGCTAGAGACTGTTCTAACTGAGGAAAATGCCCCTAGAATCAAGGCGAAGATAGTAGCCGAATTAGCCAACGGACCAACTACCCCTGAGGCTGATGAGGTCTTATACCACAATGGAGTATTTGGCATACCTGATTTCCTCTGCAATGCTGGAGGGGTCACTGTTTCCTATTTTGAGTGGGTTCAAAGCTTAAATAGATATTATTGGGATGAGAATGAGGTTCACCAGCGACTCAGTAAACATATGACGAAAGCATTCCAAGATGTTTTGTCTGAACATTTGAAGCGTAAGGTTAATATGAGATTAGCGGCTTATATTATTGCTGTAACTCGCGTGGCAGAAGCAATGAAACTTCGTGGTTGGGTATAAGGCAGACACAGACAAAACCAACTTCAGTTAGCAACCTCTAGCATTTTCTGTAGCTAGCTTTTTGATTGAGTCTCTACTTGGCAATTCTTCAGAGGATTAGCATGGCATCACCAAAGCTGTAGAAACGATATCTCTCGGCTATGGCCTGCTCGTAGGCTCGTTTAATAAAATCTTTACCAGCAAAGGCGGTAACCAACATAAGTAGCGTTGACTTTGGCAGATGAAAGTTAGTCAAAAGTGCATCTATGATGCGGAACTGGTAGCCGGGTAGGATAAATAAGCTAACCCAGCCTTCAAACGCCTCAAGTCGAGACGGTTTGCTAAACTGGGCTAAATGCTCCACCAGCCTGACGCTAGTAGTACCAACACAAATAACCCTTCGCCCCTCCGCTTTGGCCCGAGATAGTTTGCTAGCTACCTCCTCACTTACGACACCATATTCCTGATAAATATGATGCTCCTTGGGGTCTTCAACTCTAACTGGCCGAAAGGTGTCAAGCCCAATATGAAGGGTTAGAGATAGGCAGCAAACCCCCTTTTGCTCTATCTTGCCTAGAAGCTCTGGGGTGAAATGCAACCCAGCAGTGGGTGCAGCGACACTACCATTAACACTGGCATAAACCGTCTGATAACGCTCCGGGTTAGCCAGAGGGACGTGTATATACGGAGGCAAAGCAGTCTCACCCAGCTCTGATAGCCGGCTTTCATCAGAAAGGTTTATTATCTTTATGCCATCCTGCCTCTGTCCGATTACCTCAGCTATAACCTTAGGTCTAGGGACATTACCAGTTAAAGAGTTTATCTCAATCTTGGCACCAATTTTAAGCCGCCTGCTGGGCCTTGCTAGTGCCTCCCAAGAACCCTCATCAAGCCGACGCAATAGTAGAACCTCGGTATTAGCTCCGCTACCTGCTTTTTCCCCTTTAAGACGAGCCGGAATAACACGGCTATTGTTAAATACCAGAACGTCCCCAGCCTTCAGATAATCAATAAGGTCAACAAAGCCACGGTGCTGGATTAAACCTTTGCTGCGGTCTAGCACCATCAGCTGTGACCCGTCCCTTGGTTCAACTGGGGTCTGGGCAATAAGCTCGGGTGGGAGGGAATAGTCAAAATCACTAGTTTTCACTCAGGTTCACCCTATTTAAGCTATTTACCAATAAGCCGTAAAGTCAGGCTGATAACCCTAAAATATTTCTGGACTAATAGTATACAGCCTGCTCAACTGAAAAGGCAATTCAGGACCTATGTCTGGGTATCTTTAAAGGCAAGGTTTCTTGATGGCTCCCTTTTGTATATGATAGAATCTGTTGGGCATCTAGTTTTATTCCCCCGAGGATTAAATGGCGCAAGATTCAGAGTGGGAGCCAAAGTTAGTTGGTTTTCTGTGCCGGTGGTGCAGTTATGCTGGTGCCGACTTGGCTGGAACCAGCCGTAAGAAATATCCAGCCAATATCGGGATAATAAAAGTCCCCTGCTCAGGGAGGGTTGACCCACTCTTTATTCTAAAAGCCCTGCGCCTAGGTTTTGATGGCGTCCTGGTCTCAGGATGCCATCCCGGTGAGTGTCATTACCAGACAGGAAATTACCGTGCCCGGAGGAAAATAGCCCTAACCAAGAAGTTCCTTGAGTATATGGGGATTGACCCACGCCGACTTCAGGCCAGCTGGATTTCGGCCTCAGAAGGGGGAAAATTCACCGAGGTAACAACTCAAGTGACCAAAGAACTGAAAGAAGCTGGCCCCAATGAGCTTTTTGCCGATGACAAATAGAGAGGCAGAACAGAGACTAAGGGACGAGGCAAAATCACTCCTGGAGTCAGCAAAGGTTGACTATATCGTTGGCTTTGCTGATGGCAGCCTAAAGTTTCATACCACCCCCCTAATTACCCGAAATAAGGATGATGTTGACCACCTGGTAATCAATCCCTTTATGGCAAGTAACCTGGCTAAATTTCTGACCGAGCTTGAGGGGAGGGTCGGGATTGTAGCCAAAGGCTGTGACAGCCGTTCCATTGTCAGCCTAGTGCAGGACAACAAGGTAAGCAGAGAAAAGGTAGTGATAGTTGGCATCCCGTGTCGGGGAATGATTAACCTAAGTAAGATAGAACAGTTAGCGGGTAAGGAGAGTGATGAGATTGATGATATTACCCGCCAAGGTGACAAGGTAGTGGTAAAGTTAGATGGCAGTGAGAAGGAAATTCCAGTTAAGGAAGTCCTTTTTGACCATTGCCTTGCCTGTGAACTGCCGACACCGAAGGAATATGACCTGCTTATTGATGAACCCATCCCAGCCACCCCCGATGAAGAAGCCAGCCAAGCCAAGATAAATAAGCTTGAAGAGCTCTCCCATCATGAGCGGTGGAGGTTTTGGCAAAATGAATTTAGCCGCTGTATTCGGTGTTATGCCTGCCGCAATGTATGCCCCGCCTGCTATTGCCAGCGGTGCTTTGTTGAAGAGGCTGAGCCCCAGTGGATACTTTCGATACCAAAGTGGCAGGATAACCTCATCTTCCAGATAATCAGAAACATCCACCTTGCCGGCAGATGCACCGACTGTGGTGAGTGTGAGCGAGCTTGCCCGGTAAATATACCACTGAGAAGCCTGAGTAAAGAGATGTATGACCTAGTAGGCGAGCTGTTTAGGTTCAAGTCAGGGATGGAAATAGACGCCGCACCACTACTAACCCACTACGAACTTGAGGAGGCGGAGGATTTCTTCAGGTAAAAGTGATGAATCAGAAGATAAGCAAAAAAGATATAAGTAAACTCCTCGATGAATTGGGTAAGGAATTTAAGGTTTTTTCCCCGTCAAGAGAAAGTGGGGTGACTACTTTTGCCGAGTGGGATGGTAGGGACAGTAGCTTTCTTGAGTGGTACCGAAATACTGTTATTTCACCCAAGGCTCAATTGCAGCCCCTCTACGAGAAAATGTTTAGCTTCCACAAGGACAAGGAGGGTTACCACCTGGAACTACCACCACCCACAGATAAAAAGCTTATTTTCGGTATCCGCCCTTGTGATGCTAAAGCCTTGACGATAATAGACAAGACCTTTCAGGATACCTACCAAGACCCATATTATCTAGACAAGAGAAAGAATACCTTGTTAGTCGGGCTGGGGTGCACTAATCCCTATGATAGCTGCTTTTGCACCTCGCTTGGCTTAAGTCCCACCCAATCAAGTGATGTTGACCTGATGCTTACTGATATCGGCGATGAGTTTTTAATCGAGGCGGTTACCGATAGGGGTATAAAATTAATCAAGAAGACTAGTTACCTTAAAGAGGCAACCAAAACCGATGAAGCTAAAGCAGAAGAGGCAAGAAGGCAAGCCTCCTCTAAGGTAACCAGAAGGCTAGATACTGAAGATTTAGCAAAGAGGTTGCTTTCAAGTTTTGATGACCAGGACTTCTGGGAGAAGGTATCAAATAAGTGTATAAGTTGTGGCATCTGCACCCTGCTCTGCCCGACCTGCTATTGTTTTGATATCAGTGACGAGCTGGTTAAAAAAGAGGGCTCCAGATTTAGAAGTGGTGATAGCTGTGCTTTTCCCGTCTACACCAAAATGCCAATGGAAAACCCGAGGCTTGAGAAGTGGCGGCGGGTGAGACAGAAGGTATGTCATAAATACGAGTTTTACCCGATGAGCTTTGAAGTTATCGCCTGCAGTGGCTGTGGCCGTTGTATCCGCCTTTGCCCGGTGAATTGGGACATTACCCAGATACTAGCCAGCTTGCCAGTTAAAGTGAAAGCCTAAGCCTATCTAGTTGGAGAAACTATAAGATGCCGGTTAGCGATATAAGCTACAGGAAGAGATTCTTGACTAAAGATAATGTTTACCTGCCGCACCTAGTGATGATTGAAAAGATAATTGATGAAACCCCTGATACCAGAACCTTTCACTTCAATTTTAAGGACAAGGGGCTTAGAGAGGAGTTCCCCTTCAAGTCAGGGCAGTTCGGCGAATACTCCATCTTTGGCATCGGTGAAGCCCCGTTCTGTATTTCGTCAAGTCCAACAAGATACGACCGTCTGGAATTTACCGTCCGCCGTGTCGGCAGTCTAACCAATGCCCTGCACCGGCTCAGTGTTGGCGCCGAGATTGGCTTCAGAGGACCCTATGGTAATGGTTTTCCGCTGGACCTCCTTGAAGATAAAAACCTGGTCTTTGTTGCCGGTGGCATCGGGTTAGCCCCGCTGCGGTCTCTAATCTGGAATGTCATTGATAATAGAGATAAGTATAAGAATATAGATATTATCTATGGCGTTCGCAGCCCGGCTGACCTCTGCTTCAAGTATGATTTAAAAAACTGGGATAAAGATAAGTCGATAAATATGGTAACCACCGTGGATAAGGGCGATAAAACCTGGAAAGGGAGGGTGGGGTTTGTCCCCCAGGTGCTAGAGGAGGTAGCCCCCTCGGCGGATAATGCGGTAGCTATCGCTTGTGGGCCGCCGATTATGATAAGATTTACCTTTCCGGTGCTGGCCAAACTTGGTTTTACCCCGGAGCAGATGATAACCACCCTGGAGAAGAGGATGAAGTGCGGTATCGGCAAGTGTGGCCGATGTAACATTGGTAATCTCTATGTCTGCCGGGATGGGCCAGTATTTACCTATGCTCAGATTAAAGATTTCATCTCTGACGAGTATTAAAGAATACTATAATGAAGATTCTGGTAACCAATGATGATGGCATCTTTGCCGAAGGGCTGTGGATGCTGGTTGAGGCACTAAGGGACATAGCTCAGGTAGCAGTTGTAGCCCCGGATAGAGAGCAGAGTGCCATTGGCACGGCGGTTACCCTGCGCCAGCCACTGAGGGTGCGAAAAATAAAACCTCCGGTCCCAGAGGTAGAGGCCTACTCGGTAGAAGGCACTCCGGCTGACAGCGTCATCCTAGCTTTAGGCAAGCTGATTAAGGATAAAATAGATATGATTGTTTCCGGCATCAACCAAGGGCCAAATTTAGGTGATGACGTGTTTATCTCGGGGACAGTTAGCGCTGCCCTGCAGGGGTATCTACGTGGCCTTCCCGCCCTTGCTATTTCAGCAACTAATGCGGACAGCCTCAATCTCAAGGAGGCGGCTAAGTTTGCTGTCCTAATGGTAAAGGGGATTAGCTCCAATCCCCTGGCAGCAGATGCCTTGCTTAATGTAAATCTGCCCGGTCTGCCCTTGGCCAAAGTAAAAGGGGTAAAAATCACCACCTTAGCCAGCAAAAGTCACACCGACACAGTTGAGGAAGGACATGATGGAAAACATGCCTACTACTGGCTGGTACGCCAAAAAGTAAACCGCGGTGCCCTTAAGACAACTGATATCGGGGCAATTGAGCAGGGTCATATTTCCATCACCCCCCTGCATAGTAACCTGAAGAGCAAATCCTCATCTTCCACAATAGAAGATTTATGTGCCAAACTGCTAGATGACTTACGGGAATTAGCCAATACCAAAAGGAGGGGAATATGAAGCAACCAAGTTTTTCTTTGGCAGGCGAGGTTGCCCTGGTGACTGGAGCCGCCCGTGGCATCGGACAAGCTATAGCCCAGGGGCTGGCTGGGGCTGGTGCTGATGTGGCGATAAGCGATATCAACGCTGCCGGACTTGAGGAAACAGCCAAAGAAATAAAGAAAATTGGTAAAAACTCTCTGGCAATTGAAGCTGATGTCAGCACCAGAAAAGGCCGTGACAAGATGGTGAAAGAGACCTTGGCTCACTTCGGCAGGATTGATATTCTGGTAAATGATGCTGCCCTGCCACCCCTCTGGGGGCCTGTGATTGAGACTGATGAGGAAGGCTGGGACAGGATTATGAATACCAACCTCAAAGGGCTCTTCTTCCTCTGCGTAGCGGTAGCAAAAGAGGTGATGATACCCCAAAAGAGGGGTAACATCATCAACCTGGCTTCCATTGCCAGCTTCAAACCAGTCTGGGGCCAGGGTGCCTATGGTTTCAGTAAGGCTGCGGTGCTTATGGTAACCCAGATTCTAGCCTCGGAATGGGCAAAGTATGGTATCAGGGTTAATGCCATCGCCCCGAGACTGGTCAAGACCAAAATGACAGAAATAGTCTGGTCTGACCCGGAAAAGCTGAAAAAGCGACTAGAAATCATTGCCCTGGGACGTATTGCATATCCTGAAGATATGGTCGGGGCGGTTATTTACTTTGCCTCTCAGGCTTCTGAATATGTCACCGGGCAGACGCTTCTCCTTGATGGAGGCATCGGCTTTGGACAATGAGAACCCTAAAAGCTGAAATTTTATTGACTTAAATACAAAACGTTGACAAAAACATCTTAGTTCTGTTATAATAATATAACTAAATTGAGCTACCGTCTTTAAGGCGGTGAGTCTTTTTAATTAAGTCGCTTGGATCAGAGATGACCGAGACGGCCAATAGTTTAGATACGAGTGGTTGAGTGCCTTCTCCTGCATTGGCGGGAGAGGGTATTTTTATTTGTATTTTCAGCTAGATGAAGAACTAAAGTGCTCAAATTAGGATTCATTGGGGCGGGAACGGTAGGTACTGCTTTAGCCGTCGGGTTAAAAAGCAAGGGCTATCAGGTTGCGGCTGTATCCAGCCGAAGCCGGACTTCAGCCCAAAACCTAGCTCAGCAAGTTTCAGGCTGCCAGGTATTTGACATGAGCCAGGGTGTGGCTGAGAATGCTGAATTTATCTTTATTACCACCCCCGATAATGCTATTTCAGAAGTGGTATCTTCGGTAAAGTGGCACCCCGGACAAAGTGTGGTTCACTGCAGCGGTGCCGAGTCAACTCAAATTCTGGAGCCAGCCAAGAAACTGGGGGCTAAAGTGGGCACTTTTCACCCCCTACAGACCTTCGCCAGCGTGAAAGAGGCAATCCAGAATATCCCCGGCTCAACCTTTGCCATCGAAGCCGAAAAACCCTTACTTCCCACCCTCAAGGAGATAGCTTCTTCCCTTGGTGGTGAATTTATAGAGCTTAAAGCCGGCGACAAGGTGCTCTATCATGCAGCCGCAGTTATCGCCTGTAATTATATGGTAACACTGGTTAAGCTGGCTACTGACCTATGGCAGACTTTTGGCGTCCCACGCCGCCAAGCGACACGGGCCTTAATGCCACTGCTGCGAGGGACACTGCATAATATTGAGACTATCAGCATACCGAATTGCCTCACCGGCCCAATCGCCCGCGGTGACAGTGGGACTATAGAAAAGCACCTTGATACCCTGCAAAAAGCAGCGCCTGAACTCGTTTCTGTCTATCGAGAACTTGGACGGCAAACCATTCCCATTGCTCTAGATAAGGGCAAGATTAATAAACCCGAGGCAGAAAAGATGCAGGCATTATTGGGGCAGCAAAATACAAGCAAAAAGGCAAAGGGGTGAGTCCAATGAGAACGATGCTCAAAAGTAAAATCCACCGTGCCCGTGTTACCCAGGCTAATATTGACTATGAGGGCAGCATTACCATCGACAAAAGGCTGATGGAGGAGGCTGATATCCTACCCTACGAACAGGTAGAGGTGCTGGATATTAATAACGGGGCTCGCTGTACCACCTATGCCATTGAAGGCAACAGAGAGAGCGGTGAAATTTGCATCAATGGGGCTGCCGCCAGACTGGTCTTAAAGGGGGACACCGTTATTATTCTGTCCTACTCAAAGGTAGAGGATGATGAAGCCCGTAACTTTATGCCCAAGCTAATATACGTTGATGACAAGAATGCTATCACCCACACTAAGCGAACCATCGAGGCAATGCCTTTTTAAGGGGGAAATAATGCGCGTTACTATAAATCAAGTAAAAGAGATGAAGAGGAAGGGTGAGAAAATCGCTATGCTCACCGCTTACGACTATTCTACCGCTAAGATAATTGATGAGGCGGATATACCACTAATCCTGGTTGGGGATAGCCTGGGTATGGTGGTCCTGGGCTACGAAACAACCATCCCGGTAACAATAGAAGCAATGATTCACCACACCAAAGCCGTGGTTAGGGGTACCAAAAGGTCACTGATTGTTGGCGATATGCCTTTTATGACCTATCACCTAAGTGCGGAGGATGCCCTGCGTAACGCTGCCCGTTTTATTCAGGAAGCCGGTTGTCAGGCAGTTAAGCTTGAGGGTGGCGTCACTGTAGCTGAGAAGGTGAGGCGGGTTGTTGACTGTGGCATCCCGGTTATGGGTCATATTGGGCTTACCCCACAGTCAATTCACCAGCTTGGCGGCTTTAAAGTTCAGGGCAAAACCCCCGAAGCTGCCATTAAACTGATTAAGGATGCCCGGGCTCTGGAAGAGGCTGGGGCTTTTGCCATTGTGCTGGAGACGGTCCCGGCGCAACTGGCAAGCCTTATTACTCAGAAAGTAGACGTCCCTACCATTGGCATTGGTGCTGGCATTGGCTGTGATGGCCAGATTCAAATTATCAATGATATCCTCGGTTTATTTACCGACTTTGTCCCCAAACATGCCAAGCAATATATAAAACTTGCCGAGATTATTCATAACGTTGTTAGCGAGTATGCCAGTGAGGTAAAGTCAGGTGGCTTCCCTACCGACCAGAACAGCTTCTTCTTGGATGAAAGTGCTGCCGCTGAACTATCCAAATTAACCAAATAAGATATATTGCTCCTTATGCAAGTTGTCAAAACAATCAGCGAGATGCGAAAAATAAGGCCAAAGCTTAAAGAACCAGTAGGCTTTGTTCCCACCATGGGTTACCTGCATCAAGGGCATCTATCTTTAGTAAGATATGCCAGAGTTGAAAACCGTTCACTAGTGGTCAGTATCTTTGTTAATCCCACCCAATTTGGTCCCAGTGAGGATTTTGAGCGATACCCGCGTGACACCGAATGCGACCTGGCATTACTGGAAAACGAAAGGGTAGATATCGTCTTTATGCCATCAGCAGCAGAGATGTATCCGCCGCGGTTTAATAGCTGGGTAGAAGTCAGCCACATAACCGAAAGACTTGAGGGAGCGTCTCGACCCGGGCACCTTAAGGGGGTAACCACCGTTGTTTGTAAGCTATTCAACATTCTCCAGCCCAATGTTGCCTACTTCGGGCAGAAAGATGCCCAGCAGGCACTGGTTATCAAAAAGATGGTAGCTGAGCTTAATATGGACCTGAAGATAGTTACCCTGCCCACAGTGCGTGAGAGCGACGGTCTGGCGATGAGCAGTCGTAATACTTACTTAGACCCCAAAGAGCGCCAGGCAGCTCTGGTTCTCCACCAGGCGCTCAACTTAGCGCAAAAGCTATTCTCAGAGGGTGAAAGAGACGCTAGTCGTCTTCGCCGGGAGATGTTAAGTTCAATCGGGAAAGAGCCACTGGCAAAACTTGACTATATGAGTGTTGCTGATGCCGAAACCCTTGAGGAGTTAGATACCCTAACCTTGCCGGCTTTAGTATCACTGGCAGTAAAAATCGGTAAGACGAGACTCATAGATAATATAATGCTGGAATAACCGTTTGTGTATCCTGCAGATTTAGAAGAGTGAAGTTTTAGCTTCACTCTTCTTTTATGTAAAGTACACCCTATTCTCTAATTAGTGTCATCATGCCCAGCATCGCCAGAAAAGCAAGCCCGGCGCCAAGGAAAAATGGGGCGGCTGGGTTTATAACCTGCCACAAAGGCTCGGCTACTTAAAGTGTCCGTAATCCTAATCCCACAATCTGCACCATTTATACTGACGACTTACACTGTTAGCCAAGACCAATGGTTTTATTAGTTAACCGACGGTTTGGTTAGCTGATGTGTTAGTTCTCTTTAAGCCATCGAGAGGCCAGTTCTTGATAATAGCTCCCCAGAGTGTGCCTACCTATTGCAGGGGCAACGCCATCACCTTGTCCTGCCGCTATAAAGAACTCAGCGAGATCTGACATCTGTTTGTTAAATGGCCGAATCACTCTTGTGGCAAGCCTAGCCAGCCAGGGTGGTATTAGCGTGATCTTCGGGTTTTTCCCGAACGTTGCAAAAGCAAGTTCGGCAATTTCCTTAAGACTATATATCACAGGGCCACCGACAGGTATTTCATGTTCTTTGCCAGTAACGGCATCGACACAAACAGCAGCCAGGTCAGCACCATGTATGGGATTTATTCTGTTCTCGCCGTCCCCAATCATGTAGACCCTTCCTGATTTCGCCATCTTAAGGGATTCACTCATGTCTGAGAAATAGCCAGTTGGACGAATGATAGCATACTCGAGTCCAGAATCTTGCAAGTCCCTAACAAAATCCTCATGAGCCTTAACAATTTCCAGGTACTCAAACATATGGGCATTGAATACTGAGACATAAATAAACTTCTTAACAGATTTTGTCAGTGCAATATCGAGGATGTTCTTGTTTCCTTGATAATCAACGTCCCGATAAGTAAGTTTGTCCTTCTGACGGGTAATACCAATCGAAGAAAATACGATATCAATGCCATCACAAAGACCGTGCAGTGTTTCAGGTTTAGCAACCTCTCCAACGAAGATTTCGTCTATTTGGCCCATCACGGCAGGCTCCAAGAATGGGCCAATCTGCTCAAGTTTTTTGGGATTTCGTGCCAGTGCCCGAACCCAATAACCCCGCTTTTTGAATTCCCGAACAACGAATTTCCCAAGATAGCCGGTAGATCCCGCAATCAGTACTCTCAGCATTTGACCTGTTCTCTCTGGCATACTCGTATCACCACATTAAAACCGGCAGCCAACATTGTCAATCCTAATGCAACACGCCTGTGATTTACAAAGAATGGGAGTAGTATTTCCAGGCGTCCATTAGGGTCAGTCCTTCCTACCCCTTGGCCGTCTAAAGTTACGACAGCCCCTCAACTGGTGAACCATGATCCGTGACCATCAGAATAACGCCCACGTTCAGACCGAGTTCGCCTTCAAGCAGGCATCTTGACAAGCTGGTACTCTCATCTATAATTAAGGAAAGGGGTGTTAAATGCGAAAGTGCCCTAATTGTGCTCAGGTGACCGCAAGAACCAAGGATGGGGCATGCCGATGGTGTGGTTATCCCCTGTTATCGGAGAAATACGAAGAGATACCCTTAACCTATAAACAACTGCGAGAAGAGAGCTGGCATAAGCAGAAATCACCTCTGAGGGAGCAAACTGGGCCACCTACTCTACCCAATCATAGCACTTTAGCGCCAACACAGGCGCCGGAGTCTCAACCTGAACCGATGTCTGAGAAAGAACCCGAGCTGATACCAGAGTCTGAACGTGGGCTAATAGTGACCCCTGTAGAGATAACCGTTGAAGAATTGTATTCATTGGTCGCGATGCAGACTTTTAAGGTAACGGGAGTAGTGGACAAAATAGTATTACATGATAGCTATGATATTTACTATGTTATTCTGACTAGTGCTGAAAACACGTTAGAACTGAACGTCCAGTGTACGTTTGACAAGAAGCATATACCTGAACTGAACCAGTTGACAAGAGGACAAACCGTGACAGTGCAGGGCAAATACGCTGGCTACATAGTAAACATGCTTATGAGAGATTGTATTTTAGTTCACTGAAAATGTTTCCAGCTACAATGCTACTTTCCCGCCACCCCCCTTTCCAAAGTCGCAATTACATCGTGCACGCACAGGAGTCAGTTTATTGATGCAAGTTAGCTACCAAGGTGAATAGTGGCTGGTTGTGGTCTATTGTTTTGCGCCATTGTGTTTTTGGTTGACAGAAGTGTATAATGAAATATTAAAACTGAGCATTTGGAAGCTGAAGTAGGCGTACTTAGGTGACAAAATGTCAAAATGTCGTAACTGTGGTAGAAAAACTTACTACGACGACTTCTGCCAATGGTGTCATTACCCCCTGAGCGGACGCAGACTTCCCCGGCGAGCAAGGAGGATGACGCCACTTAAGAAACTTGCTACACAGGTCGAACTGAAGGCTGAGCAGATTACTAAGGTGGACAAAAAGGCTGTGGAGGTATGGACCACGGCTATGGGCAAAAAAGAGGATAAGGCAATGGAGCAGATTGCTGAACAAGCAGCGCATACCAAAGTCGACTCCTTCGAGCTGGAGAGGCATCGTCATGAGGTACCGGGAGGGGTTGAAGTGATGGACAAAATAAAGGTTTTTGTCATCGACAGTCAGGGGCTTTTCCGCCAAGGCCTTCGCCTACTCCTTTCCCAAACCGACAATATTGAACTGATTGGTGAATCTGACTTCCTAGAAGACACAATAGCGATTATTGAAGAGCTTGCGCCCGACAT
>Ga0114921_10000965_pt1 | contig 12648 bp, 10 predicted proteins | sample BentaG_FD_87016 | JGI IMG/M metagenome (GOLD analysis project Ga0114921, IMG submission 87016) | Deep subsurface microbial communities from South Atlantic Ocean to uncover new lineages of life (NeLLi) - Benguela_00093 metaG | ecosystem: Environmental > Aquatic > Marine > Oceanic > Sediment ...
CCTGAAATTTAATATATGGGTAATCCTGCCCCCTGCCCCATTTCCTTCGCCTCTTTAACTCATCTCGGGCTTCCACCAGTCTATGTCCCAACATCAGCATGAACCCGATCGTTGACTCCGCTACCGAAACTACATTCCGACCTGGCGCGGAGATGACGGGTATCCCTTTCTCCGTCGCCGCCTCTACATCGCAACTGATCCTGGGGTTACCCCTGCAGCTCGCAATGAGCCTCAATTCAGAACTCTCCTCAATCACTCCCCTGGACACCGGATCAAGTTCAACAAGGAGGATTTGAACCCCCTCAAGCTCTCGCTTTAACTCTTCAGGGGTAATCCTCCTTCTCGTTTCCCGCCATCCACCAAACGTTATATTCAACCGTTTTTTGAGCGGCTTAAGGGCTTCATCATCAAAAGGGGCTGTTACAAAGGCATTCAGCTTGCCCATGATATTCATTCCCCCCTTTCCCTGTGTAGAGCCAGGTTAACAATTCTGCTCCATTTCCCGTACATTCGATCCCTCAGTTTTTGGCTCACGACCGGGGGAAAAATTCGATCTTTTTTCCACATCTCGGCCAATTCCTCCTCAGAAGGCCAAAACCCCGATGACAACCCGGCCATGAACGCTGCCCCCGCTGCCGTTGACTCCATCAAGGCCGATCGTTCCACATTTACACCAAGGCTATCGGCTTGGAATTGAGCCAAGAAGTTATTCCTCGATCCTCTCCCATCTATCCGCAGCTGATTCAATTTAACTCCGGATTTTTCTTGCATTTCCTCGATGATAGCACGGCAAATGTAAGCCGTTGATTCCAGGAAGGCCCGAACAATATCCTCTTTCTTAATGCTCAGGGTTAGGCCTGTAATCATCCCCTTGGCCCTTGAATCATAGTACGGCGCCTGTAAGCCTAAGAACGCTGGAATGACGTAGATGTCCTTAGAGTCCTTGGCTTCAAAAGCCATCTTTTCCGATTCGTCGACGGTGCCGGCTTGTAAGAATTCATCGAATAGCCACTGAAGCATTGAGCCTGTTGCGGCCGCAAACCCCTCAAGTTTGAAGGTCGTAGTTCCCCCTTGCTTAGTCCATGCCACCCTTGCTGTTGGGACAGCCTTTTCCCCGATATTCATCAGGATGAAGGAACCGGTCCCGTACGTGCATTTGGCCATTCCAGCTTTGAAGCAAGCCTGCCCGTAAAGGGAGGCCTGTTGATCTCCCATTACGCTGCAAATAGGTACTTCTTCCCCCAGAATATCTGGATCCATGTATCCGAAAAATCCATTCGAGGGTTTTATCGCTGGAAGAATGGAGAGGGGGATGTCCAAACGGTCCAAGATTTTTTTATCCCACTGTTGGGTTCCCCTGTGAACCATGTGGGTTGAAGCCGCGTTGGAATTATCCGTCGCATGGACTCTTCCCCCGGTGAGCTTCCAGACGATCCATGAATCCAAAGTTCCGAAAAGCAGATTGCCATCCGAAACCCTATCTCTGATATGTGGAATGTGTTGTAAAACCCACAGCAACTTTGTGACGGAAAAGCCAGGACTAATATGGTCACCCATACTTTCACAGAAGAGAACATCTATATCCCCCTTCCCCAGTTCATCACATAAAGAGCTTGTTCTCTGGTCTTGCCATGAGATCGCATTGTATAAGGGTAAGCCATTCTCCTTATCCCAAAGGACCATCGTCCCCCTTTGGTTGGTAATCCCGGTCGCATGGATATTTTTCGCCGACAATCCTCCCTTTCTGAGCGATGCCGTCATTACCTCTTTGGTCGTATTCCAGAGTTTCAGAGGTTCGTATTCTACCTCGCCTTCCTTGGGAAAAATTGCTGCGATCTTCTGAATGGATGAACTTACAATATTCGCATTCTCGTCAAGGATAATAGACTTGATGTTGGTCGTTCCAATGTCGATGACAAGGATGAACTTTTTCCTCATTGGATCACCAAAGGGTGTACCCCCCATCAATCACCAGAATATGGCCTGTAATGTAGTTCGAAGCCTCGGATGCTAAAAAGACGACTGTCCCAGCCAGTTCCGGGGGTTCCCCAATTCTTCCCATCGGGGTCATTTCGACCATCTCCTTATAAGTATCGGGATTTTCCCAGAGTTTCTGGGTCAACGGAGTCCTAAAGTATCCGGGGGCAATGGCATTCACATTTATGTGGAACTTTGCCCACTCAGTGGCCAAGGCTTTGGTCATCATCACAATTCCTCCCTTTGCGGTACAATAGGAGGTTGCTGGGATACTCTTATTAACGATAAACCCCGACATGGAGGCCGTGTTGATGATTTTCCCCCTTTGTTGTTTCATCATCTGCCGCCCCTCTGCGCGGGCACACCAGAAGACGCTCGTTAAATTCACATCCATAACTTTTTTCCAAACCTCCTCATCGATTTCCTCAGCAGGGATGCCACCACCCGAAATACCCGCGTTGTTGACCGCAATATCCATCTTCCCGAAGACTTCTACGGTTCTTTCAACCATTCTGTTGACATCCCCTATATTGGTCACATCAGCTTCAATGACCAAGGAACTCCTGTTCATTTTTTCTATCTCCGACGCGGTCTTCCGGAGCGCCTCCGCGTTAATATCGACTACCGAAACATCAGCTCCAGCTTCTCCGAGAGCCAAGGCCATTGCCCTCCCCAATCCCGACCCAGCGCCGGTTACCATTGCGATTTTCCCCTCTAAATCGAAAAGAGATAAAATACCCATCTAACCACCTCCCATTCTTGGAAATCTCCCCACTCTATTGCCGGTAAATAACGGCATATCTTCCTAAAATGAGATCTATTGGCCCTCCATCAAGCTCTTCCCAAGGGAATCCGCTACCAATATGCAATCGGATACCAACTTGGGCGTGATTGGAAAAGGCATGTTTCCCATGATATTCTGCTTCCAGGCCTCTTCGGCAATTTTCGGAACCTCCTCGGTGGAAATCCCAAGGGCGGATAGGGTTACTGGCAATCCCACCGCAGTACAAAATTTGCCCACATTTGCCGTTTCGTTCATTGCCCGGCCCTCCATAATAAGCTGGACCAGAGTCCCAAAGGCCACCTTTTCACCATGGTACGTTTTTGAAGCTTCCTTAGCGGTAGTCAATCCTACCTGGATGGCATGGGCTGCCGCCAACCCACCGCTTTCAAAACCCAATCCACTGAGCAATATGTTTGCCTCCACGACTTTTTCTACGGCGGGAGTTACTGCTTTCTTTTCGACCGCCTGTTTCGCCTCCAGGCCATATTCCATCAGAATATCATAGGTGAGCCTTGCTAGAGTGATCGCAGCGAGGGTAGGAAGCCCACCTGGTAGATTTTTCCCCGAAGATCTGGCACAGGCTTCTGCCTCAAATCTAGTAGCCAATGCATCGCCCATCCCGGAGACGAAAAACCGAGGGGGAGCGTTGGCAATGATTTCGGTGTCAACGAGAATGAGATCTGGATTTTTATCTAGTAGAATGTATCCTTGGTGGCTGTGGTCTTCCCCATAGATAACGGCTAACGAGCTTATGGGGGCATCCGTGGCCGCTATGGTCGGAATAATTACCGTGGGTATCTTTAGATAGTGCCCTACTGCCTTAGCGGTATCCAGGGTCTTTCCTCCGCCGGCTCCCACTACAATATCTACCTTCCCTTCTCGGCAGATTCCGGTTATCCTGGAAATTTCTTGGTTCGAACATTCCCCTCTAAATATGCTTACCACCGTGCTTATGTTTTGCTTTTTCAAGCCTTCCTTAAGCGTTTGCTCCAGAAGGGGCAATACAATCTTATCCCCGATTAAATTGGCCTTCTTTCCCAGAAGCTTAATATAAGCCCCCGCTTCCCTAATTACCTCCGGACCCTGGATATATTTATTGGGTCCAATCATTATCTTATGCACCCGTTACCCTCCTATTTTATTGACGCACCTAGGCTATTAAGATTAACCTCAGTGCCGAAAGGGAATTGCGGTGTGGGGAAATATGGTTCTTGATTAAATCGTGTAATTGATTTCTGTCGGAAATGGATAACTCAATTAATCCCTTTTATTCAGGGCTTGGCGATAAGGGATCGCCCGGTTTGAATGTTAAAAATAAGGGGTTTTTTACAGTCAAAGGTCAACCAAACGGTTTTTCCAATGGGTAAATTCACCGGTGGTTGCGTGCGGGCAATGATGGTTTTGTCATCGTGAATCAAATAGACATACAGATCTGACCCTATGGATTCCACGAGCTCAACTTCAGATGGAAGAGAATTGGCCTGTTTCTCGGCAAAGATCAATACATTCTCCGGTCGAACTCCTACAAGGGCTCGGGAAAGGTTTGATTCCCTAAGGACATTTTCCACTTTCAAGGGAAACGTGAGGAAATAATCATCTATCTCGATTTCTACCCTCTCATCCCTTCTCGTAATTTCTCCCTCCAACATATTAATAGGAGGACTTCCTATAAACTCCGCAACAAATCTATTGACGGGATAGTTATAAACCTCGTCAGGCGTACCCAGTTGTTGTAAGATTCCTTTATCCATAATGGTAATCTTTTCCCCAATTGTCATCGCCTCTACTTGGTCATGGGTCACATAGATAGTCGTCTTTTTCAATTTTCTGTGGAGAAGTTGAAGCTCAGCCCTCATCTGAATCCTTAACTTAGCATCGAGGTTGCTGAGGGGTTCATCCATCAAGAAAATTTGGGAATCTCCGATAATCGTTCGACCCAGTGCCACTCGTTGGGCCTCTCCGCCGCTAATCTCCCTGGGTTTTCGGTCCATGAGCTCGCCGATCCTGAGCATGGAGGCAATTTGAGCGACCTTTCTCTGAACCTCATCTTTCGGTACCTTCCGCACTTTTAAGGGAAATGCGATGTTATTGAACACGGTCATATGGGGATAAAGGGCGTAATTTTGGAAAACCATGGTCAAATTTCGATCCTTCGGCTCCAGATCATTGACTAGTGTATTTCCAATGTAAATATTTCCCGAATCCTGAATTTGCAATCCAGCTATCATTCTCAAAACCGTTGTTTTACCGCTACCCGATGGACCCAAGAGGACCAAAAATTGCCCACTCGGTATTTCCAAACTAAATTCCTTTACGGCCACAACCTTTCCAAATTGCTTATTTATATTTTCCAAAACGACTTTCATGATCATTCCCACAATGCAGCATAAGATCTAATTACGAGCCGTTAACCTTTTATGGCCCCATAGGCCAGGCCCCGAATCATGTATTTTTGAACGAAAAAACTCACCCCTAAAATGGGGACCATCATCACCGTTCCAGCAGCGCAGATATGGGACCACATAATACCCCTTTCGGACAAAAAATCGATGGTGGCGACGGGAAGGGTTTTTGCCGTATCCCCAGTTAGGATGAGGGCGACGAGGAATTCATTCCAACACATGATTATACAAAATATTCCCGTTGCCACGAAACCCGGAAGGATAAGGGGAACTGTAATTTTCAAGAATGCCTTAGCCCGTGAACAGCCATGGACCATAGCCGACTCTTCCAATTCAGGGGGAATTTCCGCGACAAATCCCCTCATCATCCAGATAATATACGGTAGGGTGAACGTTGAGTAAATCATAATAAGACCCAAATGGGTATCCAGCATATAGAGCATTCTTAAAATGAGAAAAAACGGAATGAGCGCGATGATTGGAGGGATCATTTGCGTCGATAAGAACCACAGGGCAATATCATCGCTCCCCCGAAATTTGAACCGTGCTAAAGAAAAGGCAGCGAGCGTCCCAATGATTAATGTAAAGATAACCGTACTGGTGGCAATGATAACGCTGTTTAAAAGGTAATGGGCAAAAGGACGGTGCTGAAAAATGCCGATATAATTATCGAATGTGGGTTTAAAGATCCATAAAGGAGGAAGGGTTAACGCCTGAATCCGTGTTTTGAAAGAGGAAATTACCATCCAGTAGATGGGGAAGAGAACCCCAATCAAAAAAATGGTCAATAAGACATAAATGGCCACTGTTTCGATAAGCCTCTTTGTCCTATCCCTTCGGCCAGAGGGTTGTATCATATCCATATCCTATTTCACCCTCAAAAAACGAATGATAATCAAGCACAGCGCAATGACGATTATAAACATCACATAGGATAAGGCTGCCCCGTATCCCATACGGAAGTGCATGAATGAGACCCGGTATATATAGAAACCGAGAACCTCTGTGGTACTTGCTGGACCGCCGTGGGTTAGGATGAAGATCTTATCGATAAATTTAAAGGCTGTCATGGTCCGGATTAAAAGGATAACCATCGTAACTGGTTTGAGCATAGGGAGTGTGATGTATTTAAATATTTGCCAACGGGAGGCTCCATCAATTCGGGCTGCGTCAAAGGGATCGGAGGGGAGAGAAACGATTCCGGCAACGAACAGGAGTATAACAAAAGGCGTCCACTGCCATATATCGGCCAATACCAGGGAGAACATGGCTATGGAGGGATCTCCCGTCCATATAAATCCCTGTTTATCAATTCCCAAAGTTCTGATAAAATGGTTGAAGATTCCCAATTCGGGATTATACATCCACATCCACATCAGCCCAACAACGGCAGGGGCAATTATGAAGGGGATTAAAATGAATCTCCTAAATAGCCCCATGCCCTTCAGTTGTTTGCAGATCAGAAGAGCAATGCCAAGTCCTATGACAAATTCGAGACCAACAGCGGAACAAACATAAACCAATGTACGATTAATTCCGTTCCAAAATTCGGGGTCCTTTACTATCTCAATATAATTCTTGAACCCGACGAATCTCCTTTGGGTGTCAAGGCTGGCTAACTCCCATTTCTGAAAACTGAGAATAAGGGAATAGAGAAAGGGAAACACCCATAAGACAAAGAGATAGATAAACGCGGGGGCAATATAAAGGTAAGGGGCCAGTTGCCTTCTTTTCATTCTCATGGCCACATTTCCGCCTTAAATATCAGATACGCACAAAGCTATCAAAGAACAGCTTTTATAACCATTTTTGGACAGCTTTTATTTCAAAAGCTTGAATTGGGATTTGGGATTTTCGTTCCAGATGAATCCAAACCTAAAATCAAAACCTCATAAACAAAAACTGTCAGAATACCCCATAGTGAAGCGTGGGGTATTCTGACATAGTACAATAGATGTTGGCATTACTTTATGGCTTTACTTGTAATATCCAGCCTCCCTCATAATTTTATCAACCTCCTTTTCCATCCCGCTCAAAGCCTCTTTTACCGTCATCTTTCCTGCAATCGCCTTGGAAATATACCGAGACGAGATGTCCGAGACCTTTATCATTTCCGGGATTTTGGGGAGGTATCGTCCGTGTGCCATGGCTTCAGAAATCGTTTTTATTTCAGGATATTTTCTTAGCAACTCTGGGTCTTTATAAGGGCTGGCCCTCCCCACATATGCGCCTGCATCAAAGAAAAAATTGGCGTTTTCCGCCCGGACGACGAATTCCATCCACCGATATGCCTCCTCAGGATGCCTTGAAGCCTTTGGGATGCCCATTGCCCAGCATGAGGTTGTAGCCATTTGCCTTGTGTTTCTTGGCATAACGGCCATGCCCACTTTCCCCGCCACGCTCGATTTCTTTGGATCTTGGAAGTTAATGTATTGATCCCACCAGTTCGGTACCATGGCGGCCTTGCCCGTTTGCATGGCAGATGTTGCCCCATCAAAGGAGTACGTGGTACTTCCGGGAGAGGCTACCTTGTACTTGTTTATCAGGTCGATGAAGAATTGGAGGGATTCTTCCCCTTCCCTTGTATTAAAGGCGGGTTTCCAGTTCTTATCGAAGACATCCCCACCCCAGGCATAAAGATAATCCCACCAGCTCCATGTGGTGGTTACCGCTTGTTTTGCCTGCAAGGCGATTCCATACATATTGGGCGGATCCGTAAGCGCCTGGGCCGCCTTCAGATAATCCTTGACGGTGACAGGTGGTTTAAGCCCCTTCTTTTCAAAAAGATCCTTTCTATAAAAGAGGACAAAACCACATTCCTTGAACGGCATAGCGAGGTGCTTGCCTTTCCAGTGAGCCTTTTCCCATGCCGAGGGAATCCAGTCTTCCAAATCGAACTTATATTTCTTATCGAATTTCTCCAAGGGTAATAGATGTCCCCCGGATAGAACTGGCCCTGCCATACTCCCTGGGAAATGGATAAAATCATATTCGGGAACCTTCCCCACCAAATTAACCATCATCTTTTCCCTGAAGGTAAGATAAGGCATCACATCGTACTTCACATCGATCCCTGTCTCGGCCTTAAACTTCTTTGCCATCTCCATAAGCACTGATTCGTGCGGGGTCCCGAACTCCTTTATTCCCTTAATGGTAACCCCGTATCCAGTCCCTAAGAAGGAGACGGAAAAGAAGAAAGCCAAGCCAATAATCACCAATCCCCTAAACGTTTTCATATCTGTCCCTCCTGTCTCATCTTAAATTTCTAACTAATAGCTCTTACCTAATCTCCCTAACTCCCAAATTTATTCATCACCCCCTTCCTCCATTTAATAATTTAAATCTCATTCTATTATCAAAAAAGGGTAAAAAGTCAAGTAATTTCCCACAAAAAATTTCCCCATTTTTGCCCTACCGAAAAACTTTTCCACTTCTGATTTTCCGTAACTCTTTGATATTAAGCAACTATTTTAATTTTCTAGAGTATTTTTGAGAAATGTCCTGAAATTTTTATTAACTTGAAGTAAAGGTGGAATTCTGATAATTTCCATTTTTATGATCAATTGGGGAGGCTGAGAGCGATGCATTCGCAAGGACTGAAAGAACTACAAACGAGAGAGACGGAAAAGCCGATAAGAGCCCTCTATAACCAACTAAAAAGGATTGTGGGGGCTGAAAATGTCTGGACATCGTTTCCGGATAAAATAACCTACGCTCGGGACCGTTGGCCAATGGCAACATTGAAATTTCGTTTTGGTGCATTGCCTGGAGCCTTACCCCACTGCATCGTTACACCAGAGACTGTTGAAGAGGTCTCTGAGGTAATAAAGTTAAGTAGCAATGAAAATATTCCCATTATCCCTTTCGGTGCTGGTTCAGGAGTACAAGGAGGCACCATTCCTCTCAAAGCCAGCATCATCTTAGATACTAAGAGACTAAATAGAATCTTGGAGATAGATGGGATAAATGGTATTTCAACGGTTCAAGCCGGAATGAATGGCGAGCTTTTTGAAGCATCCTTAAATAGAAAGGGATTAACCCTTGGTCATTTCCCACAGTCGCTGCATTGCTCTACAGTGGGAGGATGGTTGGCGACTCGATCAGCGGGGCAGGCCTCGACTAAGTACGGAAAAATCGAAGATATGGTGATTTCACTTCAGGTCGTTCTGCCCAATGGAGATATCATTCAGACAAAAACTGTGCCAAGAAGTGCTACAGGGCCAAATATCAACCATATTTTTATCGGGTCCGAAGGAACCCTTGGCGTCATCACTCAAGCATCTTTCAGGATTTGGCCCTATCCTGAGAGGGAGAGCATTCATGTCATGGAGTTCCCCGATGTCTTATCGGGATTAGATGCCTTAAGACAAATTATGCACTCAGAAATTAAGCCATCAATTGTGAGACTATATGACGAGCTGGAGTCCGCAGCATTATTAGGAAAATCCTCGCACCATGAATCAAACCCATGTCTGCTTATACTCGTTTTCCATGGAAGTAAGGAGACGGTTCACCTCGAGGAAAGCATAGCCCTACGGTTATGCCAAGAAACAGGCGCAAAAGAGGGTACCGCCGAACCGGCATACCGATGGATGGAAGAACGATTTCATTCGAGAACTCCTAAGCAGGTGACAGAGGGCAAACTGCTTGATACAATTGAAGTGGCGGCGCCATGGAGTAAGCTATCAGCCCTTTATGAAGGGATGCATAATGCCATGCTCAAAGCTAAGCCAAGTGCTCGCGTAAGCGCCCACTGGTCTCATGTCTACCCAGATGGCGCATGTATGTATATGACCTTTATTTTTGATGCCCCAGAGGAATCCCAGAGCCAAAGGGATTACTATGCTGTTTGGGATGGAGCTATGGAAGCATGCTTAACTGCAGGTGGAACCATTAGCCATCATCATGGCATAGGATTAATGAGGGGGAAATGGATTGAGAGGGAGCATGGATCTGCTTTTCAGGTCCTCCGAGCATTGAAAAAATCCTTGGATCCAAAAGGTATCATGAACCCGGGCAAGCTCGGTCTTTAATGAGGAGTCCAAAACGATGCGAAAAGAAGAGAAAGACCAACTTTATTTTTGCTCTTTTTGCCCAAATATATGTCGGATAAATTACCCTTTACAAGGGATTCCAAAGGTCGAAACAATGACTCCCTCGGCATTGGCTTTCTTGGCCTATTCAGTTATCCGTCGTTTTGTGGATTATACCGGTGAGTTCTCCGATACATTCAATCATTTAGAAGGTGCATCCGCGTGTGCCGAAGCATGTCCGTACGGTATTAATATTCCTTCTATTATCCAGGCGCTAAGAAAGGAACTTAAAAATAGGTGACAAAAAATCATTGGCTCCTTTAAAAAAGTTCTCGATACTATTTTTGAAAATTTCCCGAGGCTTGGATCGTTAAAGCCTGGCCATATTCCAGCCTTATTTGCTTCTTGTCCACCAATGATTTAGTAAAGGCTGAAGCCTAGCTTCCCAGGACGATTATGGTCTTAACGTCCCTACCGGTTCTTTTAGCATCGCGCTACAGTTTCTTCGATTTATGGACTTCCCGGGTATCCACACCGCTCAGCCTCTTTTCAACAGCTTTTTACAGAAAGATGTGAAAAAAAATTTTAAAAAAATCTCAATAACAAAAGGCCCCGTTCTCCTCGACAATCCCATCCAAGGGCGGTAAATCCATCGTGAAGCTAGAGGGCGGTTTCCTCTATTGACATCTTTGAATAAATAGCATATAAGACAAGAAACGAGGTGAGGCATCCAGGTTTCATGAGGGGACCGATGATTTCTTTGAAAGGAGGTGATAAAAAGGGAAAGGATTTGAATTTGAGTAAATTATGGGGGTCACTAATTTTGAAAGGAAGGTAATTGCGTTCCACCATTTGTAACTTTTCCAGAAAGGAGGCCTACAATGAAGGATAGAGTCTTTACAAGAATAACCATCCTTATGCTATCGGTATTGCTATTGCTTCTTCCGGCGCTTCCGGTTGAAGTACAAGCGGCGAAAGACAAAGTCGGCTGGGTCGGTCCCGTTTACAAGGAGTTGTCCGCCAGTCTAACCAAGGGTTTCAAGGCGTACTATAAGAAGACCTACGGTAAGGACGTGGACATCACGTTCGTGCGGCCGGGCGGGTGGCCGGTCTGCGTGGACAAAATAAGAGCATGGGGCGGCAAACCAGATGCCGACATCTTCTTGGGCGCAGGCGCTCCAGCGCATGAAATCGCAAAGAAAGAGGGACTGATCGTCCCCTACAGGCCAAAGAATTGGGATAAGGTTCCCGCCAAATGGGGCGGCATGAAGGTAAAGGATGAAGATGATTATTGGACCTGTTTCGCGCCCTGGATCGTCACCAATCTGTACAACGGGAAGGTTTTGAAAAAGCTAAGGCTGCCGCCGCCAAAAACGTGGAACGATCTGCTCAACCCCATTTACAGGGGCAACATCGTGCATACGCTGCCATACGCCTCTGGCACAATGCATGAAACCACTGAAATTCTCATGCAGGCATTTGGAGAAAAGGAAGCTTGGAGATATCTCAGATTATTGGCGGCGCAGTTGGCCCGCTTCTCCACCGGCAGCACAGATACGACCAAATTAGTGGCCCGTGGCGAAGTTCCCATCGGGGTCGCGCAGCCGCAAATGAACGCGATGGCTGCGCGCAAAGATGGCTTTCCCGTACGTGATTTGCTCCCGGAAAAAACGATCCTGGTTCCAGAGGCAGTGGCTTTGCTGAAAGGCGCGCCCAACGAAGCCACCGGGAAGATCTTTCTGGACTGGCTATTCAGCATGGACGGACAAAAGTACGTGCTGGAGGGCCGTTACTTCACAGCCAGGACTGACATTAAATTCTCCGTGTGGGAAAAACAGGGTGTTGAAATGGCCAAACATGCGAGGGCGGCCCTCGGGGTTGATTCGTTTTGGGATCTGAAAGTCGACTTCATTGAGTACGACCTGGATCTCGCGGCAAAGAGATGGGATGAGGTCAACCGCTACTATGAGTACGAGATCTACAGAAAGTGGGGCAAGTTGAAAAGCAGTCTGTTCCTGATAGAGGAAGTTGAGGAAGAAGTCAAAGCGGCGAAAGCCGAGAAGGTAGACGTGACGAAGGCTGAGGCGAAAATAAAAGAGGCCAGAAAGCTCTTCGAGACAGATGGCAAGTATGCCGCAGCCCGCTTGGCTGCATCGAAGGCACGCGCTCTGCTTGTCGCGCCGTAACGGTAACGTAAGTCTCCCTTTGTAAAGGCAGATTCGGAGGTGTTTTCATACTCTCCGGGCTTGATGTATGGGTTCGCCCTGTAGAATGCCGCTTTGCGGCCCCCGCAGGGGATTCAACAGGGCGAGCCACCGCTCGCTCGTACATCAAGTATGAGATAATAAGTAATCTGAGCCCAAAGGACCCGGCTTTGAGTAAGCACCCCATAGGGGGCCCGGAGCGTGTCTCCGTTGAACGTTCAAATTCGAAGCACGAAATCCGAATTTCG
>Ga0114921_10000967_pt1 | contig 12644 bp, 9 predicted proteins | sample BentaG_FD_87016 | JGI IMG/M metagenome (GOLD analysis project Ga0114921, IMG submission 87016) | Deep subsurface microbial communities from South Atlantic Ocean to uncover new lineages of life (NeLLi) - Benguela_00093 metaG | ecosystem: Environmental > Aquatic > Marine > Oceanic > Sediment ...
GTTTGTCTCGTTATCGATTCTTGACATCTTTGCCGAATAGGGGTCATAAGCGGCCACAGCTCTTATTCCTCTTACTTTATTGGCTGCGATTGTCATCCCAGTTCCCGTTCCGCAGATCAGGATTCCCCTGTAATCTTTATCTTTAGCAACCTCCTCGGCTGCTTTTAGAGCATAATCGGGATAATCAACTGAATCCAAGGAGTGGGTTCCCAAATCCTCGTATTCGATTTTCTTTCTGTTTAAGTATTTTTTTATTTTTTCTTTCAGTTTGTAGCCAGCATGATCAGAGGCAATTATAACTTTCATTCAACTATCCTTTTTTTCTTTTTAAAAATAAGATGTTTTTATTCCCGGAGAATATTCAGAGAGTTCGGTTCGCCAGTATTCAGCGTTAGGAAAATAATTGTTTCCAACTCTGAATATAATATGGGGGAGCATACCGTTTGCCCACTGCCCCTCAAACAAGGATAGAAGCTCTTTTTGCGCTCTGTGTTGTTCGTAACGGGAGTAACCGATTGAAATAAACGCAGAATCCCAGCTCCACTGATGAGGATAAAGCTTAGAAGATGGAATAGTGTACTTCCCTCTCCAATTCTTTTCTAATATTTTCTTGGCTTCGAGTAAAAGTTTCTCTTCCTTGGGATTCATCTTTCCCGCCTGAAAGCCTAAATATTGTCTCGGGAATCTTGGACAGTGACAAGCCTGGCGAATTCGTGTCTATACTCTATATATTTTATATATACACTACAATAAAATGAACTCTTTTTTTATTTTACTCAAATCTGTATACAAAGCCGGAAAACTTAGGTGCAATGTAATGTCTGATAAGTTCGCTTAGAACATCTGTAAAAACGCTCTTGCTTTTTTCTAAATTTTCTTTCAGGGCTTTAACCGGCGTCGACTTCTTTTTTACGCCATTCGCATAATCCACTCCGAATCCGATAAGCGCCAAAGGAATTTCAAGCTCTCCTGCAAGAACTACCTCTGGCCCTGCTGATTGGCTGATAAAAGAGGCATAATTTTTGAGCATGTTAATCTCAGACTTTGAATTGAATCGGGGCCCATTAACACAAGCATAAACAGCACTGGTTATAGGGTGCTCTGCCGCCGCGATTATCTGCTGCCTCAATTTTTCAGAAAAAGGCTCGCCAAACATGTAATGACCTCTGTTCCTGTCTCCTATCGTATCGTATATCGTACAGGCTTCTCCATTGGAAAGCCGGTTGTCCGGAAAATACAGATCGTCGAAAACAACCAGCTTGGCAAGAGGAATGTTGGGATCTAATACCCCACACACTGATGTTGCCACAATGCCTGTTGCTCCCAATTGCTTCAAGGCCAGAAGGTTGGCCCTGTAATTGATTGTATTTGGTAAAATACTATGTTTTTTGCCATGCCTGGCAATAAAAGCTATTCTTTTTACATCGATGATTCCAGTCCTGACCACTGCATATCCATATTTTGTTTCGACAGTCTCATCCTCCCCGTCTTCCAACCCCGGAAAATCATAAAATCCTGTACCAGAAATGATTGCTAGGTCAATCATTCAAATCCTCCCTTAAATGAATAGACACTCTCTTCTTTCGGCTATCAAAGATTTTTTCAATCTTTTGTTTTATTCTCCAGCAACTCATACTATTCTAGCTATAGCAAAGGAATCTATTGATGTCAATTAACTAAATTCGAGTGTAAGCATCTTTTTTTCCGTGATATGAAGGGGTCAGGGTGGGTGTTGAGAAAACCGTTTTTTCTCTTCTTCTTATTTTCTACCCAGGTACTCATTATTGTGATGAGCCAAATTTAACGGCCTTTTCCAGCTCTTAATTTCCCTAATATGTATCTCTCAAGCTTTTTATCTTCAGGGCATCTTCAAATAGAGCAATGTCTACTGGATCATCTGGCAAAAAATAAATCTCATATTTCTTCCCTGGAATCATATCGAAAAAGTTATCTGAAAATTTCCCCTTAAAGCCAGGAACAGAAAGATAAACATCTTTGGCAAATTTTGTGGTTTTTAAGTTGATAATAAACTTTTCTCCCCGAATTGTGACTTTTTTCCTTATTTCTGGATATGGAAGGGAGACTCTCTTTATCTTTGAGAAATGGTAAATATTGGAACTGAGGATTTTATTTTTCTCAGCCAATTCACAATAAAAATAAGCCTCATTCGGGTTTAAATTTTTTTTAAGTTCATCCAGGGATTGAGCCAGAATTATTCTGCTTGATACCGGTTCAATTCTCACCGGAAATTTATTCTGTTGAACCACATCTCCTTCATAGGTATAAACAGCCCAATGAAACTCTGCATCCACAGGATAAGAAAGATCAGAAACACTGTAAATATTCAAAACCTTTCCATCCCCAACGGGTACAACAAGTAGGGGACTGTAAAATCTTCGGGCATAATAATGGAGAGCTTTCCAGGCGCCAAAATAGTCAATCCCTGACCAGGAAGCGACCTGCCAGCAGTCGTTTATTTGCCAGTATAAAGAGCCCATAACCCTTGGCATCTGGCTTCGAAAATGTTCAACCCCTATTTTCATCCCTTCCGCCTGAAGGACCTGGCTGAGCCACAGCAGGGATTCAAAACTCTTGGGAAGCCTGAAATGGTCCAGCATATAATGGAGAATGAGTTTATTACCTTGGGGATGCTTTTGATGATGCTCCATAATGGGCGAGGTGATATTCCGGTCTTCAGGAAGAGTGTATGTTTTAACCGTTTCAATCAGAGGAAAAGACTGAAACCCGAACTCACTCATGAAGCGATGGAATTTTTTTCTGTACTCAGTGAAAGGCTCCCTGCCGTGCCAGATTCCCCAGTAATGCATGTCACCGGATTCTTCTGAACGGGGCTCCCCTATTTCTTGTGAATGAGGAGAGCTCGGCCAGTACTGATGCTGATGGTCATACACTTTGACTGCTTGGGGAAGAATTTCATGAAAAATCTTTTCATAGTCTTCCCATACCTTTTGCGGAAGGCGCTCTTTCCAGCCCCAGTGAAACCATCCTTCTTCACCTTCGTTGTTCCCACACCAGACAGCTAAACAGGGGTGGTGCCTCAATTCTTTTATTACATACTCGGCTTCCTTTTTGACATTTTCAAGGAAGGCATCAGCACCAGTATACAGGCTGCAGGCAAACATGAAATCCTGCCAGACAGTCATCCCCATTTCGTCACATAAATCATAGAATTCTGGAACTTCATAAATTCCCCCACCCCAGACACGAATCATGTTCATGTTGGCTTCAGCACAGTCTTTAAGGAGAGTTTCATATTTTTTGGGCGATACTCGATTCAAAAACATATCTGCTGGTATCCAGTTTCCTCCTTTGGCGAAAAAAGGTTCACCATTGACCACAAATTGAAAACTTTTGCCCCACTGGTCATCTTTCTGTTCAAGAACAAGAGTCCTGATTCCGAACCGCTTGGAGACTGAATCGAGGATTTGTTCTCCTCCCTGGAGATGAATTCTGACTGTGTAGAGGTTCTGTTCTCCCATTCCTGAGGGCCACCAGAGCTCAGGATTCAGTATTTTTAGGGAAATATTTTGGACGTTTGAGCCTTTCTTTAAAGAGACGGATTTATCTCCAATGAAGGATTTCTTCCCCCCTGAGACCGTTGCTTTTATTTTTGCTTCCTGGTCTCTGTCAGATAAAATTTTAAGCTTCAAATGTAAAATAACCTTATTTTTTCCCAGGAATTCCTGAATTATCTCCAGCTCCTCAAGGCGGGCCCTGTTCCAGGCCTCAATGTAAACCGGCCGCCAGATGCCGCTGGTAACCAGTCTGGGTCCCCAATCCCAGCCATAGTGATAGTGGGCTTTCCTGGTGAAAGGACAGTTACCAGGTATTTTATAAGGCAATTTTTCCTCCAGAGCTTTTGCTTTCTTCACTGGAGATTCAAAGCAGACTCTGATTTCATTTTTTCCGTTTTTTAGAAAAGGTTTTATATTAAATCTATAGCCGCGGAACATGTTATCTGTTTCAGCCACTTTCTCTCCATTCATGAAAATCATGGCGTATGTATCCAGCCCCTTGCATACCAATTCAATATGATTTTTGCCTGTCAAAGCTTCTGAGACCTGAAATTCTTTCTTATATTCCCAGTCTTCTTTCTCTATCCACTGAACCTTGATTTCATTATCCCTGTAATAGGGATCTGGGATTAGATTGTTATCCATAAGATCAGTATGGATGCAGCCAGGAACTGCGGCCTTGAACCATTTATCCTGATTTACGAGCCTGAACTCCCATCGCCCATCAAGGGAGTATCTGGTTATATTGGATGTTTTTAAAGGCTTATCAGCATATCCTAAGGCTTCGTCTGGCAAGGACCCTGAAAAAGCAAGCGAAAAAGCAATAAGGATAAGGAGTGAAATCAAATTTTTATAACTTGTTTTTTTAATCTTTATACCTGCCATGACTATTTACATCATGCTACTCCAGGGCAAAGCCAATTTCTCAATAGAGTAAATAGGGTTTTCTCAACTCAGAAAAATTAATTAGCTCCCCGCTGCAGCTTATTATTATTTCTTTGACATCCAACCCTTTTTCAAGAGCTTCTCTTACTTTTGAGGTTCCCATGATTTTATCAAAGTACTCCTTATGGAACCCAAAATACTCTGGATACATATTCATTATTGTTTTTATGATATGAAGGGAAGATTCAAAGGATTTGTACTCCCTTCTATCAATGACATGGATCTGGGCTCCCCCACAAAGTTCTCCCTTATACTTTGAGAAGGACGGTGTAAACCAAGCCTCCCTGAATCTTACTCCTGGCAGATTGAGTTCATTCAGCTTTTCTGCTAATTCAAATCCATCGATCCAGGGGGCACCAAAAACCTCAAAGGGCTTGGTTGTTCCCCTGCCTTCAGATATGGTTGTACCCTCCAAAAAGATCTGGCCCGGGTAAACAGTGGCTGTCTTCAAGGTGGGCATGTTCGGTGAGGGAATAACCCAGGGAAGGGATGTATCCTCATACCACATCTCCCTTTCCCATCCTTGCATGGGAATAACTGTTAAATTGACCTTCTTTTCCAAGAATTTATCGTTGAACAGCTTGGCAAGTTCTCCAACAGTCATTCCATGTCTTAAAGGTAAGGGATAGAGGCCAACAAAAGAACTGTATTCCGGATATTCCAGTATCGGACCTTCCAAATCGAGGCCATTTATAGGATTTGGTCGATCCAGGACAATAAAATCAATGCCATTCTCAGCGCTTTCTTCCATACAGTAGGCCATTGTGGCGATGTAGGTATAAATTCTTGTCCCCACATCCTGAATATCAAATATCAAGACATCCAAGCTTTCCACCATCGGGCTTTCAGGAATTTTCCCGATTTTTGTGGTATCAAAAGAACGCATATAGGCATCAATACTCTTAAGCATTCCTGGATCGGGTCTCAGCGATTGCCCATAAAGGCTGAACACAGGGATGTTGTATCTTTCATCAATATAAAAGGGAACATATTCACCGGCCTGGGCATTTCCTCTAACCCCATGCTCAGGTCCGTACAAAGCCACAAGATTAATTCCAGGATTTTTGTAAAAAAGATTTATGGTGCTCTCTAAATCACTATTCACACCAGTTGGATTTGTAATCAGCCCCACTTTTTTCCCTTTAACCAAATCTAAATGGCTTTCAAGGAAAACCTCAACCCCGAGTTTCACCTCTTTTTCTTTCTCTGCAATAAGTTCTTCTTCTTTCTTACACGAAGGCGAAAAGATTATGTTGGCTAGAATCAAAATGCAGATGATTGCTAGAGACCTTGAAGCCCTGATGAAATTATTATTATCCATGACTCTCTTCATTTCCCTCTCCTCACCAGTTGTTTCTTTCTCCAATCTCTCACATTTGTCAAAACCGAGGCGAACAAAGCCAGCACGAGAAAGAGAAGGGCAAAAATGTTCACCAGTTTCGCATTCACATCCAGCCCTGTTAAGGAATCAACGAGGAATTTTGTGTAAGCAGAGGGCAGGTCGTAATGGCCCAATTTCATTCTCACCTGCCAATGCCACTCTGTCGAAGGACAGAATCCAAAACCATACCATATTCCCAAAACAGACCAGGAAAAGGCTGTCAATAACAAGACAATAAGATTGGCTACTCTTGTTTTTTTCCAAATCCATCCGAAAAGGTTGAAAAGGATCAGAGTGGTGTGAAATACGAAAAAGAATTTATCCAAAAAGGCGTACACGTTCAGAATTTTATGAGATCAGGGAAGAATGGCAAAAACCCGAGCCGGTGCACCTGTTCCCTCTTTAATAAGCATGGGGATGATATAGAGCATTGCCCCAGAGCAGGGAAGCTTGTCTAAATTGGCTATATTCTCTAGAGCAAGCTTATCAGCTCCACAAAGAATTTGATGGACTTTAAAGTCTTTAGATTTTCCGCAATCTATACTCGGAGTATCAATGGCTATTCCCGTAATATTTCTCTCATTGATCAGAAATTCAACTGATTCGGCCGAGAAGCCAGGAAAACTGAGTTCAGGAATAGCTTCCTCGCCTGTCTTGTCCGTCCCTAGAACTTTTTTCTTGTCAGGATAATATTGGGTATCTATCCCGGTGTACATGATTACCCAGGCACCATCAGGGATCTTCCCGTGTTTCCTCTCCCATTCCTCAATATCATTGACAACAAGGAGGTAATCGCGATTTTTCTCGCACTTCCCGGTGACATCTACCTTGACTGCAGGACCTATCCATTCCTGAATAGGAACCTGGTCAATAGTCCGTCCCTGTTTGGCAAAATGAATAGGAGCATCTACATGGGTTCCTCCATGCTCTGAGGCACTATACTCATTAGAAGCGTACCACCATCCTCCCTCGCTCATTCCCCAAGAAACCTTATTTAACTTAAAAGGTTTGGCAGTTGGCCAATAAATTGTGTTTTCATCATAAGGATAAGTCATATCCAGCAATTTCCCCTTGAAATCTCGAGTATAGAGAACCGCTGCAACAACAAAACTGATAAAAACGAGGACAGGCCATTGTTTTAAATATTTGTTCATTACCCTCATCATGGAACTCTCCTTTTCTCGGAGTTTCTGTAATCTTGTTTTTCATATTAAAACACATCACTCTTTAAATTTCTACAAAATAGAAAAAAATTTAGCAGTAAAGGGGGATTAAATTTGCGGGGCTCGCCCTGGAGGAATGATTTTCTCTTCCACTGAAATATCAGTGATAAAAGAAAAGACCTCTATTCAAAACGGCTATCGGGCTCAGTTGTTTTTATTTCAAATTCAGTTACGCGGTTAATTAATTTTTTGCTCCGAAGGTATCTTTTTATTTCAGTAGCCCTTTTTTTATTAAATATGCCTAACAATCTCTTATACCCCAATTCGTCGTAGAGGTAGAGAACTTTCTTACACTTAGCCCTTTTCGAAGCCTCTTCTATTTGTTTTTTCATATTTATGTTTTGAACTGACTGCATTTTTTCTCCTTGCTCAATTTTATATGCAATATTCATGCCAAAAAATAAACTGTATAAAGTTAATCTCCCTTTATATTAGTCAATTTTGTCTTGAATCTTATGTAAAATATTTTTTGCAATTGTAAAATTTTTTTCAACCAAGGCTTCTAATTTCCCCCTCTTGATTCTTCACCTACCCTTTGTTTATACTAAGCGGAAAAGAGAATCTTCTTTTCCTTCTTTTTAACTCTTATTTTTAATTTCTCGGGCAGAACATTAAGATGGATTTAATATTCATCCTTTTTAATAGATTTATATTATTCAACTTTAACCTCTATCAGCGAATTATGAGGACATACTTAATGGCCGAATTCATTAGTTTATTCTATGAATATTTAAATATTGTATGATTAGCTCATTTATTCATACTTAACAACCCCTATAGGTTTAAATACATTATTATATAAATAGGTAATTGTCAAGAATGTTAGCATCTTTTTTTCTGTGACGAAAGATAAAATCCTGTATCTTCTTATTCAATACGCCTTCACTGGACCTATGGTCTCCACACGTACGGGATATCCATCCAACTCTTTCGGGAGCTTCTTAAGGGTTTTTGGGTAGGGGCTATCCAGGCCAACGATGATAACAGATTTGCCCTCAGGATCCCGGCCTATTCCAACCGAGACCACTCCTCGCATGGCTAAGAGGCGGCGCGCGTGCTTTTCCTTAACTTCCTGAATTGAAGGTGACAAACCTTATCCTCACTTAGTCACTAACCTCCTAAGACCCCTAAACAGCCCAGAGGCAATCATAAACTGAGCCCAAGGGCAGAAAAGACATTTTCGATTCGGTTAATGATTGTAGTGGTATCACTGCCAGCAAAAAGCAGTCCTGTCAGGTTGTTATTATTATCCAATACTGTTGAACCGCTGTCACCGCCTGCGCTCATCTCCCCGGCCATAAGCTGGTCAACAAAACGGGCAATCTGCCCTGCACCGTACTGGACATCGACTGTCACATCTACCTGCAGGATCTCCCCTGTTGTTACAGCAGTGGTGCGACCGCTTTTTTTGATGGCCATACCCAAATCACCCTGGATCAGATCTTGAATTGTTCCAATCTCAAGGATTTCCGGACTGACGTCTTTCTCATCAAAAGGGAGGGCAATAGCAGCATCCACAAGATTTTCCTCAGCAAGAATACTAATCGCCTGAAACCGCGATTTACTCCGGACTGACTTTGCTGCACCACTCAGTAAGGAGGCTACCCCACGAGCAACACCACACTCGCCGGGTACCTCTGAAAAGACAATTGGAACAAATTCATGCAGCTTGGCAATACCATCAAGGGGAAAATTGCCTCCATCATAGGGACCAGGCTGCAGGATATATTCTCCAGCCACTCCTTCGTTGCTGTTTGCCAGCACGTGGTTGTTGGAAAGAATAAATGTCTGTCCGTTCTTCTTCACCAGACAGCCCAGAGTTCCAGCCGTGATATCCCGATGCCCTATGCTGACTCCCCCGGGTGCTGGGCGGATTCTCTTTGTCCTGTCTACCAACGCTCGGATGAGTCCGGTCTCCACCACATCAATAGGAATACCGTTGATGTCCGGAGGAAGCACATCCCGCTTTGATAAGTCAGAAGCAGACAATTTTTTTGTCACCGAACAAACGATGCAGAGGGTCGAAGTTTTCTGTTTCTTTGTAATCTTATAACCTATTCCCGTGGCAACTACGTTTGCTCGCGCAAGTAGCTTGAGACGGTTATCTTTGAGGACTTCTCTTATTGAAGCAAGGTCAATGTCCATAAATGCCTCCTTTTTCTATTTTTTATTGACCAGCCATTCTAGCAGAAACCACAACATTATTCAAATTCAACAAGATCTATGGAAGCATCTCCATTACCGTAATAGATGATTGTTATGTTTAGAGCAAAACCTTCTCCAATCACGGATTTGGAGATGCTTCCAAGATCATTCTTCCTCTATCCTCCAAATTAATACGGCCGGATACATCCATTCACTTCTTTCCATACATTTCGCCCTGCTTATATTTACCTATTTTCGCCGCGCCGTTCTTGGGAAGTTGTCCAGTGAAAATCACCTTTTTTGGAGCTTTAAAATGGGCTAAATGATCTTTACAGATCATTAAATTTATTGTTCAGTCAAGAATTAAAAGAAATGCAATCAAAGACACGATTGACAACATTCTCTTCACCCTCTTCACCTTTATTCAATTCCCTACCAGGCTAAATCTGGCTATCCATTTTTTGAGTTGAAAATTCTCAGGAGGCTAAATTGCGGCGAAGAATGGCTTTGGCCAGTTGATTCCGGATTTTCAATAACTTAGAAGGATTATGGGAATAGGTGTAGGCATTGGTTATGATTTTTTTTATTTTGGCCACAGCAGGATTCCTGAATCCAGCTTTCTCCAGGATTTTCATGTATTCATAATCTTCCAGGCCTTCGCGAATCATCTTAAGTCGAATACTGGAAATGGGGATATGTGTTGTTCCCCCAATTTTATCCGGCCTCCCAGGGTAAAAAAGGGTGCCGTCGCCGTTGCCGCCAAAATAGAACTGTTTCTCCCAGGGATTTTCCATTTCGTAGGCGTAGATAGTGCTGTAGTACAATTCTCCATGAATGTCATAGAAGAAGGTCATCCAGGACATGATTCTGTTCATCACTGCCGGGTGGTCGATCATATAGGAAGGATAATCTGACTCACACCGGTCTTTGGGAGGTACACCTTTGCAGCCTTGACTCATACAGGACTGATACCACCAGAGCTCCTTTCCCTTTGCCAGGAGTTTGTTATATTTGGACCTGTGGTCGCCTTCATACTTCCTTGACCAACAGAGTTCATAGGGCTTGCCATAGACAAGGTTAATGATAGGAACCCATAAATCTATCTCATCCCCTTTTCCATATTTATTGGCTTGTTGAATATCTGTAGTAACTAGAACGCGCAAATCGGGTACTGCCTGATGGACAAGGTCAGCTCTTTCCTTCATCTCTTTAAAATCTGAAGAATCCGATGGTTCATCAAAGGTGTAGTCGAAAAGGAGATCAAACCAGCCTTTTGATTTGAAATGGGCGGCAAAATCTGCCCAGTAGGCCACCCTCTCGCTGTTACTTGACCCCCACTCAGGGATTTGGGCTGAGGTCATCTTGGCGCCTTCCAAGCCGTAAGGCAGCTTTTTTTCTTCAATGAAGGGCTTCCAAACCGGGTCAAATTCAGAAAAGTCTATAGGTGGGGAGCTGTAAATAGACCAATCTTCAATGAAAACCCCATCAAGGGTGATTCTATGCATCAAGGCTGCATCCAGGTATTTTACCGAAAGGGGTACGATATCATCATAGTGATTATCAGGATTTTCAAAATGGCCGTACAGAACATTCCATCCGCTAAAACCGAAGGCTGTGGGGATACTTGATACAGAAGGAAGCGTAAAATTCCATACCTTCAGGGTGAACTTCACCTGTGCAGGCTTGTATCCTTTCCCGTAGAGAATTATTTTTCCGGAATATTTACCCGGAGGAGCCTGGGGAGGGACAAAAACATCGATCCAGATCGTCCGGTTCTTCCCCGATGGAATGATGAGGGGAAAAGCGTTACGGGTTTCTTCCTCAAAGACATCTTTTTTGGGAATAAGGGCATCCGGCCACCATCCTTTTTCCCCGTCATAGTTGGAAACTTTGCTTATATTAATGAGGTCCTCCCTGTAAATCTTGATGTATCTTGAGGGAATTGTTCCTGGTCCTTCAAGGTCTCCAGGTACAACATCCATCAGTGTAGCCGGACCAAGGACAGAAATCTGAAAAGATTCATATTCGTTTCTAGCGGCTTTGATGGTGATACTCCTCTTCTCACCGACGGATCGAGTAGGCCTTATTTTAAGGGTTGAATGAAAAACCCCATATTTCAGCGTTTTTTTCCCTGAGGCAACAGTAAAAAATAAGCCGCTCAGAAAAGCAAATAACAGAGGAATAATTTTGAGCCTAGAGTTGTTGCTCATTTGAATTCACGGGGTCAGGCCTTTATAACTTTTATAATTGGGATAGGTCATCATAATTCGCATAAAAGTTATAAAAGTTATAAAGGCCTGACCCCATTTGTTTATTTAATATAACCCAATGATTTTAGCTGTTCTAATTGTTCTTTAGTAAACTTGGCTTGTTTGGGTTTTGTCTCCCTCCTTTTCAGGTTTGCGTATTTCTCCCAATTTTCCAGAATTTTTTCCATTTCCTTTAATACCTCTTCATTTTCCGTTGCCAGGTTTTCAGATTCCTTCGGATCCACTTTTAAATTGAATAATTCCTTTGAGTGATTCTTAGGATTATAGATAAGTTTCCAATCTTTCCATATCACGGATTGAAGGGTAGCCAATTTTCTTGTTTCACTGATTATCTTTCTATTTTTTAGTCCCTCAGCATCCTTTAAATCAGTAATTCTTGCCTCATATCGATAGCTTCCCGGGATTTTCAGACCAGCCTGATGAATGATAACTGGCATCAATTCTATAAGTCCAAAATATTCCTCGATAATATCCCTGTTCTTACTCCCCGGCACTTTTATTATCAGAGGGACATGAATTTGTTCTTGATATAATTTCTTAGTATGCCCGATCCAATAATCCCCTCTTTCCAGGAATTCTTCACCATGGTCACTGGTAAAAATTATCAATGTGTTATCATCCAGTCCAAACTCTTTCAGCTTATCCAAGAGCTTTCCTGTATATTCATCGGTGAAGGCAATCTCAGAATCATATAACGAGACTAAATATTTAATGTCATCTGTTGACATATAAGGAGCAACTTTATGCAGTACCTTTATAGATTGGCCACTATGCAAGTGACCGTTGTACTCCGGGCAATAATCATAATTTTCATGCAAGATATAATCAAAATGAGGATCAAAATAATGCAGGAATAAGAAAAATCTATCACTTTTGTGTTTTTCCAGAAAAGAAACAGCTTTTTTCGTAATGGAGGGGGAAGAAATATGACCATGACCTTTCGCATTCTCTTCGTCATAGGAATCGAATCCCTGATCGAATCCTATTTGAGAGGAAATATAAGCATGAGAAATTATGCCTTTGGTTTTATAATTATTTCCTTTAAACACTTCAGCCAGGGTTAAAAATTTGCTATTTAATCTTACAGACAATTCCCTGTCGACACCCAGAGTAGCTGGATACTGTGAGGTGAATATGCTCCCTA
>Ga0114921_10000968_pt1 | contig 12643 bp, 10 predicted proteins | sample BentaG_FD_87016 | JGI IMG/M metagenome (GOLD analysis project Ga0114921, IMG submission 87016) | Deep subsurface microbial communities from South Atlantic Ocean to uncover new lineages of life (NeLLi) - Benguela_00093 metaG | ecosystem: Environmental > Aquatic > Marine > Oceanic > Sediment ...
AACCCCCTCTTCGACTTCACGAAGAAGGAGATGTTTGAGGCCATGGGGATGAGCAAGCGAACCCTATACAAGGCGCTGCCCGATCTGGAGAGGAATGGCATCATAAAGACCTCGAGGAAGATAGGTAGGGCGAAGCTCTACAAGATCAACTTGGAGCACCAGTTGATAAGGGCGCTATATGAATTCGAGAAGGAACTCAGCCTCCAAGAGGCAGAGGAAGCACACGCGTAAGGCTTAAGCGGTGATGCGCCTCCCGTATCCCTGAAACGGTCATTTGGCGAACAAACCCGTGAAATAGGGACTGATCGGCTTCCGAATCTCATCGGGCCCACCAATCCTCGCTCGCAAAACCAAATAACCAGCTTCACAGTTTTCCCACGCCAGCAAAGGGCACCAAGTTTTTTTAAATGTTCAGGATCCGGACGGCGTTGTCGCCGAGGATGGCCTCCTTCTGCTCGCTGGAGAGCAGGGGGAGCTCCATCACCCGCTTTGCGGTGTGGTCTATGTCGTACCAGGGGAAATCGGAGCCCATCATAACCCGTTCGGGGCCCACATCCAGGATGAGCTGCGCAAGCTGTCGGTCGCTGGGGGCGTTGGGCGCGCCCGTCCACTCGATGATCTCGCAGACGTCGAAGTAGGCGTTGGGGTGAGCCTGAGCCACCTCCGGCAGCTGCCGCCATGCCCCACCTCCCATGTGGGCCAGGACCAGCCGCAGCCGAGGAAAGGCCCTCAGCACATCGGTGAAGGCCCTGGGCTCGGCGTACTGGTCGTCGCCCCGGGCGGGACCCGAGTGGGCTATGACGGGGAGGTCCAGCTCCACACAGGTCCTCCAGATGGGCAGCATCCGCTCGTCATGCATATGGAAGCGCTGAGCCACCGGATGCACCTTGACCCCCCTCGCGCCATGAAGGTCCACCATCTCCCGGACATGAGCCTCCGCCTCCTCGACGCCGAGGATGGAAGGGTCCACGCCTATGAAAGGCACCAGCTGAGGATGCTCTTTGGCCACATCGCACACCCAGATATTGGACGCCCTCAGCATCTCCCCCATACTCCCATGGATCTCCCTGACGGCCTCATCCCTCTGGGCCTCGTCCAGGCCTCCGGGGAGCTCAGCGATGGCTCGGGGGAGAAATTCAGAGGGTGAACAGAGGTTGACCACCACCGCCCTGCTCGCCCCGGCCTCATCGATGGCCTTCAGGGCATCCCCCAGGTCTCCGCTGTACGCGCTGAACCGCACGTCGGCCTTCGCTCCATACTCCCATATCTCATAGCCCTCCTTGGCTTGCAGCCCATGCTCCCGGGACCGGTATAGGTGGATATGGGCGTCGATGATCAATGGCGTCTTCGATGCAGCTCCCCTCCATGTTGATTGGTTCAAGCTGATAGCGCTCTGAGCCTAGAGTATCTCGCCGGGCTCGTACCTTGCGGCCTTGGCGTATCTCTCAAGGAGGGGCTTCGTCTTTTTCCTGACGGCGTCTATCTGCCGGAGAGCGTTGCCCACGAAGTGGGGTCTGTCGCTGAATATTCCCTGGAGCTCTTCCTCGCCTATCCCAGCCTTTTTGAAGAGGGGGTCGCCTGCGAGTAATCGCACGAGCCTGTTCTCCTTGGAGCCCGTCTCCCGCATCCTCAACGTCTCTCTGACGGCGTGCTTCTTGATGACGCCGTGGGCCTCCTCCCTCCCGATGCCGTGGCGCAGGGCGATGGCGAGCACCTCGGTGGCGGCCAGGAAGGGCAGGTACCTGTCCACCTCCTCGGATATGACAGAGGGGTAGGGCCCCATCTCGTTGAGGACCGTCAGCGTCGTCTCCGCCAGGCCGTCCGTCGCGTAGAACGCGTCGGGCAGGATCACCCTCCGAAGGGCCGAGCATGAGACGTCGCCCTCCTCCCACTGATCGCCGGACAGCCGGGACGCGCCGTCAACGTACATCTTCAACAGCTCGGCGAGGGCGCAGATGCGCTCGGAGCTCCTCGTGTTCATCTTGTGGGGAAGGATGCTGGAGCCCACCTGCCCCTCCCGGAACCCCTCCGTGACCAGCTCGTATCCGGCCATAAGGCGCATCGTCTTCGCGAAGTTCTCACAGGCGGAGCCGAGGGCCGCGAGGTGAGCGACGAGCTTGAAGTCGAGGGACCGGGGGTAGACCTGCCCGGGGGCGTCGAGGGCCTCGGCGAACCCCAGCTGCTCCGCGACCTCCCTCTCAAGCTCGCCGACCTTCTCCGGCGATCCCAGCAGGGTCAGCATGTCGAACTGGGTGCCGACGGGCCCCTTGATCCCCCGCAGAGGGTAGCCGCTGATGAAGGCCTCGAACTCGGCCAGGTGCGCGTGCAGCTCCTCGGCCCACATGGCGAACCTCCTGCCGAGCAGGGTCGTCTGCGCCGCCTGGTGGTGGGTCCTGCCGGTGATCTCGATGTGCCCGTACTCCTCCGCCTTATCGACGAGGTGCCTGAGCACCGACACGTACTTCCCGAAGGCGACCTCGGCGGCCCGCTTGATCTGGAGCTGCTCGACGTTGTCCGTCAGGTCGCGGCTGGTCATCCCCAGGTGTATGTACTCGATGCCGCCGGCGGCGACGTTGAAGGCCTCGATCTTGGCCTTGACATCGTGCCTGGTCTTGAGCTCGATCCGCTCGATCAGCTCGAGGTCGATGTCCTCCTTGGCCTCCTCGTACCTCTCGACGACCCCGTCGGGGATGTCCAAGCCGAGCCTTTTCTGGGCTCTCAGCACCGAGATCCACAGCTTCCTCTCGAGCAGTATTTTGCCCTCCTCTGAGAATATGCCGTTCATCTCCTCCGTGGCGTACCTCTGGGAGAGCACGTTGATGTTGGCTATATCGCCCACCTTCCTGCCATCGTTTCACCAATATGCCCCTGATTTTAAAAAGGTACTTTTTGGGTCTCAAGCTCGAAAACTGTGCTGAACTCGTACGATGGAACGGCATCGACCTCTAACGCGCAGTATTCTCATATCCCATGATCCCTGTCTGGTCACGGTTTTGCCATTCACGGGGGTCGTACGCGCGATTCCATCATCTAAAGGGGGGTGAACTCTAACTGCGTATATTTGAAGGTGTGGTGATATCTTAAGCGTGAGACGTAGCCATATTATTCAGATGGAAATATACCCACCGTAGAAAAAAGAGGGGGGATCTATGCTAGGTGACGCTTCTGGCTACCCCTTTAACATAGTTTCATGGTCCTGTTGGAATCAAGTCGGTTGTGTTGGCCATGACTCGCCCTCGGCCTGCCCACTTGCCGGTGCCGATAAATGAAACTGACACACTAACCATTTACCCTCTCGTTTATCCAGCACAGCAGTAAGCCTCAAAGGAAAAGCAGCTTCCTGCTCAGCCGTCTTCACATGCATATTTCCATCAGCTGCCACCAAGGCTACAGAACCTGCCTTAGAGACTGAAGTCCACCCAAACTCAAAAGAAGAAGCCTCAGACTGGGTCCAGTCGCGCTCGGCTAGGGCTTTTATTTCATCCCTACCAACCCGCTTCTCGTCCACTCCCGTGCCGATCAATACAACGTCAGGATCAGGCGCTAATAACGCCAACAAATCATCTATCTTTCGCTCCTCATACGCTCGGAAGAGCCTGTTTAGGACAGCAATCACCTCAGCTTCCGTCTCTGCATCTGCTTTCAGGATTTCTCACCTCTCCCTCTCTTCTTGGTACTTGTATAGCTCCCCACCTCGGAGCTGGGGTTCTGTTTGAAGCCAATCCTTAGGTGTTATCAGAACCCTAAACTTGAGTGAATGTATGTACTATTTAACTTTTTTTCAAGCGGTTTGCATAGGGCGATTACGGCTAGCTTCGCCTCGAAGTTCTACGGCTCTGAGAACAAAGGAATTAGAATTGACGTTTAAGGTCAACAAAATATGTTTATTTCTTATTTGAGATATGATCTGTTGGATTCAAGGGTGATTTAGTGAACCGTCGGATGGAGATAATCTGCATCGGCACCGAGCTGTTGATCGGCAAGACGCTGAACACGAGCGAGAACTGGCTGGCCAAGCGCGCCACCTCCCTGGGAGTCACGGTCAAGCGGATCACGACGGTGGGCGACGATGTCGACGAGATACGGGGGGCCATAAACGAGGCCCTCCAGCGTGAGCCTCGATTCATCCTGATAACCGGTGGACTGGGGCCGACCTACGACGACAAGACCTTGGAGGGAGTGGCCGCGGCCCTGGGCCGAAAGGTAGCAGTCGACGAGAGGGCCTTGGTGATGGTCAGGGAGAAGTATGAGGCCTACTTCAGGGAGGGAAGGATGGAAAAGGTCGAGTTGACCCCGGCGAGGATCAAGATGGCTGCCCTCCCTGAGGGCGCGGAGCCGCTGCCCAACCCCGTTGGAACGGCCCCAGGGGTGCTTGTGGACGTGGACGGCAGCTATCTGATAGCCTTACCCGGCGTCCCCTCGGAGATGAAGGCCATCTTCGAGGAGTCCGTTGCGCCCATGATGGTCAGGGAAGCAGGGGAGGTTGCATTCTCCGAGAAGAGCATCTACGTGGATGGGATGATGGAATCCGCCTTAGCGCCTCTGATCGATCAGGTGATGCGCGAGAACCCCTACGTGTACGTCAAATCTCATCCCAAGGGCGAGGAGAGAAAACCCCACATAGAGATCCATCTCTCGACGACGGCGGAAAACCCTCAGTTGGCCGAGAGACGTCTGGAAAAGGCAGCGGGCAAAATCTATGAACTGATAGAAGGCTTCGGTGATCCAAGGAAACAGCTGATAGATCGTTGACAGCTGGCAGCCTACGAGGGCAAGCGCCGCCCGAACACTTGAGAGCGTCATTCCGCCTCCTGCAGCTACAAACTCAAGGCCTCAGATCGCTAGATGGGCCCAAAAACGTGCTCGAGCAAGGAATTGGGGACCCCAGCTGTCGAGGAGGTCCATGGACGGCCGACTCGATGCTTGTGCCGGCCCCGCCTTGAGATGGGTCACAGCAGGTAGAGGGTACGGTCCGTCCGGGTTAGGAGTTCGAATCCATCCGCCGTCACGAGGACGGTGTCCTCGAGCTGGACTCCCCCCCACCCCAGCTCGAGGCTGGGGACATCGATGTTTATGACCATCCCCGCCAGCAGCTCCCCCCCTCCCTCCTCGATCCAGGGCCGCTCGTTGCACTCCACGCCCAGGCCGTGGCCGAAGGAGGCGCTGTAACTCCTCAGGCCGGCGGCCTTGAGCTCCCTCTCGGCCGCGGCGTAGACCTCTGAGATGTTTGCACCGGGCCTCACGGCGTCGAGGGCTGCCTCCTGGGCGGCCATGACGGCTTCCCACCGCTCCTTCATCTTGGATTTCGGGCGTCCGATGACGGCGGTCCTGGATATGTTGGAGTGGTAGCGCCACCAGGTGCAGCCGAGGGTCATCCTGATCCCGTCTCCGCGGCGGGCCTCGGAGGTGGACGGGATGGGATGGGGGAAGGCGCTCCGCTCCCCGAACCCGATGATGTTGTAGGTCACCCGTCCGCCGTCGTATGCCACGGAGTACTCGAACATCCCCGCCAGGTCGAGCTCCTTGATCTCCGGCCGCGCGATCTCCAGCGCGTCCTCCATCGACTTCTCCGTGATCTCCGTCGCCCTCCGGATGCGGCTCACCTCCTCGTCGGTCTTGACGAGCCTGATCTCCCGAAGCAGGTCCACCCCCTCCACGAGCTTCGCGTCCGGGAGCTCTTTGGGGAGCGCTTCCAGGAGGCCGGGCGACATCCCGGAGGTGTCGAGGCCGAGGGCGCCGCGCGTCAGGCCCCTCCCCTCCAGAGCTCTGAGGAGGGCGGAGACGGCGTCGGCCTCAGGCTTGGAAGCCCTGTAGAGTTCGACGAGCCTCAGGGTCTGCTCCGATGCCTCGCCGGTCTCCCCCACATCGACGTCGAAGGCTCCGTAGAAGCATATGTCATCGATCCACGAGCCGCTGTCTACGATGAGGTCGACCTCGTTCAGGGGCGCGACGAGGGTCGGATCCCCGTCCAAGGGGAGGAGCGCGAACACGTGGGTGCCGCATCGGAGCTGCTGCCCCAAGCTCCAGTAGTCCGAGATATAGTAGACGTTCTCGAGGGATGAGGCGATGATGGCGTCGACGCCCCGGCTCTGCATCGTCTCGTAGGCCCGCTCCATGTTCAACGGCATGCTCGAACGGATCAGAATCTACACGTTCTGTTTTTAAGGCAATTGGACGCGGCAAGAAGAAAATGGGGTGACTGCTCTCCTCGAACGCGACGGAAGAAGTTCCAGGCCGTGATCCTCTTGAACAGCCGCCGGGGTATCCTCGCGCGCGCGCGCGCGACTCGTAATGTCCCAGCTGCCGTCCATCTACGATCCCGAGCGCATCTTCTTCCCAGCCCCTGAGATCTATACGAACATGTGCTTCCCCATCGTCATCGGGACGGTCATCTTCGGAGCGATGTTAGGCCCCATCATAGCGAAGAGGCAGCTGACAGGAAAGTGACGTGTTCGGTAAATCGGCTATCGGGCCGTTAACCTCGTTTCCTCTTCATCATCTCTCCATGATGCTCAGCTTCTGCTGCTGGATCCCCAGGTACGTCCTCACGGAGTCCAGCGCGGTGTTAGGCTGAGCCCCACACCTTTCAGGTTTAAGAGGAGGTGCGCCTCCACAAGATGTGAGGGGCATGAGCGTCAACGCCGAGGTCGCCCAGGTCCTCTACGAGATCGGCGAGCTGCTCACCATCAAGGGCGACCGGTTCCGCAGCAGGGCCTTCCTCATGGCGGCCCAGCGCGTCGGGTCCCTCACGGAGGATGTCCGGCGGATCCGGGAGCGGGGCGAGCTCATGGAGATCCCGGGCGTTGGCAAGAGCATCGCCGCCATCATAGAAGATGTCATGGATACGGGTGAGAGCGAGCAGCTGGAGGAGCTGAGGGAGTCCCTCCCCCACGGCGTCCGGGACCTGATGGAGCTGGAGGGCATCGGCCCGAAGACGGCGCTGAGGCTCCAGGGCGAGCTGGGCATCGTCTCCATCGACGACCTCGAGGCGGCCGTCAAGGCGGGGAGGCTCCGAGGCCTCAGGGGTTTCGGGGCGAAGACGGAGGAGAACATACTCAAGAGCATCGAAGGCCACCGCGGCAGGCAGGAGCGGTTCCTCCTCGGCGCCATCCTGCCCGCCATCGACCAGATCGCAGATCACATGTCCGGGTCCGACGCCGTCCTCAGGGTGGAGCCCGCGGGCTCGGCCCGCCGCGGAAAGGAGACCGTCGGCGACCTCGACATCCTGGTCTCATCCGTCAGGCCGGAGGAGGTCGTGGAGCGTTTCGTCTCCATCCCCCGGGTCAGCCGCGTCGTCTCTAAGGGGACGACGAGGAGCACCGTCGTCGTGGGCGCCCGCCTCCAGATCGACCTGAGGGTGGTGCCACCGGAGGCCTACGGCTCAGCCCTCCAGTACTTCACGGGCTCCAAGGAGCACAACATCAAGCTGAGGACCATCGCCGTCAATAAGCGCTACAAGCTCAACGAGTACGGGCTCTTCGAGCGAGACTCGGAAAGGCGGATCGCCGGGGAGACGGAGGATGAGATCTACAGAGCCTTGGGTCTGCGCTGGATCGAGCCGGAGCTGAGGGAGGACAGGGGGGAGATCGAGGCCGCCGAAGAGGGCCGCCTCCCCAAGCTGGTCACCCTCAACGATGTCAGGGGAGACCTCCATGTCCACACGAGGTGGAGCGACGGAACGGCCTCAATCGAGGAGATGGCGGGGAAGGCTCAGCGTCTGGAGCTCGAGTACCTGGCGGTCTGCGACCACTCGAAGTCTCTGGGCATCGCCAGGGGCCTGAACGAGGCGCGGCTCCGGGAGCAGATGGCCGAGATCGACGGGCTCAACGAGGAGCTGGACGGCTTCACCGTCCTCAAGGGGATCGAGTGCGACATCAAGGCCGACGGCAGCCTGGACCTGCCCGACTTGGTCCTAAGAGACCTCGACTTCGTCGTCGCCAGCATCCACTCCGGCTTCAAGGCCGAGGAGAAACAGATGACTACGCGCATGGTCTCCGCCATCCACAACGATTACGTCTCGGCCATAGGTCACCCGACGGGGAGGCTCATCCAGAGGCGGAGGCCCTACGCCCTCAACCTCGACGAGGTGTTCGAGGCCGCCGCGGCCCAGGGGGTGATGATGGAGATCAACGCCTTCCCCAACCGCCTCGACCTGGACGACGTGAACAGCCGGGCGGCCATGGAGCGGGGCGTCAGGATGGTCATCGGGACGGACGCACACTCCCCGGACCATCTGGAGCTCCTCCCCCTCGGCGTCTCCGTGGCTAGGCGGGGGTGGCTGGAGGCGAAGGACCTGGCGAACACACTTTCCGCCGAGGATCTCCTAAAAAGACGTTGATTCGCGTTAGGGCATCAGCCGCTCGACCCATCCGAATATGGCGTCCCTGCTCCTCCTCCAGGTCATGAAGATGCAGAATGCGACGGAGGCAGCGACCACTAGCGCGGAGGCTGTGAATCCACCCATCGTCTCCGTAAGTCCGGTGAAGACGAAGCCGCCTACGAAGGCTCCCAACGTGTAGAAGGCCGTTTTCCCCATGCCCTCGACGATGAGGAGCTTCTTGAACGACAGCCTACTCGAGCCAGCTAAGAGGATGACGGGCGTATCAGGAAGCGGCGTCATGGAGACCAATAGAACAGCCAGAAGCCCGTACCTCCTTACCCATCCGGCGACCCTGTCATCCGCCCCGCTCTGCTCCTCCTTGACGGACTCGGCGACGCCCCAACCAAGAAGATAGGCGGTAACCTCGCCGATGGCCCCGCCCCAGCCCGCGGAGGCTCCGAGGAGGATGGGGCTGTAGATCGAGGTCATTGGAAGGAACAGGGGCACGAACATGTCGCGTCCGACGATGGTGAGGTGGCTGAGCATCGAGGCCAAGAAGATGCCGCCGAGGCCCAGCTGCCCGAGGCTGCCCTGCTCCACCAGCGTCCACCACAGCACAGCCGCTGAGAGCACGGCCGTCACCACCACGCTGAAGATGCTGACGTACGCCCTCATCCGCAACTGCATCAGGCTCCTGAACCTTCCGTTGTTCGTGAGATGATTATGGAACAGCCCTCTGCTTCGTGTCGCCTCTCCTACTATGGATAATCGTCCTAAAAAGGAAGTGGTCATTAACTCCATTTCGGGGAACTACAGCAGCCCTCTTCTGACCGCCTCGGCCAGGTGGGAGCCCGCGTCCATGAAATCCTCGGCCGCCCGGCTGGTCACGGCCTCGGCGGCTCTCTGCGCTTCCTCCATCACCACCCTGCCGACGATGATGGCGGTCTCGATCTCGTCGCCCCTGGCGCTGTAGACGATGTTGGGAGCGACATTCTGGTCGCCGAGACCGATGGAGGGGGCGTATCCTGCTTTGAAGTTGGAGAGCCGGTTCTCACCACGAATAAGCTTAAATCAATTAGTTCGATAGCCTATTGTTGAGGCTTAAAGGAGAGAAGTTTCTGGTGCGAAGCTCATATGGGGCCGCGCGCTCGAAGGCTAAGCTCAAGGCTAAGTGGGTGAGCAGGGGCATCATATCCGCGTGCGAATGCTTCAGCTGCGGGAACAAGGTCAACCACAAGCTCAAAGGAGTACGGGTCTCCATCCTCTGCAGGGACCCATGCAGATACAAGAAGCTGGAGGGAGAGGTCCGCCCCGCGCTCGACAAAATGGCAGATATAGAGCAGATGATCTGAGCCGTGCGACGCTACCATCGATAAGCAGATAGAAGGCGAGTTTTTAGAGACGGATGAAAACCGTGAAATGGACATCGCCCACCTAGGTACTCGAGGAGATCAATACACCGAGACTTTGGATACGCCCTTTATATTCAAGAACTCGGGGATGAGTTCCCCGGGGATCTTCTTCTCCACTATCAGCGTCAGACGCGGCTCAGGAGACAGCTCGGGGTCATCGACGATGGCCTGCCGGATGCTGATATCTCTCGCAGTTATCAGGGATGCGGCGCCCGCGAGGATACCGGGCATCCTAGCATCCGTCGGCGTAATCTCCACGACCCCCAGGTTGAGGTGCCTGGCGATCTCCCGCAGGGAGGAGCCCGCGGATCTGATCCCCTCGAAGATGACCCTCAGCTCCGGGTCCGCCTCGATCATCTTGATCGTCTCCGACACGGTCCTACGGTCCACCCCCGCCACGCGGCCGATCCTTATGGGCGGGATCTCTATCTCGTTGCAGTAGATCTTTCCGTCCCTCACGCTCAGGCCGTTCTCCACGAGCACCCGGGCGACGGAGAGCCGTTTCGGATATTCCCGGAGACACTCCACCACTTTACTCCACATAACATCACATGTATGCACTATTTTGTACTAGATTATAAGGGTGCGGGCGCCCCTTAAATTTCTAATAAAAAATGGAAGATGGGACCTCGAGGCGCGGTTGCCATTCAAATTCGAGTTGCTTCGATGGGCGGTTCTCCTAGAACTCTTTGACCTCCTCTATCCACGGGTACAGCTCCCTGAGTCTCCGCATGGACGCCTCGACCTTCTCCTGCGGATACTCGTAGGGGGCCAGACGGCCGTTCAGGTAATCGTCGTAGGCCTGCATGTCGAAGTGTCCGTGACCGCACAGAAGGAACAGTATGACCTTCTCCTCCCCCGTCTCCTTGCACCTCAGCGCCTCGTCTATGGCTCCCTTGATGGCGTGGGTCGGCTCGGGAGCGGGTATAATCCCTTCTGTCTTTATGAACATCTGGGCGGCGTCGAAGACTTCCACCTGGTTGTACGCTCTGGTCTCCAACTCCTTCTTCGACGCCAGCAGGCTTATGGTGGGGGCCATCCCGTGGTAGCGTAGTCCTCCGGAGTGGATGGGCGGCGGTATGAAATCATGGCCGAGGGTGTGCATCGGAACCAGGGGCGTCAGCCTCGCCGTGTCACCGTGGTCGTAGGTGTACTCGCCCCGGGTGACGGAGGGGCATGCCGTGGCCTCCACCGCCAGGAACCGGGTCTCCTTCGGGGCCTTTCCCGTAACCTTGTCACGATAGTAGGGCCAGAAGAGCCCGGAGAAGCTGCTGCCTCCGCCTATGCATCCGCACAGGATGTCCGGGTAGTCCCCGACCGCGTCCAGCTGCTTCTGGGTCTCCAGCCCTATCACCGTCTGATGGAGGAGCACGTGGTTGAAGACGCTGCCTATCCCGTAGTTCGCATCCTCGTGGGTGAGGGCGTCCTCCACGGCCTCGCTGATGGCTATGCCCAGGCTTCCGGTGCTGTCGGGATCCTCCTTCAGGATCTTCCTGCCGCTCTCCGTCTGATCGCTCGGGCTCGGATGGACGTCAGCTCCCCAGGCCTCCATCATCACCCTCCTGTAGGGCTTCTGCTCGTAGCTGATTCTGACCATGTAGACCGTCGTCCTAAGCCCGAACATCGAGCATCCAAAGGCCAGAGAGGAGCCCCACTGACCGGCTCCCGTCTCCGTGGCCATGCGTTCCACGCCCTCCTTCATGTTGTAGTAGGCCTGGGCGACGGCGGTGTTGGGCTTGTGGCTCCCCGGGGGGCTGACCCCCTCGTACTTGTAGTAGATCCTGGCGGGGGTCTTCAGGGCCTTCTCAAGCCTGAGGGCTCGGAAGATGGGGGTGGGCCTCCAGAGCCGGTAGATGTCTCTCACCTCCTCGGGGATGTCTATCCACCTGTCCCGGCTCAGCTCCTGAGCGATGATCTCCTTGGGGTACAGCCTGGGGACGATTCCGACGCCGGGGGCCCTCGTCTCGGGCTCTATGAACGGCGGCAGCGGTCCCGGCAGGTCAGGTAGAATACAGTACCACTGCTTCGGTATCTCTTCCTCATCCAACACCAGTTTTACACTCGGCATATCGCATCACCAAATATCTGCATATCGGTCTAATACTGGTGTCTAGAGACCTATTTAAGGCTAATGTGTACAATATCATACATTTAATCTCGACAGTTCTCGGGTTTAAACAAGCTATCAACGTTCCACGCGGACGTTGACGAGGCGCATCGTCGGGGATCGCTTGGAAACCGTCTCATCTGCACTGCGATGGCTATGCCCGGCTCGGCGACGGGGAGCCAGAGGAGGCTGGGTACCTGGATGATGTGACGGTCGGGGTTACACCGAGGGCACGGCCCTGCCACGCCTTATTCGCATCAGAGCTTTGGCTATTTCGGAGGTCGGGCCGCCCTCCACTCTGGTGCGCCAGAACCGGTCGAGCCTCGAGGGGTCGATGCCCGCCTCCTCGTACTCCAGGGCCTGGAGCAGCATCTCCAACTTGTCCGCCTGGGTGGCGGTTTCGGCCTCGGGGGAGGTCCCCTCGCGATACTCCTCCCAGACGATTCGATACCTCTCGGCCAGGGTCTCGGGTAGAGTGGATAGGATACGGTCCACGGCCTCCACCTCGTCCCTCGAGTGCGCCGGCCCTCGGCGCCTCTTCTGCTCCGGCGTCAAGTCACCCATCTCCCCCTCGGCCACGTCGTGGAGCAGCGCCATCCTCATCGTCTTCTCCGCGTCCAGCCCCTGGAGGTCCGCCAGCACCATGGCTAGAATGGCGGCCCTGTAGCTGTGCTCCGCGACCGACTCGGGCTCCTCAACGCCTGACTCAAGCCAGCCTGTCCTCGGCAGCCCCTTGAGCCTCCCCACCGCCCTCAGGAACTCCACGATGCCCTTCAACCCCTCACCTCCAGATATCTCTCCCAG
>Ga0114921_10000969_pt1 | contig 12643 bp, 14 predicted proteins | sample BentaG_FD_87016 | JGI IMG/M metagenome (GOLD analysis project Ga0114921, IMG submission 87016) | Deep subsurface microbial communities from South Atlantic Ocean to uncover new lineages of life (NeLLi) - Benguela_00093 metaG | ecosystem: Environmental > Aquatic > Marine > Oceanic > Sediment ...
TGCTTTAATTCGCCCATTATAGCGCCTCTCAGGCTCACTGGGCTTGCTGGACGTGGCCCTCCAGGTCCTCCAGGTCCACCGGGCGGAGGTGGCGGCCCACCAGGGGGCCCACCAGGGGGTCCTGTTGATGGAGGTGGTGCGCTAGCAGGGGCTGAAGGTGCTGCCATAACGGGAGACGCTCCCGTCCCTCGTGTTCTTAGTGCAGAAACTTCATTATTCATAGTAGTAATTCGTGATTCTAATGTTGATATTCTTTGTCCGACGCCTGCTAAGGACTGGTCTACTAAATCAGGTATCCTTAGGATTACAGACATCATCCTTTCAACTATATCTCCAAAAGCGTTTAATTTTTCTTCAAGTGGCGCTTTTTTAGTTTCTGCCATGAAATTTGCGAATTCTTCTGCCATTTTACTCTCTCGATTTTAATTAAAACGATTTAACCTAGAAAATTTTCTAATAATTATATATTTGAACTATTTAATAAATTTAAGCTCATACATTACAATGAATTTAAAAAAAAAATTAAAAAAAAAAGATTACTCTTAGCTAGATTTATTAACGGAGTTTTTTAAATTAATCCAGAGATCATCTACTTCGTTTTTAACTTCCAAAAATTGACTAATTTTTTTTAGTAGTACATCCCGTGCGCGATCAAAATCTCTCTGAAGATCATTCAATTCGGATTCTAAGATTTTAATTTTTTCTCCTTCAATTAAATCGTTCTTCTTTTTTTCGACAGATAGGGCTTTTTTAATGACCACACTTCGCTTACTTGCTACATCACTTAATGCTGAAGCAAATTCATTTTTCTTTACCACTAAATAATCTTTTTTAGTAGCAAGATCTTTAATAGAATCGATATATTTGTTATTTGTAATTATATATTCGTCGTTTTTGTGGATGATATCTTGAAAAAACTTTACTTCCTCGTCTTTAATATTAGACCTTTTTTCTCTTACTAGAGTTTGCATTTGTTTCAATACATCTCTAAAAGTTCTATTCAACATATCTCGAGCTAAATTTGCTTTTCTTAAATTGTCAGCATACCTTTTTTGAGAATCAATTAGAGTGCTCTGAGCTTTCGCCAATTTTTTTATTTGGGATACTAGCTCCTTCTCCATACTGGCAAGTTCTAGTTCGTCTTCATGCGTAATTATAGGGCTCATAATAATCAAACCAACTTACTAATGATTAATGTTAATTAAGGATATAATTCTTATGTAAATTCATTATTATAATATTTAGTTTTTTTAATTGCTAGCTAATTATAAGGAAATAGAGCAGTTAGTATATTATCTCGATAATTTGCTTTAATAATCTTTGCTACTATAACTTTTCCTATTAGTTCTTCGGAAAAAATTATTGGTTTTTTCAATAAAACTTTAATTCCATGACTATCGTTGATTTTTCCTATACACTCATTCATCCATCTTCCCCCTGAGACGATTTTGATTTTGATCAGGTCGCCTCTTTTAAGACCGAAAGTGGAAACTTGAGCCCTCTTATGAATACCAAAATCTTTTGGTCCAAGTTTCAATTTGATTCCGTACCTTTTTTCTAATCGTGATAATTGTAAATAAAAATAGCCCCATGATTTAGGTTTGATTTTTTTTAATGTTCTACCCGTCTTATAAATTAAATATTTTTGAATGCCAATTTGAATTTGCTGTTCAGAAAATCCCTCACCCCTTAATTTTAGGACTAATTCTATTATTTCTTCGATGTCCTTTTCATTTTCTCCTGGAAACCAAACTGGTGCAATCAGGACTTGAATGTTGTTATTCAAAAGGGTATGTATATTTCCTAATAGCCTATTCACATCGTAATGTGTACAATTACATAGATAACAGTCAGTTTCCTCTTTTAAACTATTTAGGCTGATATTAATTCTTGTAAGATCGTGCTTTTTTAATTTTTCAATAATACTCTTCGAAAGTAACAATCCATTACTTTGCATAGATATAGTTGACACACCTATGATTTCCGAAAGACTTTTTAGTAGTTTAGGTAATTCATTGTAAAGGAGCATTTCACCATACGGTGCAAGATGAATTTCGAGGTCATGATTTCCCTTAATTTTAACAACTTCTTTAACCTTTTCAACTAGGAGATCTGAATTAACGACAAAATTAGTGTTATAATCACCAGAACTGACAAAACAATACTTGCATCGCAAATTGCAAATCGTAAGAGGTTTAAGCTCGATAACATTAGTACCTCTATCAATTACACCAAGAAAATCTACCCCCATTAAGGGTATATCTAATTTAGCGTCTATGTACTTAATGTTTTCATTCATTTTTAGAGAGATATTATATGTTTAGTGATTTAAATTTTATACCTTAAAATTGCAACGAGAGACCCTAAATCAATTATTCGTTGCCCAGTTGGGTGTTCACTACTTAAAATGTGAATAACCCCACCTACTTTTTCAACTCCGTTTAAAACATTCTCGATTTGTAATTTTTTTTCTTTTGAAGCTCCTCTTATTAAAATATCGGCGCAAAACAATTCTTTTACTGCTCCTTTTTCAATAGCGTGAGATATCTCGTCAAATCCAATAGCTATAAGGTCGGAATTTGTAGCAAATAATTGCATTATTTCTTCAATTTTCTCACTTTCCAGCAAAACTTTTACATTTTCCTTTAAGCTTTTTAGTTCTTTCGATTTTAAAGTCTCTAAAATAGCACTTTCCGTCCCGGAGCTAGCTTGAATGCAATAAATTCTTGGAAGATTGGAAATTTGGGCTTTTTCATTGACAAATTGATTAAAACGTTCTTTCGTGCTTCCAGGACCACAAATTATTATGGTATTTATCTTAACACTTTTTATTTTTTCGATTAGAATTCTATTTATATCAGTGAAAAATTCTTCGTAAGCTTTATTTCTAAATGCTTGCTCGTATCTTTTACCAGGAATGTTTTTTTTAACCGTAGCAATCCTATTATGACTAAAATTTGTTATTAGAGCTATTGTGGCTAATCCAGTTTCGATTGCTATCATTAACATATTAAAATCTGTTTTGAAAGAAGATGATTTTTTGAGACTTTTTATTTCACTCTTTAACCACTTATCCTTCTTTATTGTTAACTTTTGTCCAGGTTCGATATTAAACGTATGATATGTCCCAAAAGTGACGAAATCGTCTGGACCTTCTATTATAGTTCCTTTTACCCTTAATCTACTTGTAAATTCGTGGAAAGAGACAGATTCAACATTTAGTTTTAAATTCATTTGTTTTCTTTCTCCTTTAGAGCCTTCCTTTAACACAATCCTTCTGTTAGTTCTAGCTGAAACTTCGTCATTTTTATCAATAACATTATAAAGCGTCCATAAATCGTTTAAATCTTCCGTCCTTACAGATATATTTTCGATCTTTTTATCTATTTCCAGAATTTTCAACTGTGTAACAAACTCCCAATTTCAAATTTGCATAAAAAATTGTATAATTAAGTATAGTAGAAACAAGAAGATAAATAGTATCTAAGTCTGTCTTCTTACAAAATATAAAGAAAAAAAATAGTAAAATACAGAAAACACAAAAAATTTAATCTTTTTCTCCCAAGGCAGCTTTGACTTTTTCTAATTCTTCCATTCGTTTCTGTTTCTCTTCTTCACGTTGTTTCATGTCTGCCTCGTCAACTTTTTGGAGATTAACACCTTTTTTGATTTGTTCTTTTAAATCGTCACCTAAGGACATCTTATTCACTCAATATTTATAATTTTGTTTCCTTTTTTGAGCACATTATCAATGCGTTCTGTACAAAATTTATAATAGAATTTATTTATAAGTCTTGGTTTTTAGAAAAAGATTAAATGTTCAAAACCATTAAGTAGGCTCCTATCTTTTGCCGATAGTAGTTTTCTATTTTCTGAACAATTCGAAAATTAAATTTCTGGTATAATTTTATAGCCGCTTTATTTTTGGAGTTCACATTCAAAACAATTGCTTTTATATTGTGCATTTCTTTAACTTTCCTTATTGTATAATCTAAAAGATAAGTTCCGCATCTTTTATTCTGGTTACGTTTTCTTATTAAAAGATTAATCAAATTTACTCTATCATCTCGATCTTGGATGATTATGATGAACCCAACAATTTTATTTGACAATTCTCCATCATTCAGCTTAAAAAAAAAAGTATTCTTCATTATCAAATTAAAAATTAAATCTTTTGAAAAAGCATCTTTCTTGAAAGATTTTCTTTCCAAATTATATATTTCATCAAAATCTTTAAGTTCAACCGTGTCGATTCTCATTTAAGCCCATCTCTTCTTTGAATAACTTAATAGGTGTTTTCTCCGTTATTTGTTGGTATAAATCTTCTCGAAACGGGGTCATTTCTACCGCATATCCTTCTAAATTGTTTTGAGTTAATAAATTTATGAAAGAATCCTCGATAGCAAATGCTATTGACAACTTAATATTCCTTTCTTGGTAAGATAAATAATTTTTTGGGATATTTATGTCATCTAATAGAATAGTATAAAAGTCAATAATATCCTTTTTCTCTCCTTCTATTTGAGCAAATAATAGCAAACCTTCACTCGTAACTTGTTCATACGGCAATTTAATCGTTTTTGCTCGCCTTAAATACCTTTCTTTCAATTGCCAATGGTCCTTAGCTTTAATTGTACAGAAGTGTATTTTTATTGAAACTTTTGGAGCGATATCTTTTACAAGCTGAATAGCATATTTTTTACTATTCTTCACGGATGCAATCGTACCTAACTTTAACTTAAAGTTTCGATCCTTGAGGTTTTGACTGTTTGGCGAACAAAACTCAAATTCGTTCAAGTTAATAAAATCAGCACCGATTTCATTCAAGAAAACAATATTTTTTTTCAAATTGTCTATATATTCCACTTCTGGAATCACAGGAACTTCAGCTCCTACAGAAATACCCTTGTTTAAGGCAAATTTTATCACATCCCAATTTTCTTTTGATGGGTTGAACCTAATTTCGTCTAAACCTGCTCGAGCGAGTTTATTAGCAATTTCTTCGTTAAAATTAAGACCATTGGTATATAAGTGAATGTGAAACTTACTACCTTTATATTTCTTAATAAACTTGATGTATTCCAATGTTTTTTCTAAATTTGGCTCAAATAAGGGGTCTCCACCAGTAATGCTAATTCCTTTTGCGTTAATAGCTTTAAGTTCTTGTAATATCTGCTCTTTAGAAGTAATTTTTATTTCATTTATATAAGTATCTTCCTTTCCTTTTCGATTTTTAGAGATCGGACAGTACCACCAGCAATGTCTTGGATTTTGACAGATTCCATTAAGAAATAATACTGCTTTAGCCCCCCTTAAACATTGCTGACATCCTTTAGATATACCTTTCTTCTTTAAGTAAAATGTGTTTGCTTTCGATTCTACAATGGCTGGTTCTCTCATCGTGTTATCAACTTTTTTCTCGCAATCGAATTTCTCTTAGCTAATTTTTTTAACACATCTTCGGTACTTTCGTTCATTTCAATTTGTCTCTTCAAAAATACACCAGTTTTTCCGAATTTTTCTCTTTTTAATAGTACCCTTTTTCTCTCATTAATCAAATCAATGCTAACATTTATTTGCTTCGCTGCTAAATGTTCGCTTCCAATAATTGAAGATTCTTCATAACCTTCACTATTGGGTTGAATTAAAACTAATCTTTTATCGATTCCAGGCACTCTAATATTATTATATAATTGGTCTAGGTTGATTTTTCCTCCAAAATCATAAAATTCTTTTGATTTTCTGTCAAATTTAGATAATGGTAACGTAATACTCTCTAACTCGTTTAGGTATATGTAGAGTTTTACGGTATCAGTGGGTGTTGCCATTATAATTTCTCTGAAATAATTATTGTGACCATTCCTATCGAGTATAATTTCGATTTGATATGGAGCTATTGATTGTAAAATAACAATATCTATATCGCTATCTTTATGAACATCACCTCGTGCAACACTACCATAAATAAATGGATTTATACCCTCTTTAACGAACATATCGAGAAGAACTTTAGAGCGTTCTCTTTTTTCCTGTAATAATTTCAAGTGATTTTTAGAAAATACAACGGTATTGAAATGATCTCTTAAAATTTTAGTTGTTTTCACGAGAATTTAATCACTTTGATATTATTCCTCTATATATCCAATCAGTATGCTTAAGAGTATAGTTTCGTAATATTTGAATGTGCTTTTAGCTTTTTGAATGACTGTATGTTTGGTGTTCTTTATTGTTTCATTATTAAGTAAAATTGCTATAGCTTTCTTGTTTTTTAATATTGGATTTAATTTCTCACTGTAAATAGTAATTAATTGAGGATATATGTTTGAGTCTTTTATTGAAGTTTTAATTGATTCTAGATCGTTAAACTTTAAACGAGGATTAATTAAAATCAAATTCTTACAGGCTGAGTCCTTTAAAATAAAATTGAAAGGAATTACTTTTTTACTAAATTCAATAATATTGTAATCTTGACTCAGCATTTTAGCTTCGTGATTATAAAACTTTATAAGATTGGAAATGTTTTGATGGAACTTTTGTTCAACTTCCGAAGTTATCCTATTCGTTTCATTATTACGTATAGTTTTTAGTTGTATGTTTATTACGGCATATCCAAAAGAACAAAAAGCTTCTGTGAGTGCTTTTAATAGCATAAACTTTCGATATCTTCTTATGATGACTATTGTCGGTTTTGTTAAATTTTCTTGCTGAGACACATTAGATTGTGTCAATTTAGACTTTTTTATAAAAATAGGAGATAATTGAGTGTTTAAATATGGATGTTTATCAACTCTCTGAATCGTAGAAGTATTTGAAAAAAAAAGCCTCCATCGATATACTTCTTTAAGCACTTTCACTCCGATTAGCAGTAGAATCAATAGTATAATTATAATGGTATCAATGGTGATCCAATCTACTCGAAATATGTTTAATCTCATAATGTTATGAACACGGGTTTTATATTAATCTACAACTTCCTTAATCCAATCTAAATACTTTTTCGATCCTTTTTCGATTTTGAAAGCAACACATTCAGGATTCGAATAACTGTGAATTTCTCTGACTTTTTGAACTATCAAATCGCATTTATTTTCAGTGGTCTTAATAATTAATAACATTTCGTTTTCTCTTTCTATATTTCCTTGCCATCTATAAATTGAAATTACATTTTGAATTATGTTAACGCACGCTGCTAGCTTGCTTTCAACCAAAATATTTGCTATTTTTTTTCCCTCTTCAATATTTGGAACCGTAACTAAAAAAATATAATACTCCATTTATTTCCCTTAATTAGTATTCAATAATAATTTATAATGCAATTATGAATTTCAATCTATTTAAGAAATCAGCTATTACTCCTAAACATAAATTTCTTAATATTTGTGAATAAATTGTCAAAAAGTACAATAAATATGGTGCTACAGAAAGAAATTTTTATTTTTCCCTAAAAGCAAATTAATAAATATTTATAGTATTATTATAAATAAAAATATCTTACTAGTAAAACATACCAAAAAAATACTCATTTAAAGGTGTTATAGAAACTATTTTACACAATGTTTACCTTATTCATCAGCATACGGGCATTTGCCTTATTCACAGAAAGTATGGAACAATTGAATTTAATCAAGATCTTGTATCTGGATTTTTAACGGCACTTAAAGATTTCTCAGTGGAATTTTCGAAAGGATCAGGTGAATTGAAGGTAATAGATATGCAAATTTTCTATTTATTGTTGGTTTTTAAAGATGGCATATTGTGTACGGCAGCAGCAGACAAGAATGATGACGCTAAAATTACACACAAAGCTTTAAGTGATATCATCGATAAGTTTACGGTAAACTTTGGTGAAGTAATAAGCAATTGGTCAGGGGATGTTAGAATTTTTAAAGGATTTGAACAATTGATAGATAAAGTTCTAAAAGATGGCAGAATTGCTGAAGTTCCACTAAAAATACCTATATTGAAGATTTTTGAAAAAGATTATCTCAAATCCCAGAAGCAACTTGAGAAGAAAGGTTTAATACTTTCTGAAGAAGATTTACGAAATGTTCAGAACCAGAAACCCGCGTGGACTTCGAAGCGCCTTCCCTCTCAAGTTATTATTCAAGGTTTCCTGAACAAGGAGCAGTATAAAATTGCACATTTAGCCGATGGATTTCACACTGTAGAGGATATAGCCGAGGAAGCGGGTGTACCAAAGGCAGAGATTAATGTCATCATCGACGATTTGGACGATTTAGGTCTTTTAAAGTTTATCGTTGTTAAATAATCACTCTTTTGACAATTTTTAGTTAGTTTTTTAATGATATAGTAAAGAAGTATACTTTTTTCTCAATTATTGATTAAAATCGCGTTAAGACTATTAATCATAAGATTTATGAAAATTATATTACTATTACAGATAATATGAATGTGAATAAAATTGCCGATAACATCTATGAAATTCCGCAAAAAGCGTTAATGGCGAGAGTAAAAGGGAAAATCGAAAAGTTTCAGATGAAAGTGCCTGTGCGTATTTATGCTAACGATTACATCTTAGAAAAGATTAAAAACGACAGAACGCTTGATCAAATTAGTAATGTTGCATGTCTTCCCGGCATTAAAAAGCACGCTATCGCTCTTTCTGATGCTCATCAAGGTTATGGGTTTTGTATAGGCGGAGTTGCGGGAACAGATGCCGAGACAGGTATGATCTCTCCGGGAGGAGTAGGTTACGACATAAATTGCGGTGTAAGATTGTTAAGAACCAATCTTCAGTTTCAAGAAGTAAAAAAATCGATTCCGAGTTTATTAAACACAATTTTTCACAACATTCCATCAGGATTAGGAAGTAAGGGAAAATTAAACATAAGTTATTCGGAGTTAGATGATGTTTTGGATAATGGCTTAAATTGGGCGTTAGAAAATGATTATGCAATTAAAGAAGATCTTGAACATTGTGAAGAAAACGGATTTTTGAAAAACGCCGATTCGAAGTTAGTTTCCCAAAAAGCTAAACAAAGAGCGATAAAACAATTGGGTTCATTAGGAAGTGGGAATCATTTTCTTGAAATTCAGAAGGTAGATGCAATTTTTAACGAAACTATAGCAAAAAAACTAGGAATTTTTAGTAAAAACCAAGTAACAGTAATGGTTCATACTGGCTCACGAGCTCTTGGTCATCAAGTATGCACAGATTCTTTGCGGATGGTCGAACAAGCAATGAATAAATATAATATTAAAGTTCCAGATCGAGAATTGGCGTGTGTTCCAGCTAACACTCCAGAAGCAGTAGAATATTTACAAAGCATGGCAAGTGCAGCAAATTTTGGTTTTAATAATCGCCAGTTAATTACCCATTGGCTACGAGAATCTTTCCAAGAGCATTTTAAAAAGAATATGGACGATCTTGATTTTAATTTAATTTATGGTGTTTGTCATAATATTTTAAAGATTGAAGAACATGAAGTTGACGGAAAAAAAATGAAGTTAAATATTCACAGAAAAGGAGCGACTAGAGCTTTTCCACCAGAGCATCCAGATCTGCCTGTTGATTATAAAAATATTGGTCAACCTGCTCTAATCCCGGGTACTATGGGATCGGCGTCCTATTTGTGCGTTGGAAGACCCAAAGCTATGGATCTTTCTTTTGGATCTACTGCTCATGGATCTGGTCGAGTAATGTCAAGGTCTAAGGCTACAAAACTATATTGGGGTTCGAAGATCAAAGAAGATTTAAAAGCTAAAGGAATCATAGTAAAAGCTGCTTCTCCTAAAATCATTGCTGAAGAAGCTCCGGGGGCATATAAAGATATAGATCAAGTCGTGCAAGTAAGTCACGATCTTGGAATCGTAGAAAAAATCGTAAGGTTGGTTCCAATAGGGGTTGTAAAAGGATAATTTTAATCTTTTGGTTTAGATATCGAAAACTATATCTATTAACGTGCTATCATGTTTTTCTTCAATATTTATGAAGGAATAAGTTATAGCCTTAACTTCGATTCCAATTTCGTGCTTAGTAGAATCGAATTTTTCTCCTCTGAGAGTGGCATTGAGTTTGTAATTATCGTTGAATTTTTCAATTTTACTTATATGTATTTTACTAAAAACTAGCTCATAAACATCAAAAATATACAAAAATTCAGAGAGAAAATCAACTAAGAGGGCTTCTTTGTCCTTTGCCTCAATAATCATTTTTTTTTCGATTTCAGGAGTTATAATTTTTAAATTTGGTGTAATAGTCGTCATTAAACTATAAGCCGTTTGCGAAAAGGCTTCTTCTAATGATGGGCCCCAACTTCTTATCTGAACATCTGCAGTATGGTCTCTAAACTCAAATCCGGATTTTTTCATATGAATGTTATTATTTATAGTCTAGATTTACTTTAAATAGTCTTGTTAAAAAAAAATCTTTTGGTGTTAAATTTAAATTTCTTAGGAGTTTAAAATAATAGGTCTGAATTCTTAATTATATGTTGAGTACGACTCATAATTCATTTATTAATGATTTGCTTTTTTATCAGAAATTATACATAACAAAGAAATTCTCAAATAAAGAGCTGTTACTTTTCCACTTCTTCTACGATTCTACCAAAATTTTTCCGAGAAATGTTATTATAGTCAAAGATATTGTGTTTTTCTTTCTTGATAATGGAAGGTATTTTGAAGCGAAATCTAAATTACCGTATCTAAGAAGAAAATTTCAAAATAGGAGAATTGTGTTTGTTCGGGAAGAGAGCGTTTTAATAAATCTAGTTTTTGGTTTTTTCCCCGATCTATATATTCACCGAATAAGAATAGAAAGAAATCTTAATACGGGGCAGATCGTAATTATTGCTGGGTTTCTCTCCTTCGAAGAACGAGGAATAGCAGTAGGTCGTAATGGTGATTATATAAAAGCTATAAATTTTATCTTCGAAAGTTATGTTAAATTCGCAGATTACCAAGGTTTTCAAGTAAAAATTAAGTGTGAAGTTGTAAGTTTGTGAAGAACCTACCAGGGAACTTCTTTCAAATTTACGAGATAAGCGATAGTGTTAGCAATAAGACTAACAGATGGTGTCAGAATTAAGAAGAATATTATAATATTAATATCAGGTATCAAATATAATCCCGGAAAAAAGATTGCAGGAATTATAGCAAAAATTATAGCTCCTACAGCAAAATCCAGTTGATCTACTACCCAAAAAGGAGCTCCACTTTTAATGTCAAATCTTCTTTTAAGAAACGAACCGGCTAAATCTCCAAACGCGGCACCGTATGAGCAAAATATAATTCTAAACACTATCATTAGGATTCCAATCGGTAATGGTCCACCTATAAAAAAATATTCATAATAAAACATCTCAGAGTATAATACATATACTCCCGTTGAAACTCCTTCTATTGGAATTTGTTGTATAGCAGGCCACAATAATAAAAATAATAAAAATAAACCGCAACTCAATGGAATACCAATATATAACGGCCCTTTAACAAATCCTGATGTAGTTTTATGATCTCCTAAAATTCTTCTTCCATCACGCCATAACTTTCCCTTATCTATAGGTTTGCCCCCACCGACAATGACCATCCCTGCATTCGAAAAGTACGCGGGAACGATAAAAAGTACGCTAAAAATAAGGGTTGCTAACCAATCAGCCCAGCTAAATACGATAGAAATAACCAGAAAGTTAAAAAAGAGCAGACTCATGAAAAATATCGTCAAAAATATCGCAAGCCTTACATCTTTTCTATTAATATCTCCCTTTTTATTATGCGTTGACATAATCGTTCCAATTTTTATAAAAATTAGTTCGGTAAATTTTAGATTGAAATTAAATTTTTGCAAATATAATTAGTTCTAATAAACCCTTAATAATATTGCTTCCTAAATAATTATCTTTTAAAGTTCCGACAATAATATTATAAACTATCGATCTAATCGTAGCTAATTGGATAAAATGAGAATGACATATTAAAGCTTTAACATATTATCTTTAGTTTTTCGATTAATAATCAAGTTTAAATAGTGCGGAATCGAAATATTATTCTAGTGATCATTTCGAGTGGAAACAATGAACATGGTGGGATTAAGTGTTGACGAATCAAAATGATAAAGGTATGTATTCTTTTAACATAGATAAATTTTATCAAAATTATTTAGCGGGTCCAAAACTTTTTAAGAACAGGGAAGCACTCGAACCGTCATTTATTCCTAACGAACTTCCACACCGAAATTCCGAGATAGAAAAGATTGCAGGCATAACTGCATGTGCTTTAAGAGGAGATGTACCACCTAATTTATTATGCTATGGGATGACAGGCACGGGGAAAACGGCAACGGTAAGATATATTTCACAGAAACTAGCTCAACATTGTGCTAACAATCCACCTTGGTGGGTATACATCAATTGCACAGTAGTATCGACCCCATACCGAATTTTAGCTCATATTTATAATACAATCGTTGGAAAAGAGAAAATACCTGCAACTGGTTTGCCGAAAGATGTTATACTGAAAAAGTTGCTCGGGCTTTTGGATCAATTAATCAAGAACAGCATTTGTTTTCTTGTATTAGATGAAATCGATATTTTAATTGAGAAGAAAGGAGGAAATGAAATCCTATACAATTTAACAAGACTTAATGAAAATTTAGACCTGTGTAGGACAAGCGTTATCGGAA
>Ga0114921_10000970_pt1 | contig 12641 bp, 12 predicted proteins | sample BentaG_FD_87016 | JGI IMG/M metagenome (GOLD analysis project Ga0114921, IMG submission 87016) | Deep subsurface microbial communities from South Atlantic Ocean to uncover new lineages of life (NeLLi) - Benguela_00093 metaG | ecosystem: Environmental > Aquatic > Marine > Oceanic > Sediment ...
GCCCAAACTCAGTCAGGTTTTAGATAAGATATCTTTGTAAAAATACAGAAGATAGAATAAGAAATTAACTCCTCTTGTCGAAGCGCCGTATCGTATCTTAAGAAAAAATATCAATATAATAGTCTGCTGAGCTATATTCTCTGTTTTCAATGATCTTGTTAACATTGTGATGATGATTTTCTATTGATAGGTTCTTCTGCCACACATTTCCCTTGTTTCTTTGTCTTATATATTCGAGAATTCCGAGCATTAGAACGTCTTTGTCAATACCCTCATGATAAGTACTGTTTGCACTTATTTTTACGCCTTTAATGAATCCTCCTAGTCTAAGGAAGTATATACTGTTCTTCAAGGAATTACTAGAAAGCCCCTGGAATCCCGACCAAATATTTTTCGATCTCTGTTCAGAAAAAAGTATGTTAAGTCTCTTTGCTATTTGTCTTAACTGACCGAGTAGAACTGGGTGAGCACAAGCTATATTCAAACCAGGATATACCTAGTCGGCGTTGGCAATTTTAAATCGGCGTATTATGGTATGACCCTCGGCAGACGTCCAGATTCGTAAGGCGATCTTCTGTTCAATCTCAGAAGCGTTTAGTAAGTAATTCAAATGTGGTTGTGGTTCTCTTAAGTATTCTTCAATGGATTGTTCATGTGCTGGAGAAGTTTTTGAATTGCCAGCAAGTTTCATTACCTCATCTATGATTTCTTTTGTTGCTTTTCGTGCATATGAAGTCACATGACCATCCGAACATAGATATGATGTGGGCAATTCGTTGTATTCGTAGTATACCGCATCGACGAAGTAATCATGTAAGACTTTGTTGTTGCCGTTGAAATAAAAGGCGTTCGGATGTTTAATGTTCCCCTCAGTCTGAAGGCATGGGCAAATAATCGCGCGTGTTAGGTCAAGGCCATTTTCATGCCAGAGTTTGACTTCATTAGTAAGCGGAGGGTGTATTTTAGGAACTTTAGTGTACTGAAAAAATGTTTTAAGATAGCGATGTAATTCTTTTGAGTTGATTGTAGCTTGGTTATTGTTGTTTTCTGTTTTTTTCATCCTAAGGGTTACATTTAATGTATCTTTAATTTTCTGTAAAGTTTCGTCAGAACATTTTGTTAAAGAGACAGTACCATCTAATTTGTGTGGAGTGAAATATGTGATAATCTCCATGATTTTCTCTAACCTTACTGGCAAATTGGTTTTGAGGGCGATTTTGTTTCTATTAATTAACTCATAAATCATATCTTTGGAGACATCATAAGTTTTAGCGATTTTAACTAACGATTTCAAAGGAATTTTAGATCTATTTTTTTCCCATGCACATACTTGAGTAGGAGTAACATCAATAATTTCAGCGATTCTTTTTTGTTTTAGTTTTTTCTTTAACCGTGACTGTCTAAGGAACTCCCCTGCCCCAGCAACGAACAACTCAGGAATTTTAGCGATGTCAAGATAGCCTTTTGAAGTCAAAGAGTTCTCTTTCAATTCTATATAGTATTTATAGACCGAAGTTTCTCGAATAAGTGCTTTAAAGGCTGTTTTAATTTCTAAGTGTGACATCAAACTACCTTCACTTAATGTTATCACAGAGAGATATTTAAACCCCGCAAATAGTTTAAAAATTATACACGCTAAAATATCAAAAAATATCTATGATCAAAACAAAAAATACATTTTTTAACTGGTTATAGGGTTTTGCGAAATTAAGACAAATTTTTAGAGCAAATAGAGAACAGCGGTGTTCATTTATAAAGCCAATGATATCTTTTGCGCGCTTTATGGTGAAGAATTAAAACTCGTGAGTTTTCTATTGTCTAAAACAATTAAGCATCCACTTCATATTCCTTTTGACTTACCTGCATTCTTTTCTTCGTTTGCTAATTTTTCAAGATAAACAAATATGTTTTCCTTTCCGCTTTTTCCACCCAATTTTTTAAGATGAACGATTTTTAATTGAGTTTTTTTAATAAGATCTTTTATTTCTTTGCAACGAAAAAGATGATAAAATCGATAGACTTCATATCGTTTATCGCTTGTTCGCCATCTCCTATAGATGTCACCAAATTCTTGTTGTCCTTTGCCTATTATCCGCTTAAGAAATTCCTTTAAGATGTGCTTAAGAAATCGCTTTTGCCATAGTCTCCATACACTGATAATTGCGTTTCCTCCCTTCTTTAAGACGCGACTCGCTTCTGCAAGTGTCTGATATCGTTCATTATGCGACGGAAGGTGATGAAGTAATGCTACAAGCAAAACAACCTCAAACGCATCATTTTTAAACGGCAGATGAGCCGAATCACCAACAATGAAATCTGGTTTCCGTGCTATGTTTTCAGTCTTTGTAGTAGCAATTTGGATCAAATTCTTTGAAATATCTATGCCATATGTATGAAAGCCTTGTTCATCTAGCCAGTATGCATGTCTTCCATTCCCACATCCCACATCAAGTAAGTTACATCCCCGTTTTTCAAGAAGGCTCGTCTCATTGAAAAATCCCTGAAGCACATGCCACGGTTTCTTTCGCACTCTTTCATAATCATAAGCAATTGTGTCGTATGCCTCCTTTATCTCTTTCTTAAGAGCGCTCAAGGAATTCACTCCTTCTAAATTCATTCTTACTATTTTGCACTACATTCAAGCACTATACTCCACGTATAATGTCTAAGAGGGGTTTTTTCAACAATGGAGCTAAGCAATTTGTAAATCTTAAAGAGAAGGGGATATTTATCAAGGATTCCTGCAAAAGGGTAGACATCGAGTGCGCTTCCCTCAATGTTATCTATTTGTAAATCGGCTAGTTTCAGAAGAGAAGTAAGTTCGGAAACGGAAAAGATTTTCGTATGATGTATATGGCCTTCTTGAATAAGATATTCTTCAGCGGCACTAAGATCTCTTTCTCGACATCTTTTTGAAATCGATTTTTGAACACTTTTAAGTTTAAAGACCTTGAATAAAGAAGAAATTGCAGAAATGACGTTTAAGACAATATTTTGTTGGTTTGGTGTCGTTATCACGCTATTTCCTTTTAAAACTCGTTTTATTTCGTAAATTGCTCTTAAAGGATGTATAAGGTGTTCTATAACTTCCGAACAGAGAATTCTATCAAATACAATTTCCTTAAATGGTAGATTTTCTGCATCGGCAACTATTAAACCGACTTTTTTTCTGTTTTTTTTAACTATTGGAGTCATTCTTTGAAGATGTATAACCGCTAAATCCATACAAACAAGTTGTATTTTGGAGAACTTTGGTAAAATTGACAGAAGTGGAGATTTTCCACTGCCGATATCTAAGATTAAATTCCCATCTTCAATTTCTAATAACTTCAAAGAATTTGTTCGCAATTTACTCCATAGCCACTCAATTGATTGAGATCTTACTCTCTTTTTTTCTTTAGCATCAACCCTTGCGATAAGTTCGTAAAATTTACGCATTTCTTTTGTTCGATTTTTACTTCGCATATAATTTCGTCCTTCTGCCATAGTCATTCTCAAGTTTTTAACCGATTTTTTTGTTGATAGTATGATACGGTATTTTTACTGAAAACTAGACTTTTCTGATCCCTGTTGGCATCATTAATCGGTCACAGCGTAAATATGTATGCCATCTTTTTCGTAGATTAATTTAAGGAAAGGTGAATTATTATAGCGATCATATGTGCCATCATAATGATCCGAGATGATAAAGTATCCTATATTGTATTTCTCTAGAAGAGTTAGTGTATCAAGCGCGTGTAAGTTGCTTAGAATAGCGTTTCTATCACGGACATGTTGAGTTATTCCTCTTTGGGATTCAATATCACTGATAAGTGGAAGCATAGGCATTTTGTGTGCATATATAGCTATCCAAGGATTGTCGTAGCTTCCTACTACTATGATACGACACCATCTTGTATCATGATTAGAAAGCCAAATCGCAGCCCGGATTGTTGCATCTGTAGGATGGCCTAATATATGTGCTTCATCCAAGTACATCTCTTTACTTTCAATATGAAATTGAACCGTTGAATGATAAAGGCTCACAATAAGTACAAAGATTATAGTCAATCTTACAAGAATTCGTTCATCTACTTTTGGCAGTTTTAGGTCTCCCATTTTTCTTTGTATCAACTTAAGTGTATTTGGGAGGTTTCTAAAACCATATCCTCCGACTAAACATATCGCTAAAACGAAACTTCTGTAAAAATGAAAATAAGGAAACCCAAAGCAACTTGTCAACACGAAAAGCGGTAATATCCAACTCAATAAAAAAAGATCTTTTGACGTTCTTCTTTTGCAACTAATCAAAACGCCATTTATCACACAGATTGAAAGTACTCCTATTATTTTGAAATAATTTTCAAGATTTTGTAAGAAAAATCTAAGGTCAAACCGTAAAAAGAAGGTTCCTCCGTTGGTGACTCCCGGTATCCGCCAAAATCCCATTAAAATATTATTAACGAACACGATGAGTCCTCTACTAGTCCACAAAAAGGATACTGGGATTGCTATAAGAGCCATAAGCCCGATAGCATAAAGTTCTTTGCTTCTTATTGTCCTCTTTTGAAATATCAACACGAGAATGTAAATGCCTAAGATGATAATAACTGACATCGATAAGATAAGGTGAACTAGAATTAAAATACCAAAAAATAAACCCGACAAAGCTATATGGCGAATCGATTTCTGTTCGATTCCTCTAAAAAGAGAGTAAAACATGATTGCATAAAAAATATACCCCAAAATGTTTGAATACATACCAAAAGCAAAGATGGTAAACATCCATGGAAGAACAGCGGCTATATAAGCGGTCATAAGCCCAGTATACTCGTCTAGTTCTCTTCCTAATATATACATGATTAGTGGAAGCATTGCAGATAGTACTGCTCCACTATTAGTGACAATAGTAAAAGTTTTACTCCCCAGCATGATGCTTAGTACTGCACATAAAGCGTGAAACCCAATGGGATATGCCAAAGGAGTTTCAATCACGATTGGCGAAAAGTCTGCTACATTTGGCTTCTTTATCAATAATTCTGTGAGTAAAATATGCATCGTAGGATCTTCTGTTCTTGTGAGTGGTCCTATTTGTAAATAATACAAATTTGTAATAAGCCGGTAGAATACGAATACGAAAAGCATACTGTAAAGTAACCATTGGAACTTTTTTTGACTTAAACTGACCCTGAGATAAGTCGTACCATACCCAAGTAGGATGCTACCAATAATTACAGGGATAATTCCATAGTAAATGTCGAATAGAAAGAATCGAGGAAGACCTATTCCTCCAGCTCGCTTAAGGATTGTATCCAGTTGGACTATGTCAACATTATTACCAAAATCTGTATACATATTACCGATAATGTAGACAATACCACCACCCCCTGCATAATCCCTTAAAGCCTGAGTTTGACTTTTGTGCAAATCTATCAAAGCATCGTCTTTAACTACAATTATATCATAATAGTCCAATAACGCAGAGGCAAATTCAGGAAAGCCCTGAGGTTCAATGTACTCTCCATTTATATTCAATTCCTTACTTTGATAGTCTGCCATTCCTACAAAAAGAACACTTGTTTGAGCTATCGGAATCGTATAGTATACACTAAGCGTAATGATTATTGCACCGCATATGAGAGAGATAAGTTTACGATCCGCTATCTTCATGTAACTCAACCGATCATTTACGAGATAAAGAATAGGTGCGCATTTTTTATTTTGAGCGATAAAATTATATGCTGAAATGTCTTGCCCTAAAAAAAATTATCTGCCAAAGTGAATATTTAAAAGAAACGAGATTCTATACTGACAAAAATCATTTAACTACGGGCGGGTAGTCTAGATGGTTATGATGCCGCGCTTACGACGCGGAGTATCCTTACAACAACTGTAGGGGTCCAGAAGTCGAGAGTTCGAATCTCTCCCCGCCCACCATCTCTCAATCTTCTAAGAATTTAGCGTAAACTTTTCTCCCTAAGCCTATTCTGTTAATCATAATTTAATTGGTGAAGCACTTGGAAAAAACAGACAAAATCTGGATGAATGGAAGATTTGTTGATTGGGATGATGCCAAAGTTCATGTGTTATCACACGTAATCCATTACGGCACAGGCATCTTTGAAGGTATTAGATGCTATAATACCGACAAAGGCCCAGCAATATTTCGGGCTAAAGAGCACTTTCAGAGATTTTTAAATAGTGCAAAACTTTGCCTCATGGATATTGAATACTCTGTTGATGAGTTAATAGGTATTGCAAAAGAATTACTGAAGATTAACAAATTAAATGAAGGTTACATTCGACCTTGTGCATTTTATGGCTATGGTGAGATAGGGATAAAGGCATTAACGAACCCAATAGATATCGCAATGGCATGTTGGCCATGGGGAACGTATTTGGGCGAAGAAGCTCTTGAAAAAGGCGTTAGATGTAAAATGTCCTCGTGGGTAAGAATTGATTCAAGAATGGTACCAGCCTTAGCCAAAGCGGCTGCAAATTATCTAAATTCTTTTTTAGCTAAGCGTGAGGCAATCGATTGCGGATATGATGACGCGATTTTATTGAATTCTAATGGATATGTTTCAGAAGGGCCTGGTGCAAATATTTTTATCGTCAAAGATAATAGAGTTATGACTCCGCCCGCTTCTGCAGGTGCATTGAGGGGCATTACTGCAGATGCCGTCATGCAAATAATCAAAGATTTAGGGTTTGAGTTGGCTTCGCAGCAAAATATCGTCCGAGAAGATTTATTTTTAGCAGACGAAGCCTTCTTTACAGGAACAGCGGTTGAGGTTACTCCTATCCGAGAAATCGATAAGAGAGTTATTGGATCTGGAAATAGAGGCCCAATTACAGAAAAGATACAGAAAATATTCTTTGATACTGTTAAAGGTAGACTTGAGAAATATTATGACTGGTTAGCTTTTGTTTAATTCCATCTTCTTAACTTCATTTCCTGTCATTTAACTTTCTTTATCCGACATTTCATGCACCTTCTTTCACCCAGTCTTTCAAAGGCTCTTTATAATTAACTTAGTTAATTGACCTGCGTCCAATTCCCCTACCATTAGATTTATTTTGACAAGAGATAATACTACTTGATATATTTCCATAGGAGGAAAAAAATTGGATATTGAAAAAGCGCTAAGACTCTTAAGAGAAGTTCAACAATTAGAGAAAGAGGCTGTAGAGCGTTATACGGACCAGATCGCGAAGATAAATAACCCTGAGATAAATTCCATGCTGGAGGGCTTCAAACGAAGTGAGGAAAGACACTACGCAGAATTAACGGAGAAGATAAAGGAGCTCAAAGAGAAATATGAAGATTAAGGAGGTTGAAGCTTGATGTTTAAACACATTAAAGCGTTGCTGAAGGACGATTTGGAATTTGAAAGACGTGCTGTTAAAATTTACAAGGACTACGGCTTGGAGATAGAAGACGAAGATACGAGAAAAATGCTATTGAGTTTTAGAAAAGATGAAACTGGACATCTTAGGGCGCTGGAAAACAAGCTTGAAAAAATTCGGACTGATAAGTTAAATGTCGGATTTTACTGCCCCCGATGTGGTTGGGTGCTCGTTTTTGGCTGCAATCCAAAAGTAGGTCAAATCATAAAATGCCCAGCATGTCATGTGGAGATTCAGTTGTTCATTAATGATGATGGGGAATATGCTGTAAAGGCGCATTTCGGAGCGTAAAGGACGAATTTTATTTTTAATTCAATATCAACGTGGGCTAAGATACCCCCACTTGTCTAAGGCTGCTTTCAACTCAGTATTCGTTTTTGCCATCTCTTCTAAAGTGTTATTCTCTAAATAGGCATCAATGGCCTGCCTAACGGCCTTTGCACCGGCTTGTGCGCCCATTGGATGCCCTAGTACCCCGCCACCTACTTGAATAACCAAATTGGATCCGAATCTTTTCAAAATCTCTGGCAGAAGACCTGGATGTAACCCTCCGGAGGAAACGGGGAATGCTTGTTTTATGTGATACCAATCCTTTCTGAGAAATTCATTTATTTTCGTAACTTCCTCTTCAGATCCCTCCAACTTTCCAATGACAGTGCCTGTATGTATTTGATCAACACCGATTAATCGCGCAGTTTTTGCCAAAGCAAACATTGAGATACCGTGTTTAGGATTTCTTGTAAATGTAGCATGCATTGCTCTATGGGCGTGTATTGCCAGTTTTAAATCTTCACAAACTTCTCGCAAGGTCTGTAAAGCAGCCCAGCCTGTCGTAACTATGTCAATCATTACGTACTCCCAGTTCAAATCAGCAACAAATCGCGCTCTTTTTTTCATTTCTTCTGTTTCAGCCGTAATATTAATTAGATAACTTCTGCGTTCCCCAATCTCTGCTTCAACTTTCTCTCTCATTTTTAGAGCTTCTTCGACTCTTTTTTCAAATTTGTTAAAAGGTAAGGATGAAAGGTTTTCATCATCTTTTAATAGATCAATTCCGCCAGTCCAGATCTCATATGCAACTTGAGCTTGCTCTTCGGCTGAGAAGCCAATCTTTGGCTTGGGGACAGTGGCTAATATTGGTCTCTTATCGACCTTCAGTAGTTCTCGAATTCCTTTAATGCCATACTGTGGGCCTCTGAAAACTTTTATGTAGCTTTGAGGGGGCTCATAATCCAGTAACCTAAGATTTTTGACAGCCTTCATACCAAAGATATTTCCAGCGATTCCAGATAACAACTGGGGAATATTATGTGGCTCCCATAAGTCAAGAGGATAGGCAACCTTTATTACATTTCCATCCCGCTCATACATTTTGGCCATGAGAGATTTTATTCTATCTGGGAGTTCTGCAAGCGTAGTCCATGTCCCGACGCTGCTTTCGGAAGCAACACGTCCCGCGACTTCCTCAAAGGACATCCCTTCAGCAGGTTCCACATAAAAAGTGACAAGTAAATCAGTCTTAGATGGTTTATAATCATAATCTACAAAGTCAAGGTACCACTCAATTTTTTTAATCTTTTCAGGCATTCTGCTCACCTTTAATAGCAAAGAAAATAGTCCATCTTTAACTATTAATGATAATATATCTCTTATGAAGAATACTCATAGAGGGATTATTTATGGAAAATTTGATACAAGTCGCCAAGAAAATCAAAGATTTAGAGATTCAAGGCGCAAGAAATGTAGCTAAAGCAGCTATCCGCTCAATGAAAGAAGTTATTCTTAATTCTTCCGCTTCAGATCCTGATTTACTATTTAAAGAACTTTTACAAGCAAAGAATATCTTATTTAACACAAGACCTACTGAGCCCGCGATGCGGAACGGCCTTCGATATGTGTTATTCGAAATAAAAGAGGCAAAAGGCGACATCGAGACTACAAAAGAGATTGCCATAAAAACGTGTGATAAAATCCTCAATTATTTTGAAGATGCAATTTTAAAAATTCATGAAATTGGGGCTCGCAAAATTTTGAGCGGCATGCAAATAATGACTCATTGTCACTCATCAACGGTTACCGGAATATTAAGAAAGGCCCACGAACAAGGAAAAGAAATTCATGTAATCTGTACAGAGACAAGACCCCGTTATCAAGGACATCGTACAGCGCGAGAACTTATAGAGGCAGATATAGAGGTAACATTTGTGGTTGATTCGGCTATGAGGTACATGATGAAGCACCTCGAAGTAGATTTAGCGCTAATTGGGGCTGATGCGATTACTTCAGAAGGGACAATTATAAACAAGATTGGGACACGGTTATTTGCGTTAGCTGCGGATGAAAGAGACGTGCCGATGTATTGCGCTGCAGATACCTTTAAATTTAGCCCAGAAACATCCTTAGGTTTCTTAGAAAAGATTGAAAAACGCTCTCCTGAAGAAATCTGGAAAGAAGCGCCTTCTGGTCTACATATCGAAAATCCTGCGTTTGAAACTGTACCACGAAGATACATTGATGCACTAATTACTGAAGTTGGTGTGTTTCCTCCCTCTTCAATAGCCCATCAACTACTTCAACTTCACCCTTGGATGTTCGCTTTTGAAGAATGAAAAAAAGTAAGTCGTATTTCACTCATACGACTCTTGGCAAAAAATTGAAGAGGCAGATTTATTTATATTCCTCAAGGCGTCCTTCCAATTGCTTCAGAACCGCGGGCAATGTGGTGTATTCCATTTCCTCTAATGGTAACCTTTCTGGCTCAAATGGGCCATGACGTCTCATGTAATCTGTGATCTCCATGCATTTTTGTCTGGTGTAATCGAAGGCGAAGTCATCGAATAGATCTACTGGACCAACAAGTTTACCATTTTTGATCTGAAAACCTAAACCAACTACTCGTGGTGGACCATCGAATCGCGTACATCGACTGTCCTTTAGCGCAACTGGACATAATGGGCCCCTATGCGAGCCCCTCATCCAGCCCGCTACAAGATGACCTAATGCGAAAGCCTCTATTACTTCTCCAACAGCGGGAAATCCGCTCTGAGATCTGACGATTGCACATGGGTCATCTTTTCCAATATATTTCCCTGCTATAAGCGCTAATTTTTCGGTTGATATCGCTGCGCTAATGCCCAGATCAGGATTCTTTGAATACACGTATTTTATAGGGAACCTGCTTACGGCGCCAATCAATGCCAGCAAATCGTACATTTCTTCAGGGCAACTCATCGTAACAGCCTTATGCGCAATAACGTCTACAACATAAAATTTGAACCCTGGATGTAACTTGGGATCAATAACAAGTCCAGCAGTGCAGAAAGGATCTGCAAACATGCGAAAGATTGGGTAATTAAATGCACCCGGTTCTGTTTTATCTGCAGCGAATACTAGGATAGGCTCTGCGGGTCGTTCATTAAACTCCATTTCAGCGACTCCAGGCCCTTGGCCTTTTATATTTCCAGAAAAGGCATCAGCCAGAAGATCTTGTCCAGCACCATAAAGTCCTATAGCCTTTGCATTTTCAGCCAATTTTATGAATATATTCCACGCGAGTTCATGGATTTCAGGAGAATCCACACCTTTATCGTGAGTCATTAAAAGTTCTGTATCATCTCCTGCATTGAATACGCGGAAATCAATTATTAATCCTTGATCTTGTGCTTTAGCAAGTTCTTGTTCAGCCATCTGCATATTTTCTTTATATACAACAACATGACCTGGAAGGGATCCGATATCTGCTTTGATGTTTGAAATTGTAACTTTCAAAATGAAACCTCCTTTTTTAGAAACCTAGAACTTGGTTTTTATTTTCTATTATAAATTATTTTCTTTTTGTAAAATATCGTTCACTAGTATACCATTCATCCAGTCGATTTTATTTTAGTCAAGCCTAAATTTTCATTGAAATCATGGTTGAAAGTAGAGCCACTACTAACTCCTTTTATTTAATTCTAAAAACTATCAGGCGAAAATATTAATAGTTAGTGATAAAATGGTGACAACTCACGAATAATATTTGGAGGAATATAGTTAATGAGAAAGATGATTGTTGCAGGAAACTGGAAAATGAACAAAACCAACACAGAAGCGGTAGAAATAGTTTCAAAATTAAATGAACTAATTGCTGATGTTAAAGGGGTTGAAGTTATAATTGGGCCACCATTTACTGCTTTATCAGACGTAATAAAAGTTGCAGGGAAAGTTAAAGTAGCGGCTCAAAACATGCACTGGGAAGAAAAAGGAGCCTTTACAGGTGAAGTTTCACCAATCATGTTTCACGACCTAGGAGTAGAATATGTGATTTTAGGACACAGTGAAAGAAGAGCATACTTTGGAGAAACAAATGAAATGATAAATAAAAAGATCAAATCTGCTTTGGCTCATGGATTGAAACCAATTCTTTGCGTAGGAGAGAAGCTAGAAGATAGAGAAAATGGGAATACAGAAAATGTTGTAGAAGATCACATAAAAGGTGGCCTAGAAGGAATTTCCAAAGAAGAATTTGCAAACGTTGTAATCGCTTATGAACCTGTCTGGGCAATCGGCACGGGAAAAACTGCAACGCCTGAACAAGCTGAGGAAGTTCATGCATTTATAAGAAAACTGTTAACAGAATTATTTGATGCAGAAATAGCTGAAAATACGTCAATTTTATATGGTGGAAGTGTAAAACCAGCAAACTCAAAGGAATTAATATCTAAAGAAAATATTGATGGTGGCTTAGTCGGAGGAGCGAGTTTAAAAGCTGAAGACTTTTCAATTATAGTGAAAAGCGTATTATGAAGAGTTTTGCTGGTAGCTAAGCAAGAAAGCCCCCACCTTGTGGGGATATCCACTTTTTCTCATTCTATTTTTCAAAAAAAGTTGAAGTCATTTATTGTCAAAGTTTCTAGATGAATTACTACTTACTGGCAAGCTGGCTTTGTATGTGTAATCTGGATGAATCGCGCTGTCTTTAAATATACATGTGTATTAAGATAACGAATTTCAACCTGCAGGGCTGATAAGAATGGCGATAACGTTAGAACTACAAGAAAAACATGAAGCAGGAGTAGATGGTAGAAGAGAGGAAATAGGGGACCAAAAATGTTTTTTTCTCGTAAGATTAGATCGCTGTAATAACTGTGCTTTCATGGAAGAAACAAGAACAGAGATAAATTCTTCCTTTAATTGCGAGGACTGTATTCAGAAGATATTGGACAAATCAGGGTTCAATGTAACCGTAAAACACCTTGATACAAGCCAATATA
>Ga0114921_10000971_pt1 | contig 12635 bp, 11 predicted proteins | sample BentaG_FD_87016 | JGI IMG/M metagenome (GOLD analysis project Ga0114921, IMG submission 87016) | Deep subsurface microbial communities from South Atlantic Ocean to uncover new lineages of life (NeLLi) - Benguela_00093 metaG | ecosystem: Environmental > Aquatic > Marine > Oceanic > Sediment ...
GGCTTCGTCGAACGGGCTTCGTCGAACGGGCTTCGTCGAACGCCTGCCTGTTTTGAAGACAGTGATAGAGCTGCCCTTGGTTATCCACAGTCACACCGTGATCCACACCCACCACGAAGCGGGTTGACACACAACGGTTTACGTCACCAAGCATCCAGAGTAGCGGGCTGCCGCCAGCCGCTACTCAGCCGAAGACAACTCCAGCCGCTGCACCGCGGCCGCAATTCGCTCATCGGTCGCAGTAAGCGCTATCCGAACATGCGCCGCCCCGGCGGGACCGTAGAACTCACCGGGCGCCACAAGAATCCCGCGCTGCGCCAGCCAGGCCACCGTGTCACGGCACGGCTCGCCGCGGGTGGCCCAAAGGTACAGCCCGCCTTCGGAATGCTCCACAGTGAATCCCGCACCACGCAGCGCGGGCAGCAGCACCGCGCGGCGTCGCGAGTACCGCTCGCGCTGCTCACGCTCGTGGGCATCGTCGTCCAGCGCGGCGACCATGGCGGCCTGCACGGGCGTCGGCACCATCATCCCGACGTGCCTGCGCACCGCGAGCAGCTCTGCGACCAGCCCGGAGTCGCCGGCGACGAAACCGGCTCGGTAGCCGGCCAACGACGAGCTCTTCGACAGCGAGTGCACCGCCAGCAGTCCGGCGTGGTCGCCGTCGCAGACCGACGGGTGCAGCACCGACAGCGGCTCGGCGTCCCAGCCCAAACCCAGATAACACTCGTCGGCGGCCACCAGCACACCGCGCTCGCGGGCCCAGCCGACGACTTTGCGCAGATGGTCCGCGCCGAGCACCTTGCCCGTCGAATTACCCGGGGAGTTCAGGTACATCAGCGCTGGCCGGCGCGGCCCGATCTGGGTGAGCGAGTCCGCCCGCAGCACCTGCGTGCCGGCCATCAACGCCCCCACCTCGTAGGTAGAGTAGGCCAGCTCGGGCACCACGACGACGTCGTCGCCACCAAGCCCGAGCAGCGTCGGAAGCCAACCGATGAACTCCTTGGTGCCGATCACCGGCAGTACCGCCTCGTTCGGCATGCCGGTGACGCCATAGCGCCGCTTCAGCGCGCTCGCGGCCGAGGCCCGCAGGGCCGGGGTGCCTGCGGTGGCAGGATAGCCCGGTGCCGAGCCGGCCGCGGCCAGCGCCTCGCGGATCACCGGCGCGACCGGGTCGACCGGGGTTCCGACGGACAAATCGACGATGCCGCCCGGATGCGCGCCGGCCTGTGCGGTCGCGTCGGCCAGGGTGTCCCAGGGGAACACCGGCAACGATGCCGATACCGGCGCAGTGGTCCGCCGGCGGGTCACACCTGCGCTCAGCTGTCCTCGCCCTGTGGCGGCAGGTCCTTGACCGATTGCGGGTCGTTCTCGGTCAGGCCGACCTTTGTGGCCCCGCCGGGGGAGCCCAACTCATCGAAGAAATCGGCGTTGATCTGGGTGTACTGGTTCCATTGGTCGGGCACATCGTCCTCGTAGTAGATGGCCTCGACAGGGCAGACCGGCTCGCACGCGCCACAGTCGACGCACTCGTCGGGGTGGATATACAGCATGCGTGCGCCCTCGTAGATGCAGTCGACCGGGCACTCCTCAATGCACGACTTGTCTTTGATGTCGACGCAGGGTTCGGCGATCGTGTACGTCACGAAGGTCTCCTCCATCTACTGGTAAGTGTGGCTGCCGCTGCCGCGCGGCCCCAGGATGTCGCTGACTGTATCCGATGCGGGTACCCCGACGCCCGCCTCGGTGCCCATAATTCTGCGTCCCAACGGCCGGCTCCGTGGTTACTGATACTAGGCGTCGCACATACCACCCGTACCACCGGCAGCTGGTATGCGCGTAAGTGCACTGCAACTAGTTGCATATCTGCCGTCCGGCACCTACGCTGCCTCCCGTGGCCTTACCCCACGCGATCCTGGTCTCGCTTTGCGAACAGTCCAGCTCGGGCTATGAGCTGGCCCGGCGATTCGACCGGTCGATCGGCTACTTCTGGCGCGCCACTCACCAGCAGATCTACCGCACTCTGCGGGTGATGGAGGACGAGGGCTGGGTGTCTGTCACGCCGGTGGTCCAGCAGGGCCGGCCCGACAAGAAGGTGTACACCGTCTCCGACGCAGGCCGCGCGGAGTTGGCCCGCTGGATCGCTGCGCCCATCAGTCCAGCCAGGTCCGGACGCGGCAGCGCGGTGGCCGACACCCGCTCCCGGGATATCGCCGTCAAAGTGCGCGGCGCGGCATACGGAGATGTCGCGGCACTCCGGGCGCAGATCGGATCGCTGCGCGCCGAGCGCGCCAGTTTGCTCGACACTTACCGCGGGTACGAGAAGCGGCAATTCCCCAATCCATCCGCACTCGGTGGCACCGTATTGCACCAATACCTGGTGCTGCGCGGCGGTATTCGCGCCGAGGAGAGCGCCATCGACTGGCTTGACGAGGTACAAGCTGCACTCAAGGAGGCCGAATGACTGACCCTTATCCGAACCTGTTGTCCCCGTTGGATCTCGGGTTCACCACACTGCACAACCGAGTGGTTATGGGGTCGATGCACACCGGGCTCGAGGACCGTGCCCGCGACATCGACCGGCTCGCTGAATATTTCGCCGAACGCGCTCGTGGCGGCGTCGGACTGATCATCACCGGCGGGTACGCGCCCAACCGGGCCGGGTGGCTGCTGCCGTTCGCCTCGCAGATGGTGTCGTCGTCGGAGGCGCAGAGACACCGCCGCATCACAAAGGCGGTCCACGCGGCCGGCGGCAAGATCCTGTTGCAGGTCCTGCACGCGGGACGCTACAGCTACCACCCGTTTTCGGTGAGCGCATCGTCGATCAAGGCCCCAATCACTCCGTTCCGTCCCAGGCGGTTATCGGGCCGTGGCGTCGAGAACACCATCGACGACTTCGCGCGCTGTGCCCTGTTGGCTCGCGAGGCCGGCTACGACGGTGTCGAGATCATGGGCAGCGAAGGGTATTTGCTCAACCAGTTCCTCACCGCGCGCACCAACAAGCGAACCGACGCGTGGGGCGGAACACCCGAAAAGCGCCGCCGCTTCCCGGTCGAGATCGTGCGCCGGACCCGTGCAGCGGTCGGCTCGGACTTCATCATCTGCTACCGCATGTCGATGGCCGACTATGTCGAGGACGGCCAGAGCTGGGACGAAATCGTAGCGCTGGCCTCCGAAATCGAGGCAGCAGGCGCCACGATCATCAACTCAGGATTCGGCTGGCATGAGGCGCGGGTACCTACGATCGTCACTTCGGTACCCAACAGCGCATTCGTCGATATCAGTAGCGCGGTCGCCGAACACGTCAGCATTCCGGTGGTGGCGTCCAACAGGATCAACATGCCGCAGTCCGCCGAGCAGATCCTCGCCGATACGGGAGTACAGCTGATCTCGATGGCCCGCCCGCTGCTCAGCGACCCCGAATTCGTCCTCAAGGCCCAAGGCGACCGTGCCGACGAGATCAACACCTGCATCGCGTGCAACCAGGCCTGCCTGGACCATGCGTTCGCGCGCAAGACCGTGTCGTGTCTGCTCAACCCGCGCGCCGGCCATGAAACGACGCTGACGCTGTCTCCGACGCGACGGGCTCGATCGGTGGCTGTCGTCGGTGCCGGCCCGGCCGGGCTGGCTGCGGCCGTCAACGCGGCACAGCGCGGTCATGCCGTCACGCTGTTCGAGGCCAACGACTTCATCGGCGGGCAGTTCGACATGGCTCGGCGCATCCCGGGTAAGGAGGAGTTCACCGAGACCATCCGGTACTTCACAACGATGCTGGACAAACACGGCGTCGAGGTGCGGTTGGGCGCGAAGGCTACCGCCGAGCAGTTGGCCGAATTCGACGACGTCGTGCTGGCCACCGGTGTCACACCGCGCATCCCGTCCATTCCCGGGATTGACCACCCGATGGTCATGACGTATGCAGAGGCCATCACCGGGGCCAAGCCGGTCGGAAAGAGAGTGGCCGTCGTCGGAGCCGGCGGCATCGGGTTCGACGTCAGCGAGTTCCTCGTCACCGACGAGTCACCGACACTGAACCTCAAGGAGTGGAAGGCCGAATGGGGCGTGGCCGACCCACAGGAGGCACGCGGCGGGTTAACCACGCCGATCCCGGCGCCACCCGCCCGCGAGGTCCATCTACTGCAGCGCACCAAGGGTCTGCAGGGGCGCAAGTTGGGCAAGACGACTGGATGGGTACACCGGGCCTCGTTGAAAGCCAAGGGAGTTCACCAGCTCTCCGGTGTGAACTACGAACGTATCGACGACGATGGTCTGCACATCAGCTTCGGCCCCGGCCGCCAACGGCCTCAGCTGCTCGCGGTTGACAACGTGGTGATCTGCGCGGGCCAGGAACCAGCCCGCGAGCTGGCGGACGGACTGCGGCGCGATGGCATTGACCCGCACATCATTGGCGGGGCCGACGTGGCCGCAGAGTTGGACGCCAAGCGCGCGATCAAGCAGGGCACCGAGCTGGCTGCCCGGCTGTAGCTCTTCCCCCGGCGAACGTGCGCAGAATGCCTGCGTTTACGGCGCGTCGCTGTACAGACACGCACGCTCGCGGCCCGAAAGGGGGTGCACGCTCGCGGCCCGAAAAGGGGCGCACTGAGGGAGTCAGACTGCCGACGAAGCGTAGGTGGTGGTGCGTTGACGCGCGGGGCGGCCGATACCCTCGGCGATGGCCACCAGTTCCGCGACAGTCATGGCCGACCCAAACTCCGAGCCGGCCATCCGCGAGATGGTCTCCTCCATCAGTGTCCCGCCCAAGTCGTTCGCGCCGCCGTTGAGCATCACCTGAGTGCGCTCCACGCCGAGCTTGACCCAGCTGGTCTGGATGTGAGAAATACGGCCATGCAACATGATTCGCGCCAACGCATGCACCGCGCGATTGTCGCGATGGCTCGGCCCCGGCCGAGCGGCACCGGCCAGATACAATGGCGAGTTCTGGTGTACGAACGGCAGCGGCACGAATTCGGTGAATCCACCAGTGCGGTCCTGGATGTCACGCAGCACGTTGAGATGGCCCACCCAATGCTTCGGATTGTCGACGTGGCCGTACATCATGGTCGAACTGGAGCGCAGGCCCACCTCGTGCGCGGTGGTGACGACGTCGATCCACATCGACGTCGGCAGCTTGCCCTTGGTCAACACCCAACGGACGTCGTCGTCCAGAATTTCGGCCGCCGTGCCCGGGATGGTGTCCAACCCGGCCTCGCGCAGGCCGATCAGCCACTCACGGATGCTCAACCCGCTCTTGGTCACACCGTTGGCGATCTCCATCGGCGAAAACGCGTGCACGTGCATCGACGGCACCCGCTTCTTGACCGCGCGGACCAGATCTGCGTACCCCGTCACCGGCAGTTCCGGGTCGATGCCGCCCTGCATGCACACCTCAGTGGCGCCTTCGACGTATGCCTTCCATGCGCGATCCGCGACCTCGTCGTTGGACAGCGAGTACGCGTCGGCGTCACCCTTACGCTGGGCGAAGGCGCAGAACCGGCAGCCGGTATAGCAGATATTGGTGAAGTTGATGTTGCGGTTCACCACGAATGTCACGTCGTCGCCTACAACGTCGCGACGCAGCGAATCAGCCATCGCGGCAAGAGCATCCAGCGCAGCGCCGTCAGCGTTAGCCAACGCAAGGTACTCCTCGTCAGTACAGCCGCCAGGGTGGCGTTCGGCGGACCGCAGTGCTGCCTGCACGTCAGTGTCGATGCGCTCAGGGGCCCGGGCGGACAGCTCGTGCACGTGAGCGCGGATCGAATCCCAGTCCCCGAAGGCGCTATCCAAGTCGCTGCGAGTTTCGGTATTTCGGCCCTGGGCATCGATCGCGTTGTGCAGGTCCACCCGGCCGCTGGACTCCACGTCGTCGGGCTCCTGCCACGGCATTCCGACCGGCTTGACATCGCGGGCCAGCCCGGTCTGCGGGTCGGCAAGCGCCGCCACGTGCCCATACACCCGCGGATCAATCCACGCCGCGCCGGCCTGCACGTAGCGGGGCTGCGCGGTCAACCGCTGCACCAGGTCGTACCCTGCTTCGGCGGTAACCGCAGACAGCTCGTCGCGAGCCGGCCACGGTCGTTCGGGGTTGACGTGGTCAGGGGTCAACGGGGATACCCCGCCCCAGTCGTCGACACCGGCACCGATCAATGCGAGGCATTCGTCGCGGGAAACCAGGTTCGGCGGCGCCTGGATGCGCATCCCGGCCCCCAGCACCAGCCGGGCGACGGCGACCGTTGCCACGAAGTCGTCGATAGCGGCGTCGGGAACTGACTGCATCGCTGTGTGTTCCTTGGCCCGGAAGTTCTGCACGATCACTTCCTGAACATGCCCGAACTCCTTGTGCAACTTGCGGATCGCGTGCAACGTCTCGGCGCGCTCGGTTAAGGTCTCGCCGATGCCGACCAGCAGGCCGGTAGTGAAAGGAATGGACAGCCGGCCCGCGTCGGTCAGCGTGCGCAAACGCACCGCCGGGTCCTTGTCGGGGCTGCCGTAGTGCACAAGCCCCTTGGTCTCGAACAAGCGCCGCGACGTTGTCTCCAGCATCATGCCCATCGACGGCGCCACCGGCTTGAGCCGTGACATCTCCGACCAGCTCATCACCCCCGGGTTGAGGTGTGGCAGCAGCCCCGTCTCCTCCAGCACCCGGATCGCCATCGCCCGCAGGTAGCTGAGCGTGGAATCGTAGCCGCGTTCGTCGAGCCACTGCCTGGCCTCCGGCCAGCGCTGCTCGGGGCGGTCACCTAGGGTGAACAGCGCCTCCTTGCACCCGAGTTCAGCGCCGCGACGGGCGATGTCGAGGATCTCGTCGGGTTCGAGATACATGCCGGCGCCCTTGGCTCGCAGCTTGCCCGGCACGGTGACGAAGGTGCAGTAGTGGCAGACGTCGCGGCAAAGATGGGTCACCGGGATGAAGACCTTGCGCGAATAGCTGACGGGCAGCCGACCGTTGGGGCCCCGTCGGCCGGCGGACGCCAGGCCGGCGTCGCGCACCCGTGCGGAACTGGCGCACAAGTCGGCCAGGTCTGCACCGCGCGCGGTCATCGCCACTGCCGCCTCGTCGACGTTCAGCGCCACCCCGTCCCGGGCCCGGCGCAACACTCGCCGCAGCGCGGCCGGGCCAGGAGCTCCGAATCCGGATGGAACTGGCGGACTGGGCAGATCGGCGCCGCGCTCCGAGTTCAGGGCCACTCCCCTGCAACTCCCGCTCGCGTTCGAATCATCAGCGCGTCCCACGACCTGAAACCTCCGCGCCTGGCATATCCGCCACACTAGACCTCTACCCGATGTGGACGCCGCCGGGTTTGGGGGTAGGTGATTGTGACGGCTTCGGCGGGCGAGCTGCAGGCAAGGGTTTTCGGCGCCATTTTCTGGGCGGGCTGACATCGTTCGGGTTGACGGGATTTGAACCCGCGACTACGTGGAAGAGCTAGTGTGGCCTCGTGAGGCTGCTGAGCCCTCTAGACCAGATGTTTGCCCGGATGGAGACGCCGCGCACGCCGATGCACATCGGCGCGCTTGCGGTCTTCGACCTGCCCGACGGAGCACCGCGAAGCTTCACCCGGGACCTGTACGAGGCGTTCTCGCAACTGGCATACCTGCCGTTCCCGTTCGACAGCGTGATCGCGGGCGGCGCTTCGATGGCGTACTGGAAGCAGGTGCAACCCGACCCCAGCTACCACGTTCGCCTCTCCGCCCTACCCCATCCCGGGACCGCCCTCGACCTCGGTGCGCTCGTCGAGCGGCTGCACTCAACCCCGCTCGACATGAAAAAGCCGCTGTGGGAGGCGCACCTCATCGAGGGCCTGTCGGGCAACCAATTCGCCTTCTACTTCAAGGCGCACCACTGCGCGGTCGACGGCATGGGTGCGATGAACTACATCAAGACCTGGCTGACCACCGATCCCGAGGCACCCCCAGGCTCGGGCAAGCCTGAGGCGCTCGACGAGGACGACAACCCGGCCAGCGTATTTGCGGTCGCCACGGCGCAGCGGGCAGTCGAGGGCGTCTCGGCGACGGGCGAGCTGGTCGGGAAGCTGGCCAGCATGATGCGCGGCGCCAACAGTTCGGTGAAGGCGGCCTTGAAGACCCCACGTACGCTATTCAACACCCGAATCCCCCGGCATCGACGGCTCGCGGTGCAGGTGCTGGACCTGGCGCGGATCAAGGCGGTGGCCGCCACTACCGGCACGACCGTCAACGACGTGATCCTGGCGTCGATCGGCGGCGCCTGTCGGCGCTACCTGGAGGAGCAGGACACGCTGCCCGCGAACAGCCTGACCGCCTCCGTGCCGGTCGGCTTCGAACACGAGGCTGACACAATCAATGCCGCGTCGGGGTTCGTCACGCCGCTGGGGACAACCACCGAAGATCCAGTTGAGCGGCTGCGGGAGATCTCGGGATCGACCAGCCGCGGCAAGGCCGAGCTGCTGGCGATGTCACAGAACGCCCTACAGCACTACTCCATGTTCGGTCTGCTCCCGATCGCGTTCGGGCAGAAGACCGGAACGCTCGGGGCGATCCCACCCCTGTACAACTTCACCGTCTCCAATGTCGTGCTCTCCAAACAGCCGTTGTACCTCGGCAGCGCCAAGCTGGACATAATCGTCCCGGTGTCGTTCCTGTTTGACGGCTACGGCCTCAACGTGACGCTGGTCGGCTACACCAACAAGGTCGCGCTCGGGTTTGTGGGCTGCCGTGACACAGTGCCGCATCTGCAGCGACTGGCACAGTACACCGGCCTGGCGTTCGAGGAACTCGAGGCCGCCGCCGCCTCGCCATAGCTGGACGCGGTAGTAAGCGGCGGCGACGGAAGGAGAAGAGGCCGCCTACGGCGGGTGGACCTGGCGTCGCCACAACAGCCAAGCCGGCGGCCCCGCGCCGAAGATGATCAGCAAGATGAACGCGAAGGCCATAATTCCGCGACCGCCGAAGACGATGTCGCCGCCGGGGCCGCCGAGCGTCAGCGCGGCGACGGTCAGCAACCACGTCCACAGCGGCAACGCGGCCAACCGCGCCGATTCGGTCCATTGCATGGCCGCCCACACCAGGGCCGCGTTCACCAGACCGCTCAGCAACGCGCTAACCGGAATCGGCACCGAGCCCACATAGCTGGGCAGCAGCAGTGCAGCGGCGACCGCCGAGATAACGCCGTCGAATGCCAACAACGAAAGGACGACGGCACGGATCGCCGTTTCCGTACCGCCGGTGTCGTCAGTGGACCCAGCGCTGGACTTGCCGAATGTCAGGTCGGCAAACTGTCGAGCAGTGCGACTATTGAACCCACCTCCCATTGGAAGCTGTCCGCACGATCCTGCCAACGCTGCAGGTTGGGGTCCAAATCGGGGTCCATGCCGGTACCTTCCTTACGCTGCCTGGTCGGCAGCCTACCCCGAGGCCCCGCCCGCCGTCTCAAGGTCGAGCCCGGCGAGCAAATCGGTTTCCCAGCCGCGGCCGTCACGCTCACCCACCCCGCCCGTGGCGAGCCCGCCCGCGGCAAGAACGTAGTGCTCAGCGCTGAGGATGGGCAGTGCCAGGTCGTTGGAGAGCGCGCAGGCCCGGCCGGTGGGTCCGACGACGACTTGCGTGGCGTGCGCTTCCAGCGCCGCCACCTTGGCCGGGAGCGCGTCGGTGGCCTCGATGACGGCGTCGATTTGGTCGTCGGTGAATCCGAGTCCGGTTTCCTCCGACGGAAGCTCCCAGGCAGGCAACAGATCGTCGTCGTCGAGTGCGCGCGCACCCGCCTCGAAGGCGCTTCTGGCCATCACCGTCCAGTAGAACTTCGGCACCGTCCAGGGCGCGCCGTCGAAGTCGTCGGTGCCGGCCGCGGCGACGGCCGCCGTCGTGACGTGGTGGGCGTGCACATGGTCGGGGTGCCCGTAGCCGCCGTTGGGGTCGTAGGTGACGACGACGTGCGGGCGAAGCTCGCGAATGAGCGCAACCAGCGCGCCCACTGCCCCGCGTTCGTCGGCGTCGACGAATCGCTGCCGGCGCTGCGGCTGGGTGCCGGACATGCCTGAGTCGCGCCAGCGCCCCGGCCCGCCCAGGAAGATCGGTTCGCCGACGCCCAGCGCTTGCAGCGCGGTGGTGAGTTCGCCGATGCGGTAGCCACCGAGCTGGTCGGCGTTATCGACCGCGAGCTGCGCCCAGCGCTCCCCGATCACCTCACCCTCCTCACCGAGCGTGCAGGTGACGACATAAACCTGCGAGCCGCGGGCAGCATAGTGCGCGATGGTGGCGCCGTTGTTGAGGCTCTCGTCGTCAGGATGGGCGTGGACGAACAGCAACCGCGGAGCCTCGGCGGACTGCACGACGGACGGCATAGCCGCACCCTACTGTCCTGCCCCGCTGTCCTGCCCGGCCATCCTGCCCCGGGCGAACACCAGTCCGTGCGGACGGCGCCGACTCATTCGTTGCTGTCCCAGGGCAATCGCCGTTGCGCCGATCAGGACGCGCCAGGAACGTCGCAACGATTGCCGGAAACACGGACCGTCCTCAGCAACATCACTAATTGCGCTGACCCTGCACTATCGCAGCTATTGGCGAACCACCTGGCGCGGGTTTCGACTTCTCCCGAGAGTCGACGAAACTTAGATGTAACTAGGGTCGCCAAGGAGTCTGACAACGTCACCCAGAAGTTGGCTAAGAGCGGCGCCGGCGACAACGAGTAAGAGAAGTAGCGCACCACTCGATCAGTAGGCCCCCTCCTTCAGTCCCGGGAGGGGGCCTACTGACGCGGGGCCCCGGCAGGGAGCCTGTTGATGCACAGAGTCACTGCGGCGTCTTCACCCAGTCCCCCGCGTTGCCGACGATGCCGACCGGCACCGCGCCGGACAGGCTGACGTTCCCCACGCTCGGACCGGCCGCCACAATCGTGGTGTCCTGCAGGATTGGCAGCACCGAAAACATATTCCAGAGTCGCGGCTCCACGACGGTGATCACATCATCGATGTCCTCGGTCCCGTCCAGAGCGGCGTCGATATTCGGCTGGATACTCCGGTCGCAGATGCCGGTGATGTTCGATGGCGCCTTCACCAGTTATCCAGACTGCCGCGCGGGGCGGGGTGTTGTCGGCGGGGGCGGGGCGGGGGCGGAGTTCGTCGGCGCAGCAGTCGATGTCCCCGTGGTGGCCGGTGTCGAGCCCGAGGCCGGCACCGCCGCCACCTCCAGCGCGGGGCAGCCGTAGCGGGATTCCAGCAGCGTCGCCAGATCGCCCCCGGCGTGGCGCCAGCCGACTACGGCATCGACCTGGTTTTTGATCAGCGCATCCCCGTAGAGCACCACCGAATCCAGCCTCAGCACCGTCGCCGAGATACCGATGCTGCGCAACTGGTCGGCGGCAGTGTTGGCGACCGCGACCGAGGTCGGGTCGTTGGACGCCACACCGATGACCAACGACAGCTGTTCGGAGTCCCTACTAATCCGACCGCGGGTAGCCACCGGCGGAGGCGTACGCGCCGGTGCGGTCCGCGAACCCGCGTCCGGCGGCGGGGTCACCGATATCGGCACTGGGTCCTCATCGATCTCATACCCGGATTGCTCCAGTAGTTCCAGCGCCGCGGTCTTGGTCATCGCCGGTGGCGCGGTGGGCTCATAACCCGGATCGCTCGGCGAGCGGATCTGTGCCTGGGCCAGCATGACAGTGTTGTCGCTGCCGGCACCCACCGCGGCCAGCAGGTCGACGTCGAGTAGCCCCAGAATTGCCTTGCGCACCTTCGGGTCTTCGAGTTTGGGCTGCTGCGCGCGCAGCGCGAGTTGCATGACCCGCGGTGTCACAATCCTGGAGGTGCGCACGTCGGGGATGGCCGACAGCTGAGCAAACGCCGCCGCACCCCCGTGCACTTGAGCGACCTGCGTGTCGCCGTTGCGGATCGAATCGGCTAGTGCGGCCGGAGCTCCGGCCCGCCTGAACAGGATCTGGTCAGGTTTCGCGGGTGTTCCCCAGAACCGGTCATTGCGGGCAAGCAGAATCTCGTCGCGCTGGGGATCGATGCTGTCGACCCGGAACTGGCCGCCGGTGACGGGCATCGCCCGTGCCAGGCCCGCCGGGAAGCCGCCCGGCATGTCCTTGACGATGTGCGCGGGCAGAATGTGGGTGAACAATTCCCGCCACGCCGGATACGGCTGGGAGAACGTGACGACGGCCGCCTTGCCACCGTCGATCGACTGCACCTCGGTGATCAGGTCATAGCCGGCGGGGTCGACCACCCCGGGTTGGCTGACCATCTGCTGCCAAAGGAACCAGAAGTCGGCGGCGCCGATCGGAGCGTTGTCGGTCCACTGCGCTTCGGGCCGGATCCGGTAGGTCACGGTGAACGGATCCTCGCTGGTCACCCCAGCCGACACCAGCAGGGTGGGATCCAGCTCCCAGCGCGAGCCGGTCGACGCGCTGGAGTCGGGCACCGGCCGGAACGCGCTGGGCAACACCAGTGTGCTGATCGCGGCGTTCACCGGTGACTGATCGGACAGCAGGTGCGGGTTGAATCCGGGCCCGATCGAGTCGATCCCCATGATGATCTGCGCCAGCCGCGGCCGCGGCGGCGGGGCGCTCTTGGAGGTTTCGGTGCTCTCCGGCGCCGGCGGCGGGGTGACCGTGCAACCGGACGTGACCAACGCCAACGACGAGATCAGCGCTCCGATCGCCA
>Ga0114921_10000972_pt1 | contig 12635 bp, 11 predicted proteins | sample BentaG_FD_87016 | JGI IMG/M metagenome (GOLD analysis project Ga0114921, IMG submission 87016) | Deep subsurface microbial communities from South Atlantic Ocean to uncover new lineages of life (NeLLi) - Benguela_00093 metaG | ecosystem: Environmental > Aquatic > Marine > Oceanic > Sediment ...
CTAATTCTAGAACGAGAACGAGCTACTAAGTTAGGAGGCTAAGAATGGCCGAAATCATAGTCGGAAGCGGCACCAAAACGGCTCAGAGGGTTGACCCCTTTGCCACCTTCAAATTCCATATTGAAATTGGTGATATAAAGGAGGCAGCCTTTAGTGAATGCTCCGGCCTGGAAATAGCTACCGATGTCTTTGAATATCAAGAGGGGGGACTTAATGAATATAGCCACAAGCTGCCGGGGCGAACTAAGTTGTCCAATGTCACCCTGAAACGAGGCTTCGCCACATCTAATGAGCTATACAACTGGTATTTAGAGATGGAGCAAGACCTGCTGACGGGCAAGAGTATTACCCGAAAACAGGTTACGATAACGCTTTACAGTACTGCAAAACAAGAGGAGTTAATGAGCTGGACGCTGAATGACGCCTTCCCGGTTAAGTGGGTAGGACCAGCCTTCAAAGCTGGAGAGGCAGCAGTCGCCATAGAGACCCTGGAGTTTGCTCACCACGGAATAACATTAGGCTAGGGAGATAGAGCATGCCAGCAAACAAGCGACCTAAAAATAGGGAATTAACCAGAACCCTGGCGGGGCAGGGGCTGAACACTAGGTTACTGACACTAAATAGTGACCGAATGTTGCCATTGGCTCCTAGGTCGCTAATATCGGTGCCCCTACCACCCCTAGCTTCCTATATTAGACAACAGATTAGCTACTTCACAGAAAAAGGCAGTCGACTGGCAAGATGGGTAACAGACCATACTGGCCTTACCTTACTACGAGCTAGCCGTCTGCCCATCCTACAGCCAGCTTTCATTCCTATTCTGGGTAAACCACCCACCCTCTCACCTGTGTGGCAACGATTGCTTGAATTCACCTGGTTTCGGCGACGCCGAAAGCAAAGGAGTGAATCTCCTCAGGCAGTGAATATCACTGACGAGGAGCGACTAATTAGTGATGTAAGTCTGTGGGCAGATAAACCCTACCCAAACGAGCATATGCAGACAGTACGTGCCACTGAAGAAGAGGTTAACGAGACCGATGAGCTCTATCCAATGGTTATTGAGAATTTACTGTCAACACCGGCGGCTATGGTAGGGCTACCCGACATTAGCTACGGCCTCTCCCATCAGCATTATGCTAATTCCGTGCCTCTCTGGACTGAGTTGGTGACAGATAAACCAGAAGCCGAGGACATCGGTGGGTCCACCCTACCCCATATCAGCCCAGTTAAAATTCCTAGTATTTACCAAGCTGAACAAATTCAGAGGCCTGACCACCAACGAGTCAGAGCCCGAGCGAACTGGCAACCCCAGCATACTTACCCGAGCCGGTCGCTAGACCAGGCCTGGTCACCACTCACTCAAGAGTTAGCCCCATACCGTGTACCTATCACGAGGCCATACCATATCACTCACCAAAATATTCCTTGGGCTCAGACTACTCCGGTGCGACATTATTCATACCTGACAGCCATGAAGGCAAGAGTTGCGTCGGCCAGACCGGCAGCCCAGCAACCCTCCCTACCGTATATAGGCAATATACCTGAGGTTGTAGCCTCAGATGAGGAATTTGTCCAAACCGTGGAGAATTATTACCAAGTGGTCGAGTGGGAGAAGAGGAACAATCTACCTTACTCCTTGCCCGACCAGAGTGAGCCTGCCGGGTTTAGAACCGTATTAAAGAAATTTAGGCAACCCACCATATCGAAAACAAGCAGCAGTTTTCCGGAACCGTGGTTCAATCCGCTTACGCTAAACAAAGAACCGGCTTTGGACTTATTGAGCACTCGGCCTACCCTGCGACGAGTACCAGAGATAAGCCAGACTAGGTGGTCAGTGCCACCGGCAAGCCTGCTACCGCAAATAGTAGGCCAGAGAGCCAAGACAACACATGTTCTTGAAGATTCAGGTGGTATGACATATAGCCGGGTTCCAACCAGTCTAGCTGCAACGGCTAATGTTAACCTTGGTCAACGTTTTCCAACCGGCCAGACTGAGATGCCTTTACTCCATAGAGAATCTCCATCTATTGCCGGCTTACCTCGTCGGCCATCACTAGCACCCGAAAGTATTGACCGGACACCGGCTTCACCCTTTGATAAATACTTTAAATCGGTAGGTGACCCCTCCCTACCCGATGGAAGGGAAAACTATAGCTTTCTGCGGCAGCGGGGCAAAGAGTCTTCTTCCCCACGAGATATAACCCGCCAGCCGGCATTAGAACTGCTACTCACCTCGGTTGCTGGGCCGGGAACAGGCTCTAAAGCTACTGACAGTGGAGGGTCGTTATCAGCTATCCTTGAAGGGACAGCTTATTATGGCAGCCAGTCGACGCCAGAGCTAGCATTAGCCCCGGCAGGTCCGGCTGAAACAGTACCACCACCTCCCAAAAGACAGACGAAAATCGAGGAGATGACGAAGGAAACAACTGCCCCAGATATTGATACTATTGCCCGCGATGTGTACAGTATCCTGAAAAGAAGGTTAACTAGAGAGAGGGAGCGTGCATTGGGACTAAGTTAGGAGGAAGAGATGCCAAGCACCAAACCAGAGAAAGCTAGAATAATTAACTTGGATGACTCCAGTGAACAGCCCATTGAGTGCTTGTTCAATCCTAACGAGTATACCTTCAGCAAGAAAAACACCTGGAGTAAGGGAGAGGTCAAGGGTAAGAATGTGCCTCAACTGGAATTCGGCGGAGGGGACTCGATGACCCTGAAGATGCAGCTCTTTTTTGACACCTATACCACTGGTGAGGATGTGCGTGACACCACCAACCGCATCTGGAAGTTGATGAACATCAATGAACGGCTGACGGATATGACCAGTGTCAAGGGGCGCCCCCCCATGGTAGAGTTTCAGTGGGGTACTACGTGGTCATTCAAAGCAGTAATTACTGACATCAGTCAGAAATTCACCCTCTTCCGCTATGACGGAACACCGGTAAGGGCAACACTAGATGTTACCTTCCTCCAGGCTAAAGAAGAGGGGCGTTACCCAGGACAAAACCCCACCACCATCGGCAAGCCTGGCTATCGACGTCGAGTGGTTAAGGAGGGGGACAGCATTGACTGGATTGCCTATGATGAGTATGACGATAGCGCTATGTGGCGCTTTATTGCCGATACCAACAACTTAGATAACCCACGGAGGCTTAGACCGGGGCAGGTGCTCGCCATTGCCCCACCACCATAGAGGAGGAATTCTATGCCACAAGTTCAAGAACTTATCTCGCAAATGTATCTTAAAATCGACGGTAGCAATGCCTCCGAGGAGATAATGGACAGCCTCATCAGCATTGAGGTTGATGACAGCTTACTTATTCCCGACATGTTTTCTATTCACCTCCGCGACCCCAGCTTTAAACGGACTGATTCAGATGACTTTGGACTAGGTAAACCGGTGGAGATTACGGTAAAGGGAGAAAGCGGCACTAGCAAACTCCTTACCGGGGAGATTACTGCCATTGAGCCTGAGTTCAGCCAGACCGCTGGTCCCACTGTAGTGATTAGAGGTTATGATGAGTCACACCGTCTTCACCGAGCTAAGCAGACCAAAACCTATGTCCAAGCGACTGATAGTGATATTGCCCAAACCATAGCTCGTGAATGCGGTTTAAAGGCTAAGGTAGATAGCACCCGCGAGGTTCACGAATATGTTTGTCAGGATAATCAGAGTGACATGGAATTTCTCCAAGATAGAGCTCAGCGTATTGGCTATCGGATGTATGTTGAAGATGACAAACTCTACTTTCGTCAGGCACCAGAGACTGAACCTCAGGTGCCAGTGCTGGAATGGGGCATAAACCTGCTTGACTTTCAGGCTCGCTTGACCACTGCCCAGCAGGTCACTGAGGTAACTGTCCGCGGCTGGGACCCGAAGACCAAGAAAGAGATTATTGGGCAGGCAACCACTCCTCAGGATACTCCTCAGGTCGGTGAACCACGCTCTGGAGGAGAGACAGCCAAGAGAGCCTTCAACATTGAAAGCAAGGAAATCGTGGTTGATCGTCCGGTGGCAACGCAGGCAGAAGCTGATGCTCTGGCTCAATCTATCTGCGACGAGATGGGCAATGCCTTCATCCAGGCGGAAGGGACTTGTCTTGGAGATCCAGCGGTACATGCCGGTACAATAGTTGAGCTTAAGGGTGTCGGACAGCGCTTCTCCGGACGTTACCGTATTACCCATGCCATTCATCGCTATGATGACTTTGGCTACACCACCCGCTTCGAAATTAGTGGTCGTCGGACTAATACCCTGGGTCAACTGTTGGCAACTAAAGCTGCCAGTAAACACAGCATGGTCGTGGGCATCGTCACCAATAATCGTGACCCCGATGGTCTAGGACGAGTCAAGGTCAAGTTCCCTACCCTCCCTGGTAATGAGGAGAGTAATTGGGCAAGATTGGTTAGTCCTATGGCCGGCAACGGTAGAGGCTTTGAGTTTATCCCCGAGGTGAACGATGAGGTACTGGTTACCTTTGAGCATGATGATACCCATCGTCCCTTTGTCTTGGGGGCTCTGTGGAATGGTAAGGACAAACCACCGGAGGGCAGTGATAAGCTAGTTAGCAGCACGGGTAAGGTAGAAAAGCGGATTATCCGTTCCTGCTCCGGGCATACCATTACCTTTGATGATGCTGACGGTGGGGGTAAAATCTCCATTGTGGATAAGACAGAGAAGAACTTTATTGTGATAGACTCACAGAAAAACTCAGTGGTTGTTAAGGCTAAGGACAAAACTGAGATTCAAACTGAGGGGGGACATAAGATACTTTTGGATGATACCGGCGGCAAGATTGAGGTCGTTGATAAAACTGGCAGCAATTCTATCAAGATAGATGCGATGCAAAACAGCATCACTATAGAAAGTGCTATGCAGTTAAAGCTTAAAGCTCAGACGATAGAAATTGAAGGTGCCATGACGACCATTAAAGGAACCGGCGTTTTAACCCTTCAGGGAGGAATGGTGAAGATTAACTAAGAAGTAAAGCTATTTACCGGAGGAAGTTATTTTATGGGACAACCGGCAGCAAGAGTAGGTGATATGACAGCTCATGGGGGGGTCGTGACAGGGCCAGGGTGCCCTACTGTTCTGATTGGTGGTCAGCCGGCAGCGCGAGTGGGAGATATGCATACCTGTCCGATGGTTACCGGAACAGTACCACATGTAGGGGGGCCAATTACTTCAGGTAGTGCAACTGTCTTGATTGGTGGTATGCTGGCGGCTCGAGTGGGAGATATGGCTACGTGCACTGGCCCACCCGATACTATTATACCGCCGGGATGCCCTACAGTGGCGATTGGCTAAAGCAGATAAGGGGGTAATTGACTATGGTAACAGAGACCAATAAGGACATATTAGGCACAGGCTGGTCTTTTCCCCTCCGGATAGACGGTCGCGGGGGGATTGCCCTCTCGCGGCATGAGAAGGATATTGAGGAGTCAATCCGTATCATTCTGACTACTGCTAAGGGAGAGAGGCGGATGCGCCCTAATTTTGGCTGTGATATCCACAACCTTATCTTTGCCCCCAACAATGCCACCACCTGGGGGCTAGCCTCCCATTATGTTGAGGAGGCTCTAGGCTGGTGGGAGCCACGCATTGAGGTAACCAAAGTTGACCCTCGGCCTGACCCTGAAGATGCCGCCCGGCTACTGATTAACATTAAGTATCGAATCAAAGCGACTAATGACGCACGAAACCTGGTCTATCCATTCTATTTGCTACTGGGGAGGACATAAGATGAGTCTAAAAGCACCAAATTTAGATGACCGCAAATTCCAAGACATTGTCAGCGAGGCAAGAAGCAAAATCCCACTATACTGTCCCAAGTGGACAGACTACAACCTGAGCGATCCAGGTATTACTCTCATTGAGCTCTTTGCTTGGATGATGGATATGCTTCTCTACCGGCTAAACCGGGTGCCAGAAAAGAACTACATAAAGTTTATGGAGCTCATTGGCATCCGCTTGGAACCACCCCAACCAGCTACTGTCGATGTCACCTTCCGTCTCTCAGCACCCCAGCCGGAGGCAGTTACTATCCCTCGAGGAACTGAGATAGCTACAGTACGAACGGAGACCGAAGCAGCAATTACCTTCACTACCAACCAGGATTTGACCATTATTTTGCCGAACTTAGCCTATGCCCTGACTACCCCTGATAGTGATACCTTTGAGGATTGTATGCCAGCGCTCAAGAATCCCGACCTTATGGTTTCTATCCTTCAAGAAACACCTGAGGAAAATAATGCCTTTTATTTAGGCTACAGTAAAAACCTTAAGGCTCATACCTTGGCGCTTACCATAGAGAGCAGTATAGAAGGCATTGGTGTTGACCCACGTAATCCTCCTCTAGCCTGGGAATTCTGGAATGGCGAACAAGAAAGATGGTCAGTATTAAGATTAGAATCCGATACTACTGGTGGATTAAATACTAACGGTCAGGTTATTCTGCATATCCCTCATACCAGCATAATGAGAGAAGTAAATGGACGACATGCCTGTTGGATACGGTGTCGGGCAATCAAACCCCGACCCGGGCAGCGTCCATATTCTGTTTCGCCAAAAGTAAGGAGCGTCATCTCAGAGAGTATTGGTGGTACAGTGCCTGCCAGTCATGCCTTCCGGATTACCGGTGAGGTACTGGGGCGGAGCGATGGCACCCCGGGGCAGAAGTTCTGGTTACAAAATGTCCCCGTCCTATCCCGGGAGTCAGAAGAGACTATCGAGGTAGAGACCGAAACCGAGGGAGAATACGAGTCTTGGCAGGAAGTTAGTGATTTCGCCAACTCCGGTCCTGATGATTGCCACTTCATCGGCGATAGTGTCTCTGGGGAGATTCAGTTTGGACCCTCTATTAGACAACCGTCAGGGGAGGAGCGACGATACGGCCGGGTGCCCCCGGCTGGACGTCAGATTCGCTTTAACTCCTACCGCTGTGGTGGTGGTGTGGTGGGTAATGTTGGTGAAGGAACTATTACGGTACTAAAATCTTCTATTCCCTACATAGCTTCAGTGACTAATTTTGAGTCAGCTAAGGGAGGCACTGACACCGAGACCCTAGAAAGTGCCAAACTACGAGCACCCCAGGTGATAAGAAACCACTCCAGAGCGGTCACCGCTGAGGACTTTGAGTATTTAGCCCTGGAGGTGTCCTCACTAGTCGCTCGCGCCAAATGCATCGTCCCAGGAACTCCTACCAACGGACAAAGTCCCCCGCCGGGAGTGGTTCGCCTACTTCTCGTACCCGCAGTATCTGAACCCGATAGGCTCATAACCAGCGAGGAACTAGAGCTACCCAGACGCCTTCGAGAAAAAGTCCAAGCATACCTTGATGAGCGCCGTCTATTAGCAACACGCCTTGAAATCACCCCTCCAGAGTATGTGCCGGTAACTGTGGAGGCACGAATTAAGGTTAAGGCAGGCAGAGACCTGGGACAGGTAGCTGCTGACGTCGAAAAAAGATTATACCGCTATATTAATCCAGTGTGCGGTGGCCCTGATGAGAATGGGTGGCCATTTGGAGGCGGCCTCTCTCTACCTGAAATCTACGCCACCATCCAGGGGACACCCAATGCTGACTATATTGAAGAGGCTAAACTCTTCCCCATTAAAGATGGTGAGCGCCAGGAAGCCACTACCAGGATAAGCATTCCACCTGGCAGCTTGCTTTGCTCATATAAGCATGAAATAATAGTGGAGGGGTAAAAGCTAACGCCGGTTTTTCAAAAAGAGGGTCTTGACGCAGTTAAAAATCTGTGGTTAACTGTATCACTATAAGAGAGGAGTGAAGGTGCCAGTACCGAATAATCAGAGTAGTATGAAGCTCCAGAGTAGCTATCTGGAATATTTGCCCGCTTTGTTTCGGGACGACGAGTTCATGGGGCAATTCCTACTTATTTTCGAGAACATACTGAAGCCGGTTGAGAATACCGTAGACAATCTGGCTTTATACTTCAGTCCCCTAATGACACCTGAGCCCTTACTTCCCTGGCTGGCATCCTGGGTGGACCTAACCCTAGACCCGACCTGGCCAGAAGAGAGACGCCGCGAACTGGTGAAATCAGCGGCTGAGCTTTACCGATGGCGAGGAACCAAGCGAGGGCTAAGTGAGTACTTGCGGATTTATACCGGCAGTGTGCCTGAAATTTCTGAATACATCCCAGGGATGCGTCTTGACCAAGACACCGAATTAGGCATTAATACCCGGCTCGGTAGTTCCGGAACAGGGCACCACTTTACCGTCACCCTAGAGCTTGATGAAAGCAGTGAAATAGATGTCAACACGGTAAAGGCAATTATTGAGACTCAAAAGCCAGCCCATACCGTCTACACCTTGCAGATAAGACAGAATGGCCGGGGAAAGCAGAACAATGGCACTTAAGGATATTATCAAATTCCAATTAAAAAGGGTAAACCCGTTTCAGGGGCTGGTGATAGACGCTGATACCTGGCGGGATGCCCACAACTACCACCGTGACCAGCAGAGACTCCATCTATTAGCTTTCCATAAGGTTGGCATAGTTGAAGGTCTCAAAGTAACCGCCGGTAATCCACCTGACTTATCAGTAAACATTCATCCTGGAATGGCGATTGACCCTGAGGGAAATGTTATCATTGTTTCTCAGGCACAGCGCTACCGAATCCAAACCCGTGAGAAGGGAATAATCTATCTTATTATCCAGTTCCGAGAGATACCCGCCGAGCCGTACCAGCCCCCAGAGGGAGGACAGCCAACCCGCATCCTAGAAGCCTACCGAATTGAGGAGAGAGAGAAGTTACCTAACGAGTCCTACTTAGAACTAGCTCGCATTGACTTTGAGCCCACTGAAGAGGCAATTAAAGATGCCAAGGCTCCATCCCATCCAGAGAAGAATGAGATTAACCTCAGCTTCCGGCAGGAAGCGACACCACTAACACCGGAGAAAATCGCTGCTACGATACCGCAGAAACCCGCTACTGTCGTCAGTGAAACCAGCCACCCCCAAGAAACAATCACCCTAGGCCACGCAGTGCTGGAGGGAGCCAGTAAGGATTTGCATCGTGAGGGCTTGAAAAACTTAATTAGAGAGATAAATCAGCAGGCTAACTTTGTGGCTAACCTTGAGGAAAACATTCCTTTAGATAAGAATATTAACCGGTGCACCATGATATACCTAACCGGCAATAGTCGCTTTGAGCTAACCACAGAGCAGCAGTCGGCTCTTAGTGCCTTCCTGCAGTCAGGTGGAGTCATTTTTGGTGAAGGCTGTTCCGAAGGAGAGGCAGAATCTAAGGGGGCAAAGGAATTTGGTTTAGCCTTCAACCAACTAGCCAGCCAACTCAAGTGTAAGCTGGAGATTGTTCAGCGTGGTCACCCTCTGCTATCCACGGTTCATATTTTCTCTGACGTTGCGCCAGGAGCGGAGCCTGGTATGCTTCTTGAGGGTGGGCATATGGTTTACAGCGGAAGTGACTACGGGTGTGCCTGGCAAGGAGGTCATCAAGGCCATCCTCTATCCCGGGAGATTATCCGGAGCTCTATTGAAATGGGAGCCAACATTGTTGCCTATGCTCAGACAACGAAAGCAGCCGGACGCTAGCCAATAATCTGAAGATATAATGATGCAATTGAATTTAGGAGCTGAAAGATGCCAGACAAAATTGAAGTAACAGTTGCACCGATAACCTTCACACTCACCGCCGGGGATACTATAGAAGCTACCGCTACTATCCGTAACCTGGGACAGTCTGTGGACCAGTTAACCCTCAGCATTGATGGGCTTGACCCTGATTGGTATACCCTTCCCGTCTCCAGTGTTGCTCTATTCCCCAATGACCAAGATAACCTCAAGATTATCCTCCACCCACCAAAGACGGCTGAAACTAAGGGTGGTTCTTATCCCTTTCGTATAAATGTTATCTCTCAGGAAAACCCAGATGAGAAATCTGTAGTAGCCCTAGCCATTGAAATTCAGGCAGTTCCTGAAGTAGAATTGAACCTCTCTCCACCAACCATCTCCGGCCGCAAGGGGACCTATCAGATAATAGCCAACAATCCGGGTGGTAGAGAAACCACACTGCGCCTTACAGCTAGCGACGACCGAGGAAGACTGCGGTACAACCTACACCTAGAGAGCTTAACCGTGCCCGGTGGTGGCCGGTCAGAAACCACTCTAGATGTGCAACTGAGCTGGCCTACTTTCTTCTTTAGTGGAGGGGAAGAATTTGATTTTCAGGTATCAGCCACACTACCAGAGGCTGCTGAAGCCCGAACTATTAACGGTCAGCTGGTTCACACCCCTTGGTATAAGAGCCTCCCCCGAATACGATTGCCCTGGCTAGAGCGACCACCAGTTATCAAAGCCTTTAAGGCGACTACTGAGGATAAACGTGAGTTCAAACTTAACTGGTCGGTGAAACGAGCCACTGAGGTTAAACTAGATGGTGAGGATGTTGACCCACAAGGAGAGAACTTAATGCACCCCACCGAGACGACTAAGTATGTCCTCACTGCCAGTAACAAGTATGGAAGCTCAAGCCAGACCCTTGAAGTTCACCCGCTACCGCTTCCAAAAGCAAAAGCCTCTGAGCAGATAAGGGCTTCCCTATCTCCAACTGCCCTTCAGGTCCAGGCTGGAGTCACCCCAGTCCAAGCTACGCTACAGATACAGAACCTCGGGGAAATTGTTGATAAATTTCTGGTGGAAATAGAAGGACTTGATGAGACCTGGTACAGTCGCTCGGCATCAAGTATAGCCTTAATGCCTCAAGCCACTGACCAGGTACAAATTTCCTTCCAACCACCCAAAAAGAAGGGAGTTAAAGCTAAAGAATACCCATTTGCCGTAACCGTACGCTCCCAGAGCACACCAGAAGAGGCTACCAGTGTTGTTGCTCAACTTGAAGTGCTACCGTCGGTAGATTTCAAACTCGGGGTTCACCCTTATCGTGTTTCCTGCCGTAGAAAAGGTACCTTCCGTATTAAGCTAGCTAATACCGGGGTCTCTGATATCAACTTTGCCCTGGAAGCCACCGACTTGGATGAGGGTTTACGCTTCCGCTTCAGAACTGAGAACCCGGAAGTAACCGCTTGGAATACCGTTGAAGTGCCGATGATAGCCAGACCCAAACGAGGGTCAGGGGTAGGTGAGAAAAAGCGCTACGACATCACTGTAACCACCACTGCTGCCGCGGGTAACGCTCAATCGGTAAATTGTGAACTGTATCATAGTCCATTTATTGCTTCCTGGCGACCTATCTTGCGTGCACTCAGAATTATTCTTTTCCTGGCTATCATCGGTGTGGCAGTATATTTTGTGCTTAAGTGGGGTGGCGGCTGGCAAACACTGACAAGTAGTCCGCAAACATGGCTTAATAATCTGATTCACACTGTTGAAGGCTGGTTCTTCAGATAAGCTAATTAAGAAGGGAGGCTGGCATGAAAAGATGGAACCTGTTGGTTATTTTGACGCTGCTTCTCACTCTGGTATTGGCGGGAGCTACTACCGATGAGGTGTATTCTCAAGATACGAGTATAACCCTAACCCCGGAATCAGGCTGCTGCTCCATTATTATCTCCGGAGAGGGATTCTTCGGGGGTGAAATTTCCATCTACTGGGAAGACGACCAAGTACCTACGGTGCCATCACCTCTGTACCCAAGAGATACCAAAGAGGGGAGCTTCACTGCGATTATTAGTGTGCCGACACAAACTGAGCCTGGCGAATATGTCATCACGGCAATAGACCAGGAACACTTCAATGCTGATGCGATTTTTACAGTCGTTGAGGTAACTGGACCAGCGGGACTACCTGGTGATCCAGGACCAGCCGGACCACCGGGACCTCGAGGCCCTGAGGGACCTACTGGTGACCCGGGTCCAGCCGGTGCGACGGGATCTCAAGGACTACCTGGTGAGCAGGGTACCCCTGGAGAACCAGGCCCTGGCGCTGGCATGAGTATAGTAGCTATAGTCCTGGCACTAGCCGCACTGGGACTGACACTATTCGGCAAGATAAAAAAGTGGATAGTAGGATAGAAATACCTGCGTAACCTTGCCAAGGAACCTAAACAGCCGGACACATTTCCCTACTTTGATAGCCATAGTCATCCCAGACACTGGTGAGTTGTCCTCATTTACTGAACAACACTGGCTATAGCTCTATGTCACGATCCGGAGTTAGCGGAATACTGGTTCCAAATCATCGACGGCAAGAAACACCGAAGCGCCTGTAAGAAAAACAGACAGGGTACCATCAAGGTGATAATTCTTCTGTAGTCGAATCTGTGTAGCCCAGGTCAAAGGGACATGCAATTACTGCTGAGAGCAACGTACTCTTTCTCGCGTCAATTAATTCTCGTTGTCAGCAGCTTGTTATTGGCTCGGTTTTTTGATTGGTCGTTTTGAATGTGGTATGCTGATTATCTAAGCAAGACGGCACCCTTATCTAAACAAAAAAGAGGGATAAGTTCATGTCAAATTGTCACGAGATGAGAGGTGATGGGTAAATGTATGAAGCCGATGAATGCTTCTTAAGCAGTTATGATTGTCAGAGTGGGGTGTCCCCATTTTTAGTACCACCTACAATGAGAGACTTCCCGCCTTTTCCAAAGGTTGTTTAACCCCTTTTAACTGATTCTTCTCGTAATA
>Ga0114921_10000973_pt1 | contig 12628 bp, 12 predicted proteins | sample BentaG_FD_87016 | JGI IMG/M metagenome (GOLD analysis project Ga0114921, IMG submission 87016) | Deep subsurface microbial communities from South Atlantic Ocean to uncover new lineages of life (NeLLi) - Benguela_00093 metaG | ecosystem: Environmental > Aquatic > Marine > Oceanic > Sediment ...
ACCTTGAAAATGAAAAGAATTCCAGCAAAAAAGATAGTCAACATCATATTTGAAACGGGTAAACTCACCCAGATATATCCCTGCTTCCAAGTACAATTTCAAATGGAGTACGAATAGAACCTATCAAGTTCCTTCATACATATATTTCAGTATCTTTCAGTGGCCCGAATAGAACAATTTAATTTAGTTGTAGCCTGTCCAACTTTTGTAGCTCCTTTTAATAACCCTAAAAAACTCCTCTTAACTCAAATTAATCTGCTTTCTTTATTTGGCTTGCAACTCAAGATGAATATCGAACAACACATTGTAGGACAGTTTAGATATTGAATAGTAAAGCTGGATTGGCTTGACTTGCCAAACTCAGGAGACAGGCAAGATATGCACTATATTGTCCATTTTTGCTGGTTTTTTGTAACTGTTGAGCTTATAATTTGTATAGAGAAGGAAATCGCGCAAGTAAGAATAAATTAACAAAAAAATGGAGAATAGCACAATAAAAAACCTGATGAGAAAGACTAAAACTCTATTCATACTGATTTCTTTTCTTTTTTTCTTCCTCTTCAATCTCAGCGCTGCCAGTAAACAATGTGTATGGACAGGAATCGAAAAAATTGTTGCTGTAGGAGATATCCACGGCGATTATGGAAATTTTGTAAGAATTTTAAGGGTAACTAAGTTAATCGATGAGGAACTTCATTGGATAGGTGGAAGGATTCATCTTGTTCAAACCGGCGATGTATTGGATAGAGGCCCTGACGCAAAAAATGTCTTTGACTTGATAATGAAGCTGGAAAAAGAAGCGGAAGAAGCAGGGGGCATGGTTCATATGTTGATCGGGAACCATGAAATGATAAATATTACGGGCCTAGCATTTGATTTTCCTGGCTATGTATCTCTAGGTCAGTTTGTTTCCTTTATTCCTGATAAATACAGAGAAAGGATGGAAAATGAATTCAGGAAAAAGATAGGAGAGGAGTCCCTCAAAGAGATGGAGTCGAATTCTTCCTTAGATATCAGTTTAAAGAATTATTGGAAACAAGTCATGAAGGGCAGTAGAGCTCAAAAGGAATATACAGATAATTTTAATGAAAAATACGGAAAATGGATTATTGAGCACAATACAGTGATTAAAATCAATGATACCGTGTTCGTCCACGGAGGAATCAGCGAAAAATTCTCCAAGCGGAAGCTTGAAAATATAAATAAGGATGTGCGTACTGAGCTAGATGCTATTCGCTTAGCAGAAAAGAGATCTCGACAGATTCAAATAAGAATTGATACTATTTACCCAAGTGATGGTCCTTTATGGTATCGAGAATTAGCCAGAAGTGATGAAGATATTTTCAAAGAAGATGTCGACAAGATTTTAAAAAACCTCGATGCCAAATACATGGTCATAGCTCATACGCCCCGTATCGGCTTAGCAGTTTCAGAGGAGAATATGAGCCGGTTTCAAAGAAGGATATGGATAATCGACACTGTAATTTCAAGATATTTGTCAGGGGGAGGAAATCTCAGTGCTTTGATCATCGAGAATGGAGAATTCGCTTTATGGGGGGGTAAATGATGAAAAACAAGACAGCCATAATAATCGCTTTTTTTCTCTGTATTATTTTTGGGAATTGGCACCATTGCAACTCTCAATCAGTCAGTCAAGAAAATTTGAGACAAAAAGATATTGAGAACTACCTGAGAACCGCTAGGGTTATCTCCGATATTATCGATCCTCAAGCAGGAAGAACAGAAGGCTGGATAATAAGCCTGGATGACGGAAAAATCGCACGCCGAGGATATTTTAAGCATATGAATCGTACTAGGCCTCATTTTATCCCGGATAGCTATAAATACGAAATTGCCGCCTACGAGCTTAATAAACTTTTAAACTTAGATATAGTGCCTCCTTTAGTAGAGAGAGAAATAAATGGTATGAAAGGATCTCTTCAAATTTTAATTGAAGATTTTATGAAAGAGAGCGAACGAAAAAGAAGAAAAATAGAGCCGCCTGACCCAATAAATTTCCAAAATACGCTTGAGGAGATAAATGTCTTTGAAAATCTCGTCTATGATGAATGCTTCGATGCAGATGATACCTTTGTCCAAAAAAAGGATTGGAAAGTCTGGAGAATTGACTATTCCGAGGCTTTTGCTCCTTTTTCAGACAAAATGCCTGGCTGTAAAATTACCCGCTGCTCCAAGAAGCTTTATCAAAATCTAATGAAACTAGAAGATGATGTCATTAAGGCCAAGCTCACGCCCTACCTGAATGAGGAGGAATTAAACGCGCTGTTAAATCGAAAAAAACTCATCATTGAGAAGATTAAACAATTGATAAAAGAAAGAGGGGAAGAATCCGTCCTTTTTTAATTAAACCTTTTCTATCTGCATAAAAAATAAAAAAAATATATTTTGACTTTTTTCAAAAAAGGGGATTAAATTAGTTAAAAATTCTGTGAAAATTTCTATGGGAAAAGTTCGAAGGAGGGGATTCAATGAAAAATCCGGGAAATAAGCAAATGATGAGTACTGGGGAAAAACCGCCTGGATTCGCCTATAAAATTCTTAGACTTTTTACAGTCGTTCAACCTGGCGAAGCTCTAACTGCATTTCTGTTAATGAGCAATGTTTTTTTGCTTTTTACCGCTTATTACATAATAAAGCCCGTAAGATCAGCTTTAATCATCGCTGGAAAGGGAGCTGAATGGAAAATTTATCTTTCTGCCGCAATCGCAATCTTGCTGGTTTTTGTGGTTAAAATATTCGGCAATATTGCTTCCAGGTTCCCACGTCAGAAATTGATAACCTGGGTAACGCTCTTTTTCATTTCCAACTTATTCATCTTCTATCTGTTATCTTTTACTAGAATTGATTTAGGTACTATGGGCATTATCTTTTTTATCTGGATGGGGATATTTAACGTGATGGTTGTTGCTCAATTCTGGGGTTTTGCCAATGACCTCTATACCGAAGGAGAAGGTAAAAGGCTATTTCCTCTAGTCGCTTTTGGCGCAACCTTTGGAGGTTTTTCTGGTAGTACCATTGCTGGATGGCTTATTGAACCCATCGGGCTCTATCAAATGATGCTGGTATCAGGAACATTTCTAGTGTTATGTATTCTTTTGACCTGGATTATTCACACAAGAGAGATAAAAAGAGCCGAATATACTACAGTTAAAGCCACTCGTGAAGAAGAATTAAGAAAAAAAGAGCAGGGGAAGCCACTTGAAAAGGGAGGTGGCTTTCGCCTTGTTTTCAAAAAACGATACCTTCTTTACATAGCTTTTTTTGTGTTGTTGCTCAATTTCGTTAACACCAACGGAGAATATATCAAAGATAATTTATTAGAAAAAATTGCCCTCGAGGCTGTTGAGTCAGGAACATCAGGTGGATTAGATATGAAAGAATATATCGGCAAGGTTGATGCTGGTTGGATGAAGTATTTTAATCTTATTGCCATGTTCATTCAGCTCTTTGTTGTGTCTCGAATTTTTAAATGGTTTGGTGTCAGAGCTGCAATTTTCTTTCTCCCAGTAATTGCTATAGGGGGATACTTCTTTATTGCTCTTGGAGCATCCTTTGGGCTGGTATATTGGGTTAAAGCTCTAGAAAACGGCACAGATTACTCTCTAATGAATACAACTCGACATTCCCTATTCCTAATGACTTCAAGACAAGAGAAATACAAAGCCCAAGCAGTCACAAAAACTTTTTTCCATCGGGCAGGAGATGTGTTCTCAGCCTTGATTGTTTTCCTGGGAACGACCTATCTGGCTTTTAACACTGAAAGATTTGCTGCCTTTAATGTTGTGTTGATAGCGATTTGGATAATCCTTGGAATTTTAATCTTTCGAGAGCATAAAAGACTATCAGAAAAAAGAGCAGTCTCTCAAGTCTAGCAAGCCCTTCTTGATAGTCTCCCAGAAAAGCGCTTTGACTAATCTCCCATCAAGAGTTATCTCCACTAGGATGTTGTCAGCATCACTGACAACATTTAAAAATTGCAGTCAATTAACCTTCATTTATGATTTGATTTTCTAAAATAATGAATTTATAATAAAAAAAAATTTGGACGAAATGCAAAGAGGGAGAGACTAAAATGAAACGAAAAGCTTTTCTTATTGTATTCCTCTTTCTCTTCTCAACTCAAAGCTATTTTGTCAGCAGCCAATTCACTCCAGAAGAACTGGCAGAACGAGCCAAATGGGAAGAATTTCTCAAAACCTCAGAAATCACAAGACACAAAGATATTGGAGAGGGTGTAACAAAGCCCATTAAACTCTACTTGAAAAAGGGAGATGTAGAAGGAGCAGGAGTCTGGAAGAATCCCAAGGGTAAGCAAAAAGGCTTCCTTGAAGGATGGCAGTATGAAATCGCTGCTTACCAGATGGATAAGCTTTTGGAATTGAATATGGTTCCACCCACTGTAGATAGAAAATTCAAAGGAAAAAAAGGCTCTCTGCAGCTTTGGGTAGAACATGAAATGAGTGACCTTGACAGGATGGAACAAAAGATTCAGATTCCTTCTTCCGAGATAGACCATTGGAGCAAGATGAAATACATAGCTCGGGCATTTGACTGCTTGATCGCCAACGAAGACAGAACCCAGCAGAACATCTTCTATACAAAGGATTGGCGGATGCTTCTCATCGATCATTCCCGTTCATTCCGCTCTTCCAAGAAATTCACAAAACAGCTCATGTTTGGTAGCAACGGAATAGCGGGCAGTAAACTTTTCAGACAACTACCTCGGGTTTTTGTGGAAAAGATCAAGGTTCTAGATTTCGATAGTATCAAAAAAGCTGTGGGCCCCTATCTAAAAGACAAAGAAATTAAAGCCATCCTCATCCGCAAAGAGCTTCTTCTGAAAGAAATCGAAGAAATGATCAAGGAAAAAGGAGAAGATAAGGTTTTGTATTAATTCTAAATATATAATATATTTTAAACGAAAAGTCTTACTTAGGAAGGAGGCAAGGATATGAAGAAAAGACTCATCACTTTCTTAGCCTTAGTCATTATCTTGGGCTTTCATTTTCAATCCATTGCTCAGTTCACTCCAGAAGAATTGGCAGAAAGAGCTAAATGGGAAGAATTCCTCAAGACAGCCAAAGTTGTGGGTCAAAAACAGATGGGAGGTCGAGAAGCAGTAACTGAGCCCTGGAAACTGACCCTAGAAAAGGACGGCGTTACTAAAAATGCCCTTTGGAAAAATCCAGAGGGGCGACAGAAAGGATATGTGGAAGGATGGAGATGGGAAATCGTTGCCTATCGTTTAGACAAGTATTTGGGCCTTAATATGGTTCCGCCCACCGTGGAAAGAAGATTTCAAGAAAATCGAGGCTCCTGTCAAATATGGGCTGAGTATTGGAAAAGTCTCAGGGATAAATACAAGGAAAAAATCAAAGCTCCCTCATACAAAGTCTTCTACTGGAACAGGGCAACTTATTTGCATCGAGCCTTCGACAACTTGATTGCCAATGAAGACCGACATCAAGGGAATATTCTCATAACCAAGGATTGGCGTATGATTCTTATCGACCATTCACGCTCATTTCGAACTTCTAAAAAATTCACCAACAAACTTATCTACACCGAAAAACATAAAGAAGGCCCAAAAATCATGAAGGAGCTTCCGCGGGCTTTTGTCGAGAAACTAAAGTCTTTAAACCTTGAAGTGATAAAAGACGTAGTCGGCGAATATTTGACTGATAAAGAAATCAAGGCTGTACTTGCCAGGAGAGATTTGATACTCAAAGAAATCGATAAACGTATCAAGAAGTACGGAGAAGATAAAGTCCTATACTGACTCTTTAGTGAGTTTAACTTTTTTATACATAGTTAAAACGTTCTGGTTATTTTCCCTCTTATAATCAAATCCATCCATAAATTTTCGAGAAAGGAAGATCCCCAGCCCTACTCTTTTCTCGTTCTTCAGGAATTCCTTCATATCAGGCTTCTGTATTTCTCTAGGGTCAAAAGGATTTCCCATATCTCTTATTTCTAGAAAGATTTTTCCCTCTTGCAGCCATGCTTTAAGAAAGATTTCGCCTTTTTCTCGGGGATAGGCATACCTGATGATATTGATACATATTTCCAAGAGTGATACTTCGATTTTATAGTATTCTTTCTCAGAGATATTCAATCCTTCTAAATTCTCTTTTAGAAAACCTCTAATTTTGTCCAGCTCTGCCATTTCACTAGTGACTTTCAATTCATTCATTCTGGGTTTCTTTCTTACTACGTATCTTTTGTCAATTGCTTTGCTAAGTTCAGCACTGCTGCAATTCCATCACTGCTGAACTTATGCTTTAAACCTCACATCATCCCTAAAGCTTGATTCCATGCCCGCCTGAGAATGCCTATGCTCGTTTCCTATTTAACAAAAAGTCGAGACGGATTGCAATACACACTTCATATTTTTTTTGCCAAAGAGCATAGAATCGTGTTATAGAAAAAAGTTCTTTAGATATGACACATAAAAATTTAAATGTAGACGATTTTCAAAATAAATTGCTCTGCTGGTATAAGACTCACCACAGGAATCTACCATGGCGAGAAACTCGAGATCCTTACCAAATCTGGGTCTCTGAGGTCATGCTTCAGCAGACCACCGTTCGGGCCGTTCTGCCCTACTACAGAAAATGGTTAAGGCTTTTTCCTGATGTAGAGACTCTAAGCAGAACTCCACTTCAAAAGGTTCTCAAGGTGTGGCAGGGATTGGGTTATTATCAAAGGGCGAAAAACTTACACAAAGCATCCCAGATGATAAGGGATAAATACGGAAGTCAAATTCCTCAATATTACGACGAATTGATTATGTTACCCGGTTTTGGACCTTGCACAGCTGCAGCTGTTCTAAGCTTGGCCTTTGACAAGCCCTATCCGGTCCTGGATGCTAATGTTCGTCGGGTTCTCATGAGACTGAAAAGAGTACAAAAGCAAGCAAACCATAAAAATGATAAAATCCTTCTCAGCTTTCAAAAGGCCTATCTTCCCCAAGAAAAAGGAACGGGCCTTTTTAATCAGGCCCTGATGGAGCTTGGAGCTCTTGTTTGCAGGACAAAAAATCCTCTTTGTCTCCTCTGTCCAATAATAGAATATTGCAAAGCCTATAAAGCCGGTGTGCAAGAAATCATTCCTTACCCCAAAAAGAGAGATTATCAGAAGATTGAAACTGTTGTGGGCATTGTCAGAAAAAAAGGCAAATACCTGATTCAAAAAAGACCTTCTGAAGGTCTTTTAGCTGATCTCTGGGAATTTCCCGGCGGCAAAAGAAAACTGGGCGAAACACTGGAAGCAGCTTTACGGCGGGAGCTAAAGGAGGAACTCAATGTGGATGTGAAGGAAGATAAATTTCTCATCAAGGTTCATCATGCTTACACTCTTTTCCGGATTACCCTCTATGCCTATGAATGCCACTTAGAAAATGAACCGCATCTTAAGAAACACATTCAGCAGTGGGTTTCCCTTAGGGTTTTGCGTCGCTATCCTGTGCCTTCTGGCAGTGCAAAAATTATCAACTTTTTGGAAGAAAGAGATAAAATCCAAAAAGAAAGAGAATAGGCTAATGGAAGTTGTATATCAGTTTGTTAATTATGGAGAAGATCTGAATCCTGAGAAGAACACTTTGGTTCTGGATGTAGGCATGAAAACAGTTCCGGGTGTTATCGACCATCATCATCCAAAAGCCGAATCCGAATGCACGGCATCCTTAATCGCCAAGCATCCTCACCTTATCCTGGATCACATCCAAAAAGATGAAATCGAAGGCGAAGAATCAGGCAAACTCCGAATCATCACTCATCGTCTTCCTGATTTTGACGCAATCTCTTCCATCTTCCTTGCCTTAAGACTAATAGAATCCGGAAAATTCGACAATTCTATGGAAAAAATTGCTCAGTACACCAAGATGGTTGATTCTGCTTCTCTACCAAAGGAGATTGATTTATCCTCAACACCTTACTCCATTCTCCGTGCACTTTTTACTAGAATCAAAAAAGACGAAACGGAAAAAAACTTGGAGCGTGTGAGAGAAGGATTAAAATTCATGAATTTTTTGCATACCAAGTCAGAGGAAGGATATGAGATCTTCCAAAATAGGGTCCTTTTTTCAGGAATTGAAAGATACGAAAATTCGGTGAGAAAGGCAGAAAATGATTATTTCAATTACCTCTCGGACCTTAACCGGAGTGAGAAAATCAGTCTTACCTTGCCATCTACTTCAGGACAGAGGAAGAAAAAAGTTGATGGCCTTATCGTAAAAAATCCAAGAAGTTTTCTTTCCAAGGAATGGGCTCGGAGAGACAGAGTAAACTCTTCTCTCGGCGAGGGCTTTACTTTTCTCATGACTATTTTTGGGAATAAAAGATATATCATTGGAGTTGACCCAGAGAAGGAAGTTAATTTGAGAGGACTCGGAAAATTACTTAACGAAAGAGAAACCAAAAAAAGAGAGGATTCTGAAAGAGAGCTGTCCTTCCGCTGGTATGATGGAAACTGCCCTTTTTTTAACTTCCGGATAGTCGATTCCCCTCAAGACGGGACTTCCCTCACCCATCAGGAAATCGTTGATACCCTATTTTGCTTTAGTAAAAAACTAGGATGACTCAAAAAGAGTCTTCAGAATAATGTTAATCCATAATTCTAACTAATAACTTATTGATTGCTAATCACTGAATGGGGGGTGGCGGAGAGGGTGGGATTCGAACCCACGGTCCCGACAATAATCGAGACAATCGCTTAGCAGGCGACCCTGTTCAACCACTCCAGCACCTCTCCTCTTGTCTATGTTATTCTATCATTTTTCAGTCAATATTAAAAATTTAATAGCTATTAACAATTGCGTCTTAGTAGTTTGTCTCTTTTATTTAATTCTTTAGATAGGGTTTGATGAATCAAATCCCTACGCTTTTATTCTTCTAGTTATTAAGAATGGCGGAGGGAGAGGGATTCGAACCCCCGTCCCGATTGCTCGGGAAGCGATTTTCAAGACCGCCGCCTTAAACCACTCGGCCATCCCTCCACCTGATATTTTATCTGGAGAGAAAAGATCTAGCAAGTCTGGCCAGTGTATATGATTTATATCTTGCTGGATTTCTGAGTCACTGAATATCAGTCTTGCTGCTTTACACTTAAGTGATTTTCTCTAATCCATCCATATAAGATCGTAAAGCCTCAGGAATAATAACTGAGCCGTCTTTTTGTTGACAGCTCTCCAGGATGGCACTAACCGTCCTTCCCAGTGCCACTCCAGAGCCGTTCAAAGTATGCACAAATTCAAGCTTAGATTTTGGTTCTTTTCGGAACCGAATATTCGCCCGTCTAGCCTGGAAATCCTCGCAATTGGTACAGGAAGAAATTTCCAGGTACTTTTTTCGGTGGGGCATCCAGAGTTCAAGATCATATGTCTTAGCTCCGGCAAAGCCCAAATCTGCGGTGCACAGGTTAACGACTCGATAGTGTAAATCTAATCTTTTCAACACTTCCTCAGCATCTATGGTCATTCTTTCTAATTCCTGATAAGAATTTTCAGGTAGTGAAAAAGTCATCAATTCCACTTTGTTGAACTGATGCTGGCGAATCAATCCTCTTATATCTTTACCGTAAGAACCTGCTTCTCTCCTGAAACATGGGGTGTAAGCCACAAATCTCTGCGGGAGAGAATCGGCTTCAAGAATTTCCTCCCGAAAAAAATTGGTGAGGGGAACCTCAGCTGTAGGAATCATGTACCATGGGTAACCTCTCAATTTAAAAAGATCATCCTCAAATTTTGGCAGATTTCCTGTTCCTATTAAACTCTTCTCATTGGCTATGAATGGAGGGATAACTTCTTTGTAGTCTTTTTCCCTAGTGTGAATATCGAGCATAAAGTTAATCAATGCCCTCTCCATCAAAGCTCCTGCTCCGAGGTAAAAAGCAAACCTAGAGCCTGTTATCTTGCTCGCTCGTTCAAAATCCAGGATACCGAGGTTTTTCCCTATCTCCCAATGAGGTTTCACAGGAAAGGTAAATTTCGGCTTTTCACCATACTGTCGCACTTCAACATTATCTTCAGATCTCTTTCCTACAGGTACCGATTCGTGAGGGATATTTGGAATTGTCAGCAATATTTTTCTCAGTTCCGCTTCGATTTCTTTAAGATTCTCTTCCAGAAGTTTAATCTTCTCTGAAACCTTCTTCATCTCTGAAATGAAGGAGGAAGCATCTTTTCCCTCCTTTTTCATCTGGCCGATGTGTTTTGAAGCCTTATTCTGCTCGAAACGAAGATTTTCTGCTTCTCTTAAACACTTCTTCTTCTCCTTAGCTAGGCTCATGAATTCATCAAGGTTGACTCTTAAACCTCGACTTTCTGCCTTTTTTACAACAATATCTGGATTTTCCATGACGAATTTCGAGTCTAGCATGGCGCTGATTATAGCATAAGTCTTTTGATTTTAAAATTATTGACTCCCCGAAAAGATTAAAATATAGTTAGGTAGAAAGAAGAAAAAGTAAAGATGGCCCAAAAAAATACAGAAAAAAAATCCACCACGAAAACAAAATTCAAGGGATACATTCAAATCTACACAGGCAAAGGCAAGGGGAAAACCACTGCTGCCTTGGGTCTTGCCCTCAGGGCTGTCGGCCACAGACAGAGAGTCTATATTGGCCAATTTCTTAAAGGACAGTTGTACGGCGAACTCCTAGCTGCAAAAAAACTCACTCCTTATATCACTATCGAGCAATTCGGTCGAAAAGGTTTCATCCACGTGACTGAAACCCCAGAAGATGAGGATATCAGAAGAGCAAAAAAAGGCTTAGAGAAATGTCTTAAAGCCATGCTCTCTCAAAAATACAGAATCATAATCCTGGACGAAATAAACGTTGCCGTATATTTCAAGCTCTTGACAGAGAAAGAAGTGCTGCGGTTCCTTGATCAAAAACCAGAAGCGGTTGAAGTTATTTTAACGGGAAGATATGTACCAGCTTCCTTCATGAAAAGAGCCGATTTAGTGACAGAAATGAAAGAAAAAAAGCACTATTATAAGAAAGGGGTCAAGGGAAGAATAGGAATAGAGAAATAAGAGCTAAATTTTCAAAAAAATCTCATGAAAAAAGAAGAATTTGAAAAACTGGTCGAGGAAGCCCTGACTCGAATCCCTCGTAAATTCAGGAAATATCTCGACAATATTGCAGTTATAGTCGAAAAGCAGCCTTCAAGAGAAATCTACGAACGCACAGGAAGTACTCCTTTAAGTACTATTCTGGGTCATTATCACGGAGTCCCGTTTAAACACCGAGGCCCTTTTTACGGAAATATTCCCCCTGATGTTATTGTCATTTATCAAAAGCCTATTGAAGCTATTTGCTCCACAGAAGAAGAAATAAAAAAGAAGGTTCAAGAAGTGGTCTTTCACGAAGTCGGTCATTACTTCGGTCTGAAAGAGGATGAATTGAGAAAAATCGAGGAGCAATGATACCAAACCAGGGAGAAAAGCAAATGAATAAAAGCTTCAAAGGAGTTTTCGCTGCTTTAACCACTCCATTCTTGAAAGATGAAATTTCTATCGATAAGTTCAGGGAAAACATCCAAAAATATAACCATCATGACCTGTCAGGATATGTGATTTTAGGCTCAACAGGAGAGAGTGTCTATCTTTCGGATGAGGAATCAGAAAAATTGGCCGCTGCAGCAAAAGAAAATGCTTCTCCTGAAAAAAAAATCTTAGTAGGCACAGCTCGAGAATCGACTAAAATCACTATCGAATTCACAAACAGAATGGCTGAATTGGGAATAGATGCCGCCTTAGTCCGTACACCACACTATTTCAAATCCTTTATGACGCGAGAGGCTCTTAAAAGCTTTTATTTAACGATTGCTGACCAATCCAAAGTCCCTGTAATCATATATAACATCCCCCGGAACACTGGGATATCTGTTGACAGCCATTTGCTCTTCGAACTCGCCGAACATCCTAACATAACAGGTATCAAAGAAAGCTCAGGGAATTTGTCTTTTATGGCAGAGGTTATTCCGTATCTTAATCCTGATTACAGTTTTCTCACAGGAGCGGGAAGTGTCTTCTTGCCTGGGCTCATACTTGGGGCAAGCGGCGCAATCCTAGCCTTAGCTGATGCTGTTCCTGAGGAATGTGCAAGTATTTATAACCTATTTCTGGAGGGTAAAAAAGAAGAAGCTAAAAATCTCCAGCTCCACCTTGTTCCCCTCAATAAAGCTATCATTCAGACTTTTGGTATCCCTGGATTGAAGTATGCCCTTAATCTGTTGGGTTACTACGGCGGACCACCTCGCCCACCTCTTCTTCCCTTAGACGAAAAGGGGGAAAGGGAGATGGATAGCATCCTTGGAAAGCTCAATTTACTGAAAAAATAATCCTTTAAGTATGAAAATCAAGAATAAATCTCCCATCCTTCACCAAGGCAGGCGTCAATTCCTAAGAAATATGTTCTTTGGCGCAGCTGGAGTCGCCACAGTTAAACCTCTTTTTGAGGGGAAAAAGAACAGCTATCGTCACAAAAAGGGGGAGATGTACTATCGCCGCCTTGGGAGAACGAACCTCATCATTTCAGAGATATCGCTGGGAGGAAGTCCCCTTCCTGAAGAACCTATCCTTCATAAAGCAATAGAAAGAGG
>Ga0114921_10000975_pt1 | contig 12622 bp, 12 predicted proteins | sample BentaG_FD_87016 | JGI IMG/M metagenome (GOLD analysis project Ga0114921, IMG submission 87016) | Deep subsurface microbial communities from South Atlantic Ocean to uncover new lineages of life (NeLLi) - Benguela_00093 metaG | ecosystem: Environmental > Aquatic > Marine > Oceanic > Sediment ...
CGGTATGGGGCTGACCATGACCAAGGGAAAGTACCTCAACACCTCTGCCGCCCTTTCCCTGGTGCGCGATCTGAACCGTTTCACCAAGTTCACAGCTATGCCCATGCGGGGGCACTTCAACGTGGCTGGCAGCGATGCCACCCTTACCTGGCAGACGGGATACCCCTACGCTGTCAACTTCAGCCGGGGGTATCCGCAGTATAATCCGGGCGAGTTCAGCGCAGTTGACCTCCTCGCCCGGAGGGAGGCCGATGCTGCCCTCATCCTCGCCTCCGACCCCATGGCCAGTTTGCCTTATCACGCGTCTCATTATCTGGAGGAGATCCCTACCATCGTCATTGACCCCAAAAGAAGCATGACCACAAAGGTCGCTAAGGTAGTTATTCCCACCGCTATGGCCGGCATCAGCGCTGAGGGCACTGCTTATCGGATGGATAACATCCCCATCCGCTTGCGAAAGGTAGTGGATTCCCCCTATCCCTCGGATAAAGAGGTCTTGGACAAGATTATAGAGGGGGTGAAGCAGTGCTCAGGATAATGAGCGGGGAGGTATACGATCCCGGCAACGGGATTAATGGTCAAAAGCTGGATATCTGGGTTGAGGGGGGCAAGGTTGTTGCTGTGGGAGAGGCTCCCCCTGGTCACCCTGTTGAGGAGGTCATTGATGCCTCAGGGGCAATCGTTATGCCTGGCGGGGTGGATATTCATTCCCACATCGCCGGCTCAAAGGTGAACCTTGGCAGGAAACTGAGACCGGAGGATCACCGAGGGGATATCGTCCCCCGCACCGAGGTGACCCGTTCCGGTGTGGGTTACACTGTCCCCTCTACCTTCGTCACTGGTTACCGCTATGGGGCGATGGGATATACCACCGTGATGGAGGCAGCAGTGCCCCCCCTGGGAGCCAGACACACCCATGAGGAGCTTATCGACACGCCCCTCATTGACAAGGGCTGCTTTCCCTTGATGGGGGCGAATCACTTCGTGCTCAAATACATCGAGCGTGGGGAGACGGAGACGTTGAGGGCTTTTGTCTCCTGGCTCCTGAAGGCAACCAAGGGCTATGCTATCAAAATCGTCAATCCTTGCGGTGTCGAGAGCTGGAAATGGGGAAAAGATGTAGAAAACATTGATGACCATGCGGCCGACTACGCAGTGACCCCCCGTCAACTCCTTCGCTCGCTGTCCAAGGTACATGAGGAGTTGGGGCTTCCTCATTCCATTCATGTGCACTGTAATAACCTGGGCATGCCCGGCAACTATAAGACAACACTCGAGACAATGAAGGCTGTGGAAGGGAGGAAAATCCACATCACCCACTGTCAGTTCAATAGCTACGGGGGAACAGGCTGGGCCGATTTGTGCTCCAAAGCGCCCGAGATCGCCGAGTATGTCAACAAGCATGAGAACGTGACCCTGGATGTGGGGCAAGTGGTCTTCGGCGAGGTCACCACCATGACCGCTGACGGACCCATGGAGTATCGCCTGCATAAACTCTCGGGAAACAAATGGGTCAACTGCGATGTGGAGATGGAAACAGGGGCTGGTGTTGTCCCTTACCGCTTCCACAAACGCAACCTGGCCAATGCTGTGCAATGGACCATCGGCCTGGAGCTTTTGCTTCTCATCAAGGACCCGTGGCGGGTCTTTTTGACCACAGATCACCCCAACGCTGGGCCTTTTATGTCTTATCCCCACATCGTCAAATTGTTGATGGACAAGGATTTCAGGGAGGAAAAGCTTGCTGAACTCCCAAAGAGAGTTCACGAAAGGACATTGCTGGCTGAGATAAACAGGGAGTATTCCCTTTATGAGATAGCCATCGTAACTAGAGCTGGCACGGCCAAGGCGTTGGGCCTAACCAATAAGGGTCACTTGGGGATAGGAGCTGACGCTGACATCGCCATCTACACCAAGGACGAAGTTGAGAGGATGTTCTCCTCCGCCCGCTATGTGCTTAAGGATGGAGAGGTCATCGTCAAAAATGGGAAAGTAGTCAAGGACTACTACGGCAAGACCTTCTATGTCGCTCCTCCTCAGGAAGAGTGGATCGAGCACGAGATCAGGGGGGATTTCGACAAATTTTATACGGTTTCCTTTCAGAACTATCCGGTGCAGATGGAATATCTACCACGGAGCGAGGTGGTGCCATGCATATAAACGGTGTAGAGATTGAGGACACCTTTGCCGAAGCCTTTAAAATGTATAGCAGCCGCTTTATCATCAGTGCTGTGAACCAGAAGTGGGCTACGGAGGCCGCTTCTAGAGTGACTGGCTTCGCTACTTCGGTCATCGGTTGCGGTTGCGAAGCAGGGATTGAGGGCAAGGTCCCGGCTGATGAAACCCCTGATGGCCGCCCGGGCGTCAGTGTCCTCATCTTCACTATGGGCAAAAAGGGTATGGAGGAACAGCTAGTAAACCGTGTAGGGCAAACCGTGATGACCTGTCCGACTACTGCCTGCTTTAATGGCCTGGAGGGTGAAGAGAAGGTGAAAGTAGGTGGCAAGCTGCGCTATTTTGGGGACGGCTTCCAAATAAGCAAACTCCTTGACGGAAGGAGGCTCTGGCGAATACCGGTAATGGACGGAGAGTTCGTGGTCGAGGACAGTTTTGGCATCCAGCCGGCAGTGGGAGGGGGTAACTTCCTTATTTTGGGCAAGGACCTTGAGGTGACCTTGGAGGCAGTGGAAAGAGCCATTGAGGAAATGAAAGGGGTGAAGGGGGTGGTGATGCCCTTCCCGGGTGGCATTGTGCGCAGTGGAAGCAAGACCTCGTCTAAATACAAGTTCCTGCGCGCCTCAACCAATACTGCTTTCTGCCCCACCATCAAGCGGCAGGTTGAATCGCAGCTTCCCGAGGAAGTAAATTGTGTGCTGGAGATCGTCATCGACGGCTTAGATGAAGGGACAGTGCGTGAGGCGATGAAAGTCGGTATTAAGGCAGCCTGCATCCGAGGCATTGAGCGCATATCCGCGGGAAACTATGGGGGCACATTAGGTCAGTATCAGATTTATTTACACGAACTATTCAGGTAGGTAAATCCTTGCCTTTATGATGTATGGTAGAAAAATGGATAAGGTAACATTAGTATTGAAGGAGCCGTTGGCTATTCCTGTCGAGGCTGAGTTCATATGCCCGGACGTCTTCGCTGATAAAAACTGCCGCGAAATCGAAAGCCTGCCTCTCCACCACGGCAACCGGGAGAGAAGGCTGGGAGAATTATTCGAGGTACATGGGGAACGGTCAGTTCGTATCATGATTGAAGGTGATGTCTCCCGTGTAAAGAAAATAGGCTACGGCATGACCAAAGGAAGAATAGTCATCATGGGCGATGCCGGGATGCATCTGGGGGCGGCGATGAGTGATGGCGAGATTATCGTCGAGGGCAACGCCTCCGATTGGCTAGGGGCAGAGATGAAAGGAGGGGTAATCAGAATAAAAGGTGACGCCGGTAACCTAGTTGGAGCCGCCTACCGAGGAAGCAACAGCGGCATGAACCAAGGCATGATCATTATAGAAGGTGACTCCGGTAACGAGGTGGGAGAGCGGATGAGGAAAGGAACTATCACCATTATGGGAAGAGCGGGTGATTTCCTTGGGGCCGGCATGACCGGCGGCACAATCATCGTTTTCGGTAGGATCGGGATGAGGTCGGGGGCTGAGATGAGGAGGGGGACCATTGTCACCTTCCAGGAAGGGGACGGCACTGCCGTGCCCCTACAACTGCTGCCTACCTTCCGCTACGATTGCACCTACCATCCCGTTTTCCTCAGGGTTTATCTCAAGACACTGCAGAGACACGGCCTTGAAATTAAGGAGGAATATGTCACTGGAAATTATAGGCGTTACAATGGGGATATCGTCGAGCTAGGAAAGGGGGAGATTTTAGTCTATGAGCCAGGAGCTTGATAGGGTCAGCGTGAATGTCGGGGCGGTCCTCCTTGCCCAGCGTATAATATCCAATAGCGGAGAGCTTGGCGTTACGGTCAAGACCTTGAGCAATGGAACAAAGGTGATAGATATGACCCAGGGGGGATTTACAGCAGGAAAGCTTTTCGCTGAGGCCTGTATGGGAGGACTAGCCGAGGTGACTTTTACTGGCCTCAACTTTGACCAATTATGGCTTCCCGGCGTAAGCATCAGCGTTAATAGGCCGAGCATAGCTTGTATGGCTTCTCAATACGCTGGCTGGGAGATCAAAGTAGGCAAGTTCTTCGCCATGGGCTCGGGGCCAGCCAGAGCTCTCTCCCGCGTGGAGAAGCTTTTCGAGGAGCTGGATTACCGGGACGAAGCCGATGTAGCCGTGATTGCATTGGAGGGGCGGAAGCTTCCCGATGAGGAGGTAGCAAGCTACATCGCCGGCAAGTGCGGGGTAGGGGCCGAGACACTCTATATCTTGCTTGCCCCCACCGCCAGCATAGTTGGCTCAGTCCAGATAGCGGCGCGGGTAGTTGAAACAGGAATGCACAAGATGAGGGAGGTGGGCTTTGACATCAAGCAGATCTTGAGCGGCTACGGCACTTGCCCTATCGCCCCCGTAGCTGACAGTGACCTCAAGGCTATCGGTCGCACCAATGACTGTGTCCTCTACGGTGGCAAGGCATTCTATATGGTAAAAGCCGAAGCTAGCTCCATCGACAAGCTCATCAAGGAGATACCATCGTCAGCCTCTAAGGATTACGGGATGCCCTTCTATGACCTATTCCAGCGCTATGGTGGGGATTTTTACCAGATTGATCCCATGTTATTCAGCCCCGCGGAGGTTTTTATTAACAACATAGCTGATGGCAAGACATACCATGCCGGCAAGCTCAACATCGAGATACTGTGGGAGATGCTCGGGTGAGAATTGGCATCCTAGGATCCAGACAGAGTTGGCATGTGGAAGCACTGCGAAAAGCCCTCGACAGGAGGGGCATTCCCGCAGACCATTTCCCCATCACCTGCTTCATGGCTGGGATCTCCCATAAGCCATATGTCCGCATAAAAGAGCAGGCGTTAGAGGAATATGATGCTATTATCGTGAGAAGCATCCCTACTGGCTCGCTGGAGCAAGTCATCTTCAGAGTAGACATCCTGCACCGTCTGGAGAACATTGGAGTTAAAATCATCAACTCTGCGACAACGCTAGAGAGGACAGTGGACAAGTATTACACCTCCACTCTTCTAGAGGATGAGGGAATTCCCACGCCACGCACGCTGGTGACAGAGCGCTTTGACCAGGCGATGGAAGCCTTTCAAAAGCTGGGCGATGTGGCAGTAAAGCCCTTGTTTGGCTCTGAGGGGCGCGGAATGGTGAGAATATGTGATGAGGATACAGCTTACCGCGTTTTCAAAGCCTTAGAGTCAGGTCATTATGTGTACTACCTACAGGAATACATCCCTCATGCCAATTGGGACATCCGCGCCTTCGTAATTGGGGATGATGTGGTAGCCGCTATGGTGCGTCGGGCAGATGACTGGAAAACTAATGTAGCCAGAGAGGCGAGGACAGAGCCCTTAGAATTAACTGATGAATTAAAGCAGCTCAGCCTGAGGGCTTCGCATACCCTAGGGGCTGACTATGCTGGGGTAGACATCCTTAAAGCAGAGAAAGACGGGTACTATGTGATCGAGGTTAACGGCATACCCGGGTGGGAAGGCCTGCAGAAGACAACCAAGCTGGATATAGCCGATAGGATCATCGAATATATTGTTAAAGTCGTTGGTTAGGGGAAGCGAGAGATGCCATATCTAAAGCCAGATGAAGTGGCACAGGCCGCTCAAATCGCTTGTCTATGGGAGGTGAGCGCTGATAAGCCGGGCAATGTCACCCGGCATAAGGATTTCTGGGATCTCAAACACGAGGATTTCCTGATCAGCGCGGTAGCCATAGGGCCTGCCATCAGGGAAGCAGGAGAAAAAACCGTTGGCGAGACGATACTGATGGCGATAAGGGATACGCTGCGGTTTGTGGCTTATAATACGAATTTAGGGATGGTGCTCCTTTTCGCTCCCCTGGCTAAAGCTTATGGTCCAGGAAGGCTAAGGGAAAGTTTGCGGGAGGTCCTGGCCTCACTGACGGTGGACGACGCTCAGAAAGCCTACCGGGCGATAAGGCTTGTCAACCCTGGGGGGATGGGGAGGTTGGAGAAATATGACATCAGTGAGGAAGAAGAAGTTGACATCACCCTGAGGGAGGCCATGTGGCTGGCCAAGGATAGGGACTCAATAGCCAAGGAATATGTCACCAATTTCGAGAAGACTTTTGAGTTCGGATATCCCTGTCTGATGAGGTATTGGGTGGAGTCTCATAAGTTACTAGATTCCATCGTTCAGACCTACCTCTCCATACTAGCGGAAGTTCCGGATACACAGATCAGGCGGATAAACGGCCCAGCCGTGGCCGAGGACGCTTCACAACGGGCAAAGAGGGCTTTGAAGTTAGGGGGCGTCTTTTCGGCACAAGGGAGGAAGGCAGTAAGAGAGTTGGATCATTTCCTTAGAGAAGAGGACGACGGCTTGAACCCTGGCACTACGGCGGATCTGGTCACAGCGTCTCTATTCGTAGCCCTGCTGAGCGGTGGACTTTACCAGATGCCCTGTGGAAAATAGCGCGGGTAATCCTCATCTATCCCCGACACAGGCACGAGATAAAGGCTTCCCCTCTTGGCCTAGCTTCTCTCGTCGCTGTGTTAGAAAAGGCAGGACACCAAGTTTAGATTTTGGGTCTGGCGGTGGATGGGATGGATACACTGGCCAATACCTTACTTGTCTAGGTCAGCCATGCCTGCGCTCATGTATAGATAACTTCCGAATGAGGATATTGGCAACTAACCCAGGCAGTGAGGCCAGAGATTCACACTTATTGACGTAGAGCCAGTATTTATGTTTAAATAGCTCATAATAAGTTTGCCTGTAAGGGCGGATGGTCATGCTCACATGAAAGTCAAACTGCTAGGCATCTCCGGCAGCCCCAGAAAGGCATCTACAGACTACGCTGTCAACGAGGCGCTCAAATATGCAGCGGAGAAATACGATGTGGAGACAGATTACTTCTCTGCTCGCGGAAAAAAACTTAATTTCTGCCTTCACTGCGATTACTGCGTGAGGGAAAAACAGGGCTGTGCGCAGAAAGACGATATGCAGCCGCTATATGACAAACTCATCTGGGCGGACGCCATCCTAATAGGCACACCCGTATACCAGGGAACGCTGAGCGCCCAGACCAAAACCATGCTGGACCGATGCCGTGCACTGGTAGCCAGCAATCCAAGTGTCTTCACAAACAAGATCGGTGCTGCTCTGGCCGTGGGGGGTGACCGTGTCGGCGGTCAGGAGCCCGCCATACAGGCTATAATAGGCTTCTATCTGATTAATGGGATCATCCCCGTTGGGGGCGGCTCATTCGGTGCGAACTTCGGCGCCACTCTGTGGTCCCATGATAGGGGTGCGGATGGTGTTGCGGAGGATGCCGAGGGACTAAGGAGTCTGCATAAGACTATGGATCGGTTTATGGAGACTGCCCTGTTTGTATTGAGGGGTGATGTGTGATGACCAGGATTGCATGGGGCATCACCGGCTCCGGAGACTATTTGGAAGAAACCTTGGAAGTCATGATCGAAATATCAGAAAAGCATGATGATGTGGAGATTGTTCCAGTGCTCTCGAAGAACGGCGAGCTGGTACTGAAATGGTATAAGTTCTACGATAAACTGGGGAAGCACTTCCCCAACATAAAAATCGAGAAGGGTCCAAACATACCGTTCATCGCCGGACCACTGCAGACAGGCGCATACAAGTTCATGGTTGTGTGCCCCGCTACGGGAAACACCACTGCCAAGATCGCACATGGCATCGCCGACTCACTCATAACCAATGCGGTTGCACAGGCTATGAAGGGCAACATACCCATCTATATCTATCCTGTAGACCAGCGCGTGGGCAGTGTCACCACCGACCTGCCGGATGGGAGGAAGTTCACGCTCACCATGCGCAAGGTGGATAAGGATAATGTGGATAAGCTGCGGAGGATGGATGGAATTACTGTGCTGAGCAGGCCGCGAGAGATTATGGATGTCATCCAGGAATATCTTTAGGTGTGTTTGATGTGTACGTGGACCCTTATGATTAGGGGTTTCTATTGCGTAGTGTGAGAGCCGTTATACTACTTTTTCTACAAAATTTGTTAGTGTTTCAGTTTCCCTTCAGGGAGAGACTCAAGGCTTGTCTGGAGTTGAGGGATTTCTCAGAGGAGGAAAGGCTTCTCCTGATATGAGCGATGCAATCAGCCCGATAGAGGGCTATTACATTGAATCCGCCGAGGGGTTTCTCTTTGCCGTCAAGGGACTGTTCCATCCGCCAAAAGCAGTAGTGGCTTACCTGAGATACGCCCCCGACACCAGCGGTGAAAGGGAAAGAAAAGGCATCCGCTATCGGAGGCTCTATCATTTCGAAGAGCAGGAGGAATTACTGCGGGAAAGGTGCCCTGCCTACCTCTTCTTCGACCCCGTCTTCGGAGAGCGACTCCAGGGCGTGCCCCGAGAACTTATAAGGCAAGTGTACGACCCTGGCTTTAAACTAGATGAGCTTCGCAGCCGAGAAAATCTAAATGAGCTAGAGAAAAATACCCTTGACTTCGCTGAAATCCTGAGAGACAGGTCGGGGGTATCAAAGAGGTGCTTGGGTATTTCTGGCTCTATCCTCCTAGGACTCGATACACCTCAATCGGACATCGATGTCATCGTCTATGGGGTAGACAATTGTTGGGCAGTCCATAAAGCTTTGAGGAGAATGCTCGATGAACCCTCAAGCGAGGTCGAAAAACTTAACCGGAGGGAATTGGAGGAACTTTATGCCTTTCGCTCTCAAGATACGCCGATGTCCTTCAAGGACTTCTTAAGGCTGGAGAGGCGCAAGGTCATCCAAGGCAAATTCCAGAGTCGAGGCTACTTCATCAGATTTATAAAAACTCCCTCAGAGGTAGGAGAAAGATATGGCGACAGGAGATGCACCTGTTTGGGCCTGGCAAGGGTAGAAGCCACCGTCACCGATGCTAAGGAGGCCATTTTCACGCCGTGTACCTATGGAATCGACGATGTGAAGTTCATAGAAGGCAAAGAGGTGAGCACTCTAAAGGAGCTCTCTTCCTTTCGAGGTAGATTCTGTGAGCAGGCAAAGGAGGGAGAGAGAATCGCCGCTCATGGCAAGCTGGAGAGGGTCAGCTTGAAAGATGGCTCAGTTTATCATAGGCTGCTAATTGGCAAACCTTGTAGTGGAATAGTCGTCCGGAGTAGCCAAGCGGATGACCTTTAAATCAAGCTGAAGAAGATCCTGGCCGAGATGAGCGGTGTCCTAATCGCTTATTTGGGTGCCAACCCACCTATTTTGTAGCTTCATAAACTTTAGCAACGCAAATTGCAAAATGCCATAGTTCACGATACTATTCTAGCGAATGGAGACTCCAGCTTGAAATAGGAAGAAAATGATAGCGATAATCTTTCTTGCATATGTAGCCATAATTATAGCCATAAGTATGGTGGCAAAGGTTACAACTATAAAGAGATTCATTGTCGGAGACAAGATTTTAAGTACGAAAATGTTGGTTGCAACGATAGTAGTAACATTCTATGGGGCAACAGCTATATTTGGAGGAGTAAGCCTAACATACCAGACGGGGCTAGGTGTCATCTGGTTCATGGTACCCTTTTATCTAGGAAACATAGTCCTCATTGCCTTCCTGCTTAGAAGGATAGCTAGCTCAGAAAAATATACACTACCGGATTTTCTAGGGAGTTTTTATGACAAAAAACTGGTGCAAGCAAGCTCAATACTACTAGCTATCCAAGTTCTTGTCCCAGCATCCATAATAGCCGGAGGGAAGTTGGTGTCCATATTCATGCCAATACCGCTATGGATAGCAATGGTTATAGTAGCTCTTATAATAATCGCTTATGTTGCAATAAGTGGGATAGAAGCAGTTATCAGGACAGATGTGTTCCAATTTGCTTTAATGCTTTTTATACTCGCTATAACGGTGCCATTCATTTTCAATATGCCCTCATTCAACATGCCCTCAGATGTAATTTCAGGTATCACCAAAGAGTATTTCAACCCATTCTCATACATATCGATCCAAGAAATCGCTGTCTGGTGCACGCTACTATTCTTCCTACCCATAACCTCGGCACCCTTATATCAGAGATTTTTTGCCTCAAAATCAAAGAGGTGTTCGGAAAAATCAATAATATACTCTGTAATAATATGGATGGCTATAGATTTGGTCATAATACTAGCTGGGTTCACCGCTCTACAATTATTTCCAAACCTAACTGACCCAGATATGTCTTTCATAATGCTCGGGGTGGCGATATTTCCAAATGCATTAAGAGGCATATTTTTTATAGCTTTGCTAGCTATGATAATGAGCACCGCGGATTCCTTCCTACAATCGGGAGCAGCAAGTCTGACATATGACGTATATAGGTACTTTAAACCCAAAAGCACGGAAAAACAGCTAATAATGGCTTCAAGGATGTTTATAATAATTCTGGGCTTACTGAGTCTGGTACTGGCACTATACTTCCAAATGATTGTACCGGCGCTAATATTTACTCTAACAATATGGACGGCAGCGATACTTGTCCCAACTCTAGTTGCACTGACAGGGCGAAAAATAAGAAATGATACAGCATTTTACTGTCTCTTAGGAGGCGCATTATCTGCTCTAATATGGAAAATTACACAACCTTTTAATATAGATGCTTTGTTTATCGGGCTAGGTTTTTCTATAAGCATCGTAATAATTTCAGAGAAATTTCTGAAAGCTTGGCATGTTCCCTCGCCGGGTGATTCTAAAGCTGAATAAAATTCCGTTTGTTCCAATTGTGAAGCACCTTCCTTCTGTTGCCGATACCATGTCGATATAACCCCTTTGAGGTAGACCGGGGACAATCAAGATCCCTTGACCCAGCAGCTATTATCCTTTCCTTTTCCTCAGCCACCTCCTCCACGCATCCTTTAAGCCATAACAGAATCGTATTATCATTATCCTGGCTCTTAGCCATTGGTGATAAGAACTCCTTCCATTTATTTTCTTGGCTCCGGTTTCTTACCACCTTAATGTTTTTTCTTAAACTTCTTTCACAAAACCCATAATAATAGAGCCCACAATGAGTTGACTTTTTTGACTTTTTTGTTATAATGAAACGGATATCTAGGCAAACGATTGCCCAAACGATAGCTAAAGGAGCAATGAGATGGCTACTATAAAAGATGTTGCTCACAAGGTTGGAGTTTCCCCCACCACCGTTTCCCATGTGATAAATGAAACCCGCTTTGTAAGCGAGGAGCTTCGGGCCAGAGTTTGTCAGGCGATAAATGAACTGGACTACCAGCCCAACGCCATAGCCAGAAGCCTGCGGTGTAAGAAAACGCAAAACATTGGGATGATCATCCCTGACGTCGCCTATCCATTCCTAGCCGAGGTGGCAAAGGGAGTGGAAGATGTTGGCTTTGGGCATGGCTATAATGTTATCCTATGTGACTCCAACGGTACCCTGGAGAGGGAGTCTGCCTACATTGATTTACTTCGGGAGAAGCAGGTAGACGGCATCATCTTTGTCGCCGCTGGCGAGAGCTCGCGGCATGTTGAGACCTTGATCAAACAGGGGATGCCCGTGATTAGCGTGGATAGGGAGCTCCCGGGGTTGGAGATAGACTCTGTCCTTGCTGATAACCTTCAGGGTGGCTACCAAGCTACTGAGTACCTGATTCAATTAGGGCACCGCCGCATCGGCTGCATCACCGGGCCGCCGGATTTGAGTATCAGCAACCAACGGATAAGCGGTTATAGACGGGCCTTAGAGCGATATGACATCCCTTTATGCGACGAGTTAGTTGTCATCGGTGATTTCCGCTACCAAGAGGGCTACAGGGCAATGCGGCAGCTATTAACCCTCAATGAGCCCCCGACTGCCATCTTCGCCTGCAACGACATAATGGCTGTTGGAGCGATCTGCGCTGCTAAAGATAAGGGGCTGGGGGTGCCAGAAGGCATAGCTATCATTGGCTTTGATGATATCGCCTTAGCTTCCTTTATCAGCCCACGGCTAACAACCATAGCTCAGCCCAAGCATGAGATGGGTGCCATCGCCGTCGAACTTCTGGTAGAGAGGATCAAAGAGAAAAACAAGCCTTCCACAAAAGTTATTTTGCCAGTTCATTTGGTGGTTCGCGAGTCATGTTAAAGCTCGCTAATCTAAAGGCATATGAAAGATGAGTGTTCTGATAGAATGCTATCCTGGCCAGAGCTTGTTCCACCGATTAGACCCCAGAGCTAAGTTCGTCTTCTTACTGCTCTTCACCACCGTGATCTTTATTATCCAACATATCTACCTCGTTGTAGTTGTTTTGTTGGTAGTCATCGCCCTATGGGGTGTCGCCAGGCTACCCCTCCGCAGCTTGGGTGGTTATTTCAAGATGTTAAGCGGCATCTTGGTCTTTTTGTTTGTGGTGCAAGCGACTCTGTATCCAGGCGAGGTTATCTTAATTGACCCCATAATTCCCCCATCTGTGCCTCTCATCGGAGGCAAAGGAAATATAACTGAGGAGGGTATTCTCTTTGGTTTCTTCATCACGACTA
>Ga0114921_10000977_pt1 | contig 12620 bp, 9 predicted proteins | sample BentaG_FD_87016 | JGI IMG/M metagenome (GOLD analysis project Ga0114921, IMG submission 87016) | Deep subsurface microbial communities from South Atlantic Ocean to uncover new lineages of life (NeLLi) - Benguela_00093 metaG | ecosystem: Environmental > Aquatic > Marine > Oceanic > Sediment ...
GATGCTCAAGGTAAGAGGTCCTTACGATGTGCCTGGCGGCAGGGCTATCGGCATCGGGGACATGTCGATGTTGATAGACCCTACTATCTCGGCCCCGCCGCATACCATCAAGAGCTTTCTCATCTGGTACGCCAAGCAGTACGAGGCAGAGAGGAGACAACGGCGGAGAGAGGCGAGGAAGCTCGAGTACGAGAGGCGCAGGCTGGCAAGGGAGTTTGAGGCCAGGAAGATCTCTGAGCGGATCTTCAGAATCAATGTTCGACTCTTTGCCCTGTATCGCCGCTTGATGAAAGCATCGTTGGCGGGTGAGAGAGTGGACAAGATTTGGGAGCAGATCGAAAGGTTGCGCAGGCAGCGAGGCTATTAATGTGGCAAGCCATTTCAGGAGACAGGCTGGGCGGTCGCGGGGCTATCCAGGCGATCCATCGTGGGCCTGGTGGTATTTGAGTCGCCGTCAAAAGGCTGTGCTCCAGCAGCAGAGAGAACTGGGTCGCTTCGGGGGCATACCTGGCAGGGCTCCATACTGGATGACTCAGGAGAGGGGAGAGCCCAAGGCACATGTCCAGCAACAGCGTTACATCCTTCGCTCCATATTGCAGTTAGAGAGAGAGCAAGGAGAGATCATAAGGAGGTTTCTAGCGGGTGCTGCTGGATAGGCTTCATAGGATAAGCATCAAGGAGAGTTTGAAGGCACTCTTTGAGAGTCCGCCGGCAGAGAGTGTTCTGAGTGCGTTCAATGTTTACTCGGAAGAGGATATGCGGAATGCAAATAAGGGCAGCTTTACACCGACGGCACCCTTTATCTTCATCACCGATGCTCGCATCGCTCCAACTCTAGCGCAGTTGCCCTTCATCGCCATTGACGCAACGGTCAACAAGGCTCCGTTCCAGCTGGGCGATAGACGGGGAAGAAGGGTAAGTGCAGATCTGCACATCTTCGGGCGGTCAAGGGGAGAAAGAGATGACCTGGGATCGTTCATAGCAGACTATCTGAAAATCATAAGCGTGAAGAACTACAACGAGTACGAGTTCATGGGCTTTGCCAGCGAGGCAGAGATGTGCAAGGGCGAGATGGTTGATGAGCCTGCCCTGGCGCCTATGAGTATAGGTGATGAAGAGAGCCTGGAGGGCTCTCTGGACAACTGGTTGATACTGTCTTTTGGGTATCAAGCAGCATATTAGCGAGTTAAGGGCAAGTTTGCCCTGAACATCGAATCAAACACGAGAGGAGGTGAAAACACATGGGAGCTCCAAACGACTATGGACACCTCGGGCACCGATATCAGGTGCTCGTAGAAAACCGGGAAGAAGGCTCCTCTGGCTCTACGATTGTGGCTGACCGAGTGCAGTCCATCGAGCCAACGCTGACTTCCGGCTTGGAAAAGGCCTTTGAGTTAGGCAACGTCGACCCCGTAGGTACTGCTACTGACCCGACGGAGTATCGGGTAGTTATCGAGGAGAACCTGCACAACAGCGAGCTGGAGTTGCTCTTGGCAGGGAAAAACCCTGTCAGCGGGACCTCATATACCCTCGGCGACTTCCTGACCAACCTGGACAACTACGTCTATCTGCTGGTTCGAGACAACGATGATGCCATCCTCAACGAACTCGAATACGGCGGTGGTGCGTTGGCCGAGTTGGCCTGGCGTTTCGTCCAGGGAGGGGCCTGCACGACCACACTCACGCTGAACTGCAAGAGCGGGAAGCTCTATACCTCGGGCAGTGTCATCCACAGCTGGGACGACGTTCCAGATACGTCTTCTCCAGGGATCATCAAGGGCAAGGACGCAAGGCTCTATCTCGGTGATACTGTTGCTGATCCGGGCGATAAGGTCTTCAGGCTTCAATCATTCACGCTGCGGGCGACCTTCCCGATCCAAGTAGTTAGGGAGTTGGGCAACCGCACCATCGTGGGCTACGTGATCGACACACCCGATGCCAACCTGGACTTCGACCTGCTCGACGCCGACCATCAGCCTGCGGACGTCTTGGCAACCCTAACGACTGGCTACTATGACTTCGGAGAGCTCCTGGAGGTGGATGCAGCCATCAGGCTATACGATCCCGACTTGGCGCAAGAGAGTGGTAACATCGTCAGAGCATGGAAGATGGAGAACCTGCGGGTGGCAACGGCCACCGTCAAGCGGGCCCAGGTACGAGGCCTGGCAACTCAGAGATATTCCATGCCCATAGGAAAGGCGGCCACGGCCGGAAGCGCGGGCGTTCTCTGCTACGTAGGCGATATACCCACGTAGGATTGACACACGGATTTAGTTATATGAGCAACGGCGTGTGTCATGAACAAGGACTATCAAAGGAGGTTTAAAATGGGGTACGACCTTGACCAGTTCTTTCGGGTTAAGAGCGAAGTAGAGTTGCCGAATGGCGTTACGTGTTACCTGCGCACCGTTGCAGACTGGGAAGTTCGTGAGCGTCAGGACCGGGCTGTTCTCGCTTCTAAGAAACGCCGAGACGAGTTGCGTGATCCCGAATCGGAAGCGTATCAGACCTACATTGAGGTCATTGAGTTCACTTCGGACGAGGATCTTCGGCGCAGCATCGTCATGCTGGAAAGCAGGGAGATCCGCCGGCAAGCCTTGGAGGAAATCCACCCCCGCTACATTGCCTTCCCCGACGACGCTTCCTTGAAAGAGAAGCATGAAGTCTTAGAGAAACGGGAGAAGGAGGAGCAGAGGGCTCGCAAAAAGCGAGAGAAGGTTATCAAGGCCAGGGTCAAAGCGCTCGAAAAGACCCTTAGCAAGAAGAAGCGCGAATATCTTCTATCTAGGATGAAGGCGGCGCAGGAGAGCGCCTGGGTCTTGCAGGCATTCATCGTGGCCTTCGACAGGCTCACGGTTTACTATTCCTGCTTTAAGGATAAGGCCCGGAAAACGAGGTTTTTCAACAGCCCCGAAGATGTGGGGCAATTGACCCAAGCGATCATCAACTTCCTGCTGAATGAGTATGAGAAAATAGACGGCGCCAGCATACGGCAACTCCAAGATTTTTTCGAGACGGAGCCCTCCTCGGAACCGCAAGAGTCATAGAGAGGTTGGGCTCCTCTTCTCTTCAGCAGGCACGGGATTTGCCCTGGCACTGGACTAGGATGCTGGAGTATGGAGCCTATGTGAAGTCCATATACGAGGCGGCTGGGCTAGATGAGGAGGGGTTGGTGTTGCCTCGTGAGCTTTGGTTCGACAAAGAGAGGGCGGATGCGTGGTATAAGGATAGGCGAGACTTGAGGCGAGACTCGAGGAGAAAACCATAACTAGGAATGGAAGATCTTAGCCACAGAGACGTAATCAGAATAGAGATACGTGGCGAGCAAGCAAGAGAAACCTTGCGTGACTTGCTGAACCTGGTGACTTCGTTAGATGTGCGAGCCCGTGAACTAGGCACCGCTTTCGATAGTGCCGTTGTACACATCGTAGGTCCCCTGAAGAGCATCGAGGTCTCCACGGCTCAGACGGTTCGGGAACTGGAAGCGTTGCGATTACAGATCGCAGGGCTCGGTCCCGCCGGTGAAGCTGGCCCAGGAGCCGTTACTGGTCAGTTCCAGCGAATGAGAAGCGAGCTTGGCCTCACTGCCAGCGATGTAAACCGTCTACGGTACGAACTCTCGCAAATCGGAACTGTCCCCATGTTGCCCGCCCCTGGGCGGATGGCCCAAGCTCAAGCGGGCACCGGTGCGTTCGCTCAGCCCACGCGAGAGCTCGGGCCGACCACGTACGTGACCCCTGAAGGCGTAGCCTTTACAGCAGAGCAGGCGGCTGACGCGAGGGCACGATACGAAGAGGCGACACAAGCCGCAGAGGACTATGCGGCGACGAGCAGAACCGTGCGACAGGCCATGCGAGGAGTCCACGGCGAGCTACAAAGGGGGCAACGCAGGTGGTCTCGCTACAACATTTCATTCAGCAGACATGTGGCCTGGCTGGTTCGCGCAATGGTTATCTACAAAATGCTCAGTATGGCCATGAGCATCATCGGTGACGTCACCTCGGGCACAATCGACATTATGACGGAGTTCGACAGCGTACTCGCCCGGATAGGCTTCATCACGCAACGTACCGACGAAGACCTCACTCGAATGTCTGAAACAGTTGTTGATCTCGCTATTTCCTATGGGCAGTTGCCTACAGAGGCACTCCCGGCCTGGGCGATGATAACTCAGGCCACAAAGGACGATGCTCAACAATTGCTGATCTTGGAGGATGCCAACAAGTTGGCATTGATGGGTCGAATGGATTTGACGGACGCCACGACCCGCCTCATCGCAATTGAGCGGCAATGGAACCTGGAGGCTTCCGAGGGCGGTAAAATTCTCGACATTGTTGCCGAAGCCTATCGTAGTGGCCTCATTCCTATTGCCGACATGTTGGATGCGCTGGCCCGCGGTGGCCCGCTTGCCCGAGCCTTCGGAATCTCATTGGAAGAGTATGCCGGGATTGTGTTGGGCGTAGCCGAGGTGACCGAATTAAGTGCCCGCGAAACCATGAACTTCCTCGAGAGAATTTCTCAACGAATGTTTGCCCCAGAGGCCGCGCGACAACTGTGGGAGCAACCATTCCGAATCCCAGTATATCAACCAGGCGCCCCTGGAGAGCCGCCTCAGCGACGACCGCCTATCGACGTACTCCGTGATGTCGCCGATATTTGGGGAGACTTGAATGATCTGCAACGCGCAAACCTTGCCCTCATTCTTTCCGGCCGGGCTGGCATGGGAGGCTATCTAGCAGAAACGATGGCCGTGTTACAGGCATGGGATCAGATGGAGCGGCCCATAGAGGCTGCGGGGCAATCTCAGCAACTCATGAACGAGCTTATGGACACATTGAAGTTCAAGATAGACGAAACTCGCGGGGCATGGCAGGAGGTCCGCCATGAATTGGCCTTGACTACAGGTGCAATCGAAGGAATCAAGAGCTTGGTCGAAGACGTAGGGGACGCACTTAGGGGCTGGTCCTTTGCGCTCGAAACTAGGCGTGAAACGGGCGTAGGCATCTTGCAAGCCCTATGGGGAGAGATACGGGGTTTGAGCCCAGAACAAATAATCCAAGAGCAGATCACGCGCCTCGAGCAACGGATCGAGTACGAGCGGGTAAAGCCATATAGGATACGGGCCCCATTTCAGCCGAGCGAAGCAATGCTTGAGGAAAGCGAAGAAATAATCGCCAGGCTAGAGAGACAATTGGCAACCTTGCGGGGCGAGAGGCCGATAGGAGGGGTCCGTCCTACGCCTGGGCTCATTACCCCGATGCCAGAAGGTTGGGGCCCAGAAACGTGGTTCCAGCCGGAGGCTCCCCCCGTGGGCGAGGGCGCCCCGCCTGCGATTGCACCCCCTCCTTACCCCTACACACTTCAAATCCTCGAGGCCGAAGGTCTAGCATGGCAGGATATACTAGCCCTCCAAGACGAATCGGCAAGGCGCGTCGAGGAAATGATAGCGGCAAACCAGTCCCTCTACGAGACAGAGGCGGAGAGGGTGTGGATAGAGCAGGAAATACGGAAGAGCCTTGCAGACCAAATCATCCTTCTGCGTGACCAAGAGGGGGTGCTGCACGCTATCAGGGGAGAGCGAGCTGTCTACATTCGTCAATTGATGAGGGAGCAGGAAACCATAGACCGGATGGGAGTCCGCAGGCTAGAGGATTTCACGCCGGAGATGCTGGCCCAAGTAGTCCAGATGGCCCAGGTCTGGGAACAGCGGCTGGCTATGATGGGCTTCGAGGAGGATCCCAGACGAGCCCTTCTCATCGGGGAGGATCCTACTTTTTGGCTCACCTTCGAAGGGTCACTCACGGCCTTGCGCTTTGCGATCGGCGACCTACAGGATTCCATGGAGGACCAGACCGCCGTTCTAAGAGGTCACTATAACATACCGGGTGGATATGTGGTCCCAACCCCTTGGGACTATTACGCCGCTACTGGCTCGCGTGAGGTTGGCCCTGTCAACTATCCCCCAGAGGTGTTGGGACGTTACTACGGCTTTCAATTGGGAGGGGCTGGTGCCGGGGCTGGCGCTGGTGCTGGTCTCTTTGGTGGCCTTGGTGGTGTGCCCACAGATTGGGCCGCTACTATGCCGAGGGCCGCAGGCTGGGATGTGGGAGACTGGGCGGGTCTCCTCGGTCAAGCGGGGGGGATGTATGGGCTAGATCCTAGATTGCTGGCTGCCATCATGCAGGTGGAAAGCGGGGGTGATCCCGGTGCTATTGGCGCTCCTACCAAGTGGGGCAGGGCCCAAGGACTCATGCAGGTTATGCCCTTCCACGCGGGCAGGCTCCAAGGCGAGGAGACGATGCGAGACCCTTGGGCCAACATCCGCATGGGGGCCGAGATACTAGCTGAAGCCATAGGTAGATATGGTATACCCACGGGCATAGCGGCCTACTATGGTGGCGTGAGTGAGGGTGCAGTTACGGGCCCTGGCGAAGACTATCTACGGCTCGTGGAAGGAGCTTTCACGAAACTCTTTGGTGGCAGGCCAGAGGGCCAAGAGATGATGACGGTTCAGGGGATGCCAGAGATGCAAAGGGTGCTCGCAGCCACCAAGAGTACCCAGGACACCTGGCTCACGAGCGGGGTGCAACAGTTGATCTTGATCAACCAGAAACTTAGCAATATCTACACCGCAATCACTCAGTTGAGGCAACCGCAAACGGTACTCTTGACGGCAGATCCAGGACAGGCTGCTTATGAGGCCAATAGATCGGGCCATGGCCGGGGCGGGCCAGTAATAGGCCATAGACCCGAGCAACACTAGGTGAGACGGATATGAGCGTAACAAAATGGAGCTTCCGGGGAACAAACTTCGCTATCAATCCCGAAGAGGATACGGGATGGGTTAAACAGGAGAAGGTCGAAGAGGTGGACCTCCTCGATGCTGACACCACGGTGATTCAAACGAGCGGATTTCGGTCTGAGGAAAGGACCATACGGGGCTGGATACTGACCGCTGCTTTCTATAACAGGTTGAAGAATTGGCAGGGCCAAACGGGCACGTTGACCGATGACCTGGGCGGATCAGCCTCAGCCAGATTGATGTCCTTTGAGGCCGAGAGGGTACGAAATGTCAATAATTGGAACACCTACCAATACACCGCTCGGTTTGTGAAGAGGTAAAGCGTGAGCCTAAGCGCGAAGATCTATGCGAGAACCCAGCGCCCGACTTATCGAGTTCGGGTAGGCAACATCGAGTTGACCAAGATTGAAAGCGTGATGAAAGAACACGATTTCGACCAGGCCACGGCGACGTGTACCATAACCTGCGCCAAGAAATGGGGCATTGAGCCTAACGACTTTGTGGAGGTCTGGCAGGGCTATGGCGGTCTCAACGAAAAGACATTCACGGGCTACGTGGACGATGTGGACAAGGAAACCTTCCCGAAGCACATGATCATCCGTTGTCGCGACGTCCTGAAGCGGGCTATAGAGAACTTCATCGTCGAAGAGATCGAGTACGACAGCGTGCAGGCCGAGGAGATCGTCGCTGACCTCTTGGAACGCTGTGGCATCTACAATTATGCTCTGGATACGACCAACTTCACGGTAGGAGACGTCGAGCCCGCAAAGTTTAGTCTTATATTCGCCATGGATGCCATCAGGTCCGTCGCCGACCTCATAGGATGGCGTTGTTGGGCTACCCCGGATGGCACCGTCGTGTTCAAGAAGGTTTTTCCTCGCGGGGCCCTAGAATACCGCTGGCATTACACGAAAGATCCCACATTTGGCAGCGAGAGCGGCATCATCCACGTGAACCACGTTTCCTCAGACATCGACCTGCGGAACTGGATAGAGGTGTGGGGTTGGACTAATCCCACTACAGGCTCAACCATCGAGGCCACGGCCTATGCTGATTCTCCCTATGTACCTGATCCCCCCAGGTATAAAAAGGCCGTGATTTCGAATGAGATAATCGACACACAAGCCATGGCTGAATGGGTCGCCGACAGAGTATTGGGCGACCTGAATCAGCTCGTAGATACGATGAACGCTACCATCCAAGGCAATCCCAACCTCCATGTCGGAGACACCATCCGCATCACTGAGGACTGGACGGATATGGCCAGTGGGGTCAACTACTTTGTCTATGGCATCTCCGCAGAGCAAAGAGCCGGCGGTGGTTATCAGATGACTTTGGACTTGCGAGGCGGGCGACATTCCGTTCCTCCCTGGCCAGAAGGACAGCCGCCAGTAGCCTCCTTTGAGGTCAAACAGGTTGGCTGGGGAGACCCCCACTGGATTGTCTACGTGGATGCTTCTGCGTCCTACGATCCTGATGGCGTGATAGTTTCCTACGATTTCGACTGGGGAGATGGATCTCCCCACGGCACGCAAGTCAGGGATAACCATTTCTATTCATCTGGCTCGCCAGGCGATCCATTCACGATCACGCTCGTCGTTACCGATGACGATGCGCTTACGGGCACTTGCTCTAAAGACATCATCCTGGGTTCGTCTGGCTCTGGCTCGCGGGTCTATGACCGCGTGCTCTACTTCGCTGATACTTCAGGCTCGGGATTCGGGACACCTGACAGTGGCAATAATTGGTACGGTTTTGCGTGTGGGGCCGCCGTCAATTGCGTCTCTGCTCAAGGTGTCGTAGAAGGGGAATATGCTTGGTTTGGATGCGAGAACGGGCGGGTCTACAAGTCTGCCGATTATTGTGCCACCGGCACGCTGGTCTACACTTTTGGATCGGCGGTCAGGTCCATCTGGGTAGACCGGGTTTACGAGGACGTGATCTTTGTAGGGCTGGCTGACGGAAGCCTCTATCGGACGGTTGATAGCGGCACGACTTGGACTCTGCTACACACGTTCGACGAGGGCCCTATTTGGAATGTCTTTTGTGAACCAGGGGACATCAACCACATCCATTGCTCTGGTGGTACTACGGCTGGCTATTGGTATGAATCGATTGATGGCGGTGTGAGTTGGGTGAACCACGGTGCTCTTTGGACTGGCATCGAGCTCGTGCGAGATCACGCGTGGCAGTTCTTCCAGTATTACAACGCCGCCTGTCAAGCAGACCCAGCCTCCATCAAGCGGAGCGAGGACGATGGAGCTAGCTGGATTGATTGTACTGGTTACTCCGAGAGCGAGATGCGTACCATCACGGGCAGTCCCTTTGACCCTAATGTCGTGTTGGCAGGTGGGGAGAACTCGAAGGCCGTCTATCGGAGTACCAGCGGATCCGGTTTCGAGACTTCCGGGAGCGTTATCAACGGGACGAAAGTTACTCGCCTGAGATTCGACGGCATCCTCTGGGGCACTATTTTCGGTGGCACTGATGACGACTTGGAGTTGTCGTTCGACCGCGGTTCGACCTGGAAGCAACTTCGTGATGCGCCAGGGACAGTAATGGACATCGCCCAAGGGCCGCTTATCCCGAAAGTTAAGCGAGGCATCTGGAGTTACGGCAGCGGCGAAGTCTATTTCAGCCCTACGGGAGGTACAACCTGGATAAAGTTTGCCACCAGCGGCCTGTCCAACTTTGGTACTTTCTTGCGCGTAGTGGGTCACCCACAAGAGTTGGAAACGGCCTATATGACTTCTTACAATTTGTCTAATACTGTTATCAGAGTGTGGAAAACTACCGATGGGAATGTGAGTTGGACTCAAGTTGGCACCATATCTGGTGCTTATTCATACGCCAAAGTTTTGACTATTGACCCGATTGACCCTGACATATTGTGGATAGGCGCTTGTGGTATCCCAGATGCTCTTTACTACATCTATAAAAGTATTGACGGGGGACAAAATTGGACACCGAAATATAGTTCTGCTGTTAATGGGATACCACTTGCGATTGGTTGTAGCCCCGCTGATGCTAATTTAGTCTTATTTGTAACTCAAGAATATGTTGAGCCAATATCTGGAGATAGATACAGAATACGTCAAAGTACCAATGGTGGTGATGATTGGTCAATAGTTTCAGAAACATTCAGAAGCGCAATATCGGAACATCTGCGACGTGGAGGGATGGAATTTTCCGCCAATGGTGAACGCGTGGTATTCAAAGGAGGTACTGATCATCCTATAGCTGGCGGCGGTTCGCGGGTAGCCATTTCTACCGACGCTGGTAATACATGGTCATGGTCAGTGGCGAATACGCCCAGGGCAGAGGGCTGGGATCAAAACTATCCCTTGAAGGCCGAGGTGGGCCTGAACAGCCACACGATGTTCGTGCTCAGTATGTCGGCACCCGTAAGTGGGACGAGTATCTACTATCGGTCAGATGATCTGGGTAGCACATGGTCCGCGAAATTGTCGTGGGGAGGCAGAGGATTTGCTATTATAGACCCCCAGCTCGTGGAACTTCTATGGGCAATAAGTTACGGCAGCTTTAAGAAAAGTGACGATGATGGCGAAACCTGGACTACGATTAGCAATCCAGGGAATGTTTATTTCGATGACCTCAGTATGTCGGGCTGGCAGGAGGTGTTGATCTAGTGCTAGACAGAGGCGGAATCCAGAACATCATACGTCTGATTCACACCATCGTCAACGAGAAATTACTGCATCATTCTCGCGGCAGGGGTGGCTCAGGGGCTCCTCCGATCCCTCCTGTGGTGATGAAAGAACACCCGCTCGATCCCGATGCTGGTCCCCACACAGGTGCCCTTACCGAGGATGATGTGACCTTCGATGATGCGACGGGTCATGACCATCAAGGAGCAGGGGACACCGGGAAAAAAGTTACTGCGGCGAAGGTTATAAACGTCCCGGCTGGTGAAATCGCAGCCACAGATGTGCAGGCAGCAATCAATGAATTGGACGGCGAGAAGATCTCGGACGTTGAAATTCAAGAGGATGACGTAAAGGTCGCGGATGCCACTATCGTTAATTTTGAAGGCGGTGGTGGGAAGGTTACAGACGAAGGAGGAGGGAAAGTAACCGTTGACATCACCCCAGGTGGCAATGGCAATGGCAACGGTGAGCATATCCATGCTTACAAGGAAGACAAGTCCGCTGAGTGCGACGGCGTAAAGGTGACCTTCATTGTTGCACAACAGTTCGAAGCGTATACACTACGGCTGGCACTGAATGGGCAGGAACAGGTAGACGGAGCAGCCAATGACTACATAGAGGGAGCAATGCGGGACACGCTTACGATGGCCGTTGCTCCGGTTGCTGGAGACACACTTGTCTTGCACTATCTGGCACAAAGGGCTTAGGGAGGTACTATGACAGCAAACCTTGATTTGATCCGTGGAAGGCAGCAAGTCATCCCTATGACAAACAAGTCTGGAGGCGCGTGTGCCGAAGGAGAGGTTGTTGTCGTCGACGAGACTACTGACGACGCTTTTACTACGACTAACGACGAAGGTAAGAAGGAAGTCGTCGGGATCGTTGCAGAGGCAATCGCTAACAATGCCGAGGGGCGCATTATTTGCTCTGGCTATGCCCCTGTGCTCGAGGTCGATGCAGCTACTGCTCGGGGTGATTGGCTAAAGACTGCCGACACTGACCCTGGAAAAGCGACTCCAACCGCTGACCCAGCAGAAGGATCCTTCGCTATAGCTCTGTCGGCTGTTGGGGCTGCGGGGCAAGTCAGCGCGTTCGTCTTCCCCGGAGGATCTGCCATACTAGCCGGTAGTGGCGGGGCCTGGACCTTAATAGAGGATGTTGAGTTGGGAGCACCAGCTGCCACCATAGACTTTCAGAACATTCCTGATACCTACAAGCACTTAGTTATAGAGTATTCTTTGCGTACCGACAGGGCCGCGGAGGAGAATGATGCTATTCTGCTACGGTTTAACAATTCGGCAGTAGGTTATGATTATTTGAGGAGTGCGATTTATCACAATGCACAGCTTGCTTCTGCGGAAGGGTTAAATGCCTCCGCAATCGAAGTAGATTACGCTCCAGCGGCTACAGGCCAAGCTAACTCGTTTAGTAGCGGAAGTGTCAGGATTCATGATTATACAGATGGTTCTAGACTTCCGACGGCTCTTACACAAAATGCTTATCTAAGAACTCGGACGAGCGGAAAGCTTTATGTGGGACAAAGTTTTGGACAATGGCGAACGCAGGCAGTCGTCAGTAGAATAACGCTTTTGCCTGAATTCGGCACCAACTTCGTAGCTGGCTCACGAGCTACATTGTATGGGATTAGTTAGGAGGTACAATGGCACAAACAAAACTTAGGTTAGAGCAGATCGAGCCAATACCCGCTTCTGAAGTGGTAAACACTCCGGCTGGAGGCATCGCCGCGATCGACGTCCAAGCGGCGATCAATGAGTTGGACACCGAGAAGGCGGGGATAGCAGACGCCGAAACCATCTCTGCGGACTGGACATGGGGCACGGATAAGAAGATCTTCTTCCGTGACGCGGCTATCTACATCCACTCCGCCGCTGACGGCTTCCTTGATTTGGTGGCAGACACGGCGATAAGGCTGGATGGTGATACAATAATAAATAATGGCATTCTCTTTGTAAATGAGACCGCCAATACCAAGATGTCCCGTGGCCTCACCATCAACCAAGGAGCCTACGACAACGAGATACTGGCCCTGAAGTCCAGCGATGTGGCGCATGGGATGATAGACCATACTGAGACGGATACATTCGGGCGCGTCCAAAAGGACAGCGCAGCAGGCGGAGGTCTACAGATAA
>Ga0114921_10000978_pt1 | contig 12614 bp, 11 predicted proteins | sample BentaG_FD_87016 | JGI IMG/M metagenome (GOLD analysis project Ga0114921, IMG submission 87016) | Deep subsurface microbial communities from South Atlantic Ocean to uncover new lineages of life (NeLLi) - Benguela_00093 metaG | ecosystem: Environmental > Aquatic > Marine > Oceanic > Sediment ...
GGGTAAGGCCTTTATAACTTTTATAATTTGAAAAGAAGCTCATAAGGCTTATAAATTTTATAAAAGTTATAAAGGCCTGCCCCATCGTTCCGTGGTATACTAAGAATATGCCCGAGAAGTACATCCCCCTCGCTGAAAGGATGCGGCCCTGCAGCTTAGAGAAATTTTATGGTCAAGAGCATATAATCGGAAAAGACAAGATTCTTTCACAGCTCATCGACGCAGACCATTTGGTTTCTATAATCTTCTGGGGACCTCCTGGTTCTGGGAAAACTACTTTAGGTTATATTCTAATAAAGCATTTTAATTTTCCCAGTCTGTTCTTTAGTGCTGTATTATCAGGAATAAAACAAGTCAAAGAAGTCATGGCCAAGGCAGAAAAACATAAGAAACTTTACGGCCAACCAACTGTTATTTTTATCGATGAAATACACCGATTCAACAAAGCTCAACAAGGAGCTTTCTTACCTTATGTGGAGAGAGGAGATGTCATCCTTTTCGGTTCGACCACGGAAAATCCTTCGTTTGAAGTCATCGCTCCTCTTTTATCCAGGATGAAAGTTCTATCCCTTAATCCATTATCCAAAGAGACCTTGGCCCGAATAGTCAAGGATGCCTTGGCCGATAAAGAGCTTGGTTTGGGAGAGCTTGGCCTTAAGCTCGAAACTCAAGCGCTACAGATGATCATTGATTATGCTAATGGTGATGCCAGGAGAGCACTCAATACATTGGAGATTTCAGCTGACCTTGCCAAGAGCTCAAAAATAGCAACTAAAGAGGTAAAAGAAGCTTTGCAGAAGAGAATTCTGCTTTATGATAAAAAAGGCGAAGAACATTTCAATATAATTTCAGCTCTCCATAAAAGCCTCCGTAACAGCGATACCGATGCCTCTCTCTACTGGCTGGCGAGAATGCTTGCAGCCGGAGAAGACCCCCTTTACATCGCTCGGAGGCTGGTGAGATTTGCTTCTGAGGACATCGGGCTGGCTGACCCTCAGGCACTCGCCATTGCTCTTCAGGCAAAAGAGGCCTATGATTTTATCGGGTCTCCTGAGGGTGAATTGGTCCTGGCAGAGGCTGTTATCTACTTAGCTTCAGCCCCAAAGAGCAATCGTGCTTATGTCGCTTTCTCAAAGGCAATGAAAGACGTTGAGAAACGTCCCTTTGAACCTGTTCCCTTTCATTTAAGAAATCCTGTCACTGAATTGATGAAGAGCACGGGATATGGGAAAGGTTATGCTTATGCGCATGATTCCCCTTTTTCCACTACAGATATGGATACTTTTCCTGAAAGCTTAAAAGGGCGCAGATACTATGTTCCCGGTGATCTGGGCCTGGAGAGGGATATCAAAAAGAGAATCGAATGGTGGGAAAAAATCAAGACTCAGATCGTAAAGGAAAAGACATCAAAAAATACACGAACAAAACACAAGACTCAGAGCTCAAAGGTCAAAACTGAAGATAGAAAGAAGGAGTAAGAACAGATCTGTGGGGATTTAATTTATCAAACCCTAAAAACTATTTTGTTTGCTTTTTGCTCTCCTTGCTTTCTTTCATGAGGTAGTAGATTTCCCAGCTTATTTCATCAGCAACACATCCGACACAAGAAGTTTCAGTGGTTGCCAGTTCCCCCTCAGAGATTTTATCTTTCAGGATTCCTTTTACTCGTTTTCTTATTTTATAAAGGAGAATGTAGTTAATCATTACTTGCTTTAAAAGAATCATAGCAACTTGGTTATGGCTTGTAAAGATTGAGGAAATACAGGAAAAAATGATATCATTAAGCCTTTTATACAAGATGAGAAAATTGACACTTTATCTCCTTGCTTGTCTTTTTCTGTTTTCTTGCTCAATCTTTAAACCAAAAGAGCTTCCCTATCCTTCTGGACTTATCTTCCCTTTAGAAAAAGATGGGGAGATGACTTACCAAGGCAGGATAATCGAGCTGATAGAGAAAGCAAACGGAAGTCTTTATTTCTCGACTCAAAAAGGATTTGTTTATTGTGTTGACGGGGAAAAGCGAGAAGTTTTATGGAAATTCAAAGCTTCAAATCCAATTATCAGTCCTTCGCACCTGAGCAAGGGAAAAGTTTATGTGATCGACAGTAAAAACATCATTTATTGTCTTGATAAAAAAGGCAGTGCTCTCTGGAGAGAAGGGATAGGGGAAAACATTACCAGCAGACTCAGAGAGGATCAGGGGAAGATATACTTTGGCACCAATGAGGGCGGCTTCTTTGCCTTAAATTCTCAAACCGGCGATATGTTCTGGCGCTACCAGGCAGGAGGAGCGATCCGGTCGAATCCTGTCTTCAAAGGCTCTTTTCTCATTTTTGGCTGCGATGATGGAAACCTTTATTTTTTAGACCAAAAAGGAAAATTAATAGATAAATTCGAGATAGGAAGTAAGATCGAAGCTTCTCTTTTAGTGGATAAAAATAACCTTTACTTGGGTTCCGAAGACCATTATTTCTATTGCCTGAATTTAACTAAGCGGAAGTTAAAATGGAAAGTTAAGACTGGAGGCAAAATTTTTTCTCAGCCTATTGTAGATGAGAAGAGAGTCTTCTTTATCGCCTGGGACGGCGTTTTATACTCTCTGAACAAAAAGAATGGAACAATTTTATGGTGGCAGAGCCTCCCTTCCCGAAGCTTTTACCGGCTTGAAATCGTTGAGAAAAAAATTGTGGCTTCCTCCTTGTCATCCAAGATAGTGTGTTTTGATATAGAGACAGGGGAGAAACAAGGAGAGTATGAGACAATCCAAGAATTAAAGTCCAACCCTTTGTGGCTCGAACCCTATCTGCTGGTTAACCTTTATGATTTTCAGAAGGAAGAGGGAAAGCTCATTTTCTTGAAAAAAGAAGTCACGGCCTCTCTTACTCCATCCAAGCCATCTCCCATGAAGATAGGGGATGATGTAACGTTTACAGCTTCAGCCATAGGTCTTGTCCAACCAAAATACGAATTCTTTCTAAAACAGGCAGAGAAGAAAGATAGCGTTCAGGAAATTTCTGAGAAAGGATCATGGCAATGGTTTCCTGAAAAAGTAGGGACTTATTCAATTGGCGTTAGAGTAACAGATGAGAAAGAAGTTACTGAGACAGAAATTCCTTTCATCATAGAAAGATTAATAACCGAAAAGCCTGATTTGATCCTGTTTAACGGGAAAATACAAACAATGGCTGATGGAGAACCTTGGGTAGAGGCCTTGGCCGTAACCAAGGACAAGATTCTCTTTGCAGGGAAGAACGGAGATGCCTTGGATTTAAGGGCAGATCAGACAGTTGTGATTGATATGGGGGGGAATTTTGCCCTTCCTGGATTCAATGACTCCAGAGTTAACATGCTCGAGGGAGGTCTGAGTCTTCTCGGGAAAGAAATTAGCGAAGAAGCTGAGTTGGACAAGATGGATAAAGAAGAGGTAAAAAAAGTCCTCTTGAAAGCCTTATCAGAGGCATCCAAATTTGGAATCACCACTATCCAGGATATTTCTCTTGACTTTGCCTTAGAGGCTTATAAAGAATTTCTCGAAGCGGACAAATTGACGGTAAGAATTATTCTCTCAGGAGACCTGAACTGGAAGCTAGATAAAATTAAGGAGTTTAGAGAAAAATTTAAAGATATAGATTCTAATTTTATTAAGTTTGGAGCTGTAAGAGGAGATCTGGATGGAAGCTTATCAGAGAGGAAAGCAGCTCTTTCAGCACCTTACAGTGATAAGCCAGGAAGTGAAGGTAAATTGCTTATTCCTGCGAAAAAACTGAACAATAAGATAAAAGTATTTGATAAAGAAAGATACCAAGTTGCTCTGGGTGCATCAGGTGATGAGGCAATAAGCATAGCTCTGGACGGGATTGAAGGAATATTAAAGAGCGAAGGCAGGAAAGAGAGAAGACATCGCATCGAAAAAATCCAGCTATTAGATTCTAAACATGTCGAGAAATTTGCAAGGTTGAAAACCCCAATAGTAGGATGCCCTTTTCAACTCATCAAGGAAGGAGAAGAGGCAGAGAAGAGAGTAGGATCCAAACGGATGAGAGGCATGTTTCCGTGGAAGACATTGTTGAATAATAAGGCTGAGCTGGCCTTTGCTTCTGATTGGCCTCAGGGTTCCCTAAATCCTCTTTTCAGTATATATGTTGCCCTAACTAGAAAGACTATCAATGGCGAACCTCCCGATAGCTGGATTCCTTGGGAGAGAATAACCATTGAACAAGGCCTCGCAGCATTTACCAAGGCTGCTGCCCGTGCCTGTCTTGAAGAAAAAATTAAAGGAACTCTGGAGAAAAATAAGTTAGCTGATATAATAGTCCTCTCCAAGAATTTGTATGAAGTTTCTGCGGAAGATATACTCGAGACCAAGGTAATTATGACCTTTTTAGGAGGTAGATTAGTCTACATGCAACCTGGATTTGGAATTCAAGTATTTGATCCTGAAATTTTTAGACTTTTAAATATTCTATTTTTTAGTATAAATTTAAGAACAATTCAAATCTAAAAAAGGAGATTAAACGATGGAAAGGGAAGAAGCTTTAGAGCTTGTTCAAGAGCACCTGAAAAACAAAAATCTGGTGAAGCATTCTTTGGCAGTGGAAGCTTGCATGAAAGCCGTGGCCTCCCGCCTCAATCAGGATGAGGAAAAATGGGGTTTAGCAGGAATTGTCCATGACCTTGATTATGAGATAACAGAAAAGAGCCCTGAACTCCATACGACAGAGACAATAAAAATCTTAAATGAGAAGGGGATTGATCCTGAAATCATTCAAGCTGTTCAGGCGCACGCTGGCCAAGTTTCCAGTCAAAGCGAAATGGATTGGGCGATCTTTTCCATTGACCCCCTTACGGGTTTAATCATTGCAGCCACATTAATGCACCCTGATAAAAAGCTGAAGAGTGTAGACCTCGGGTTTTTGAAGAGAAGATACAAAGAAAAGAGTTTTGCCAGAGGAGCCAGAAGAGAAGACATTGAGCAATGCAGGAATATTGGTTTAGAACTGGATGAATTCTTATCCATATGTTTAGAGGCCATGCAAGGAATAGAAAAAGACCTTGGCCTTTGATACAATAGACAGTTCCTAAAAGGAGGCATTCATGAATAACGCCTTAATAAAGGTTCCAGTTCCGAAAAATGAGCCTATTCATGATTATGCTCCAGGAAGCCCGGAACGGGAAAGCCTAAAAGTTCAGCTTAAGAAGATGTTGAGCGAAGAGATTGAGATTCCTTTGATTATTGGAGGCAAAGAAGTACAAACTGGGAATCTGGCCGATTGTCGCTGTCCTCATGACTACTCTCACGTTTTGGGCCGCTATCACAAAGCAGGAGCAGAGGAAATAGATCTGGCAGTCAAAGAGTCAAAAAAGGCTTGGAAGGATTGGTCAGAGATGGATTGGGTCAGCCGTCTCTCTGTTTTCCTCAGAGCAGCTGAGTTGCTGGCCACTAAGTACCGCTATATTTTGAATGCTGCAACCATGCTTGGTCAGTCCAAAACAGCACACCAGGCAGAGGTTGATTCAGCTTGCGAGTTGATCGACTTCTATCGGTTTAATCCTTATTACATAACCCAGATATACGCCCAGCAGCCTGATTCGTCTCCAGCAACTTGGAATTACCTGGAGTACCGAGCCTTAGAAGGATTTGTTTTTGCGGTAACGCCTTTTAATTTTACTGCCATTGCCGGCAATTTACCGACTTCGCCGGCAATGATGGGAAATACCGTCTTATGGAAGCCTGCTTCCTCTGCTGTCTATTCAGCTTATTTTCTGACTCAATTATGGAAGGAAGCAGGGCTCCCCGATGGGGTGATCAATTTTATCCCTGGTCCAGGACGCTATGTAGGAGATCCTGTTTTAGAAAAGCCTGATCTGGCTGGTGTCCATTTTACTGGCAGCACAGTTGTATTTCAGGGAATGTGGAAGACCATCGGCTCCAGCATCATGAATTACAAGAGTTATCCAAGAATCGTTGGGGAATCAGGCGGTAAAGACTTTGTGTTTGTCCACTCCTCTGCCGATCCAGAAGCCGTGGCTACTGCATTGATTCGGGGAGCTTATGAATACCAAGGACAGAAGTGTTCGGCAGCAAGTCGAGCTTATTTGCCTTCGAACCTTTGGCCCTCTATTAAGGATCGATTGGTAGAGGATATTAAGACGATAAAGATGGGAGACATTACGGATTTTTCAAATTTCATGGGTGCGATCATTGATAAACTAGCCTTTGACAGCATTGTGGAGTATATAGAGTACGCCAAGAAGTCTAAGGAATCTGATGTTATTGTTGGGGGAGGCTACGATGATTCAAAAGGATATTTCGTCGAGCCCACCCTTGTTGTGGTGACTGATCCAAGACACAAATTAATGGAAGAAGAAATATTTGGGCCAGTTCTTACAGTTTTCGTTTACCCTGAATCTGATTTCAGTAAGACGCTGGAGCTCTGCGACATAACTTCTCCTTATGGTTTGACTGGCTCTATTTTTGCTACTGATAAAAAGGCAGTGGTCGAGGCCTGTAACACTCTGCGTCATGCTGCCGGGAATTTCTACATCAATGATAAGCCTACAGGGGCAGTTGTTGGTCAGCAGCCCTTTGGAGGGGCAAGAGGTTCAGGAACCAACGATAAGGCTGGGTCTTTTTTGAATCTCTTGCGTTGGACGAGTGCTCGGACTGTTAAGGAAAACCTTAATCCGCCGAAAGATTATCGTTATCCCTTCATGTCCGAAAAATAAGGAAAGGAGACATATGAAAGCACTATTAGAGAAATTACAAATTAAAGAATTAAACTCTGGTGCCTGTTCAGGTCCAGATGATTGGTATGAGGATACAGAAGGACCTGAGCTGGTTTCATACAATCCTGCAGATGGAAAGCCTATTGCCAAGATTATTCAAGCCACAGAGAAAACCTTTGAACAGGTTGTTGTTCAGGCCACAGAAGCTTTTAAGAGCTGGCGTATGCTACCAGCTCCAAGGCGTGGGTCAGTCGTCAGAGATTTGGGTCAGGCTCTGAGGGACTTGAAAGAGCCCCTGGGCGAGCTTGTGACTCTGGAGATGGGAAAGATAAAAGTAGAAGGCGTAGGAGAGGTCCAGGAGATGATTGACATCTGTGATTTTTCTCTGGGACTTTCTCGTCAGCTCTACGGATTAACCATCCAATCCGAACGTCCAAAGCACAGGATGTTCGAACAGTGGCATCCTTTGGGACCCGTCGGTGTGATTACAGCCTTCAATTTTCCTGTTGCAGTCTGGTCTTGGAATTCAGCGATAGCTGCTGTTTGCGGAGATACGGTTGTCTGGAAACCGTCATCAGAAACGCCTCTAACAGGAGTAGCTGTCCAGAATATTGCGAACCGAGTCATGGCAGACCATGGACTCAAGGGAATATTCAACCTTCTCATTGGGCGCGGAGCTGTGGTAGGAGAAAAAATGATCAATGATAAACGAATTCCCCTTATCTCCTTTACCGGCTCAACAAAAATGGGACAGCGAGTTGCAGAAGTAGTTGCTCGCCGATTCGGCAGGACGATTCTGGAGCTCGGTGGTAACAATGCAATCATTGTTGTCGGGGACGCTGATCTTGAAATGACTGTAAGAACCATCTTGTTTGGAGCTGTAGGAACCTCTGGACAGCGTTGTACGACTACCCGCCGAATCATAATGCATAAGTCCATTGCTGCAGAACTAACGGAAAGAATCATAAAGGGTTATGAACAGGTACCCATCGGAAATCCCATGGAGGAAGAGATACTCATGGGACCTGTAGTCAATAAGGCAGCCGTAGAAGACATGATAGCTGCCTTGGAAAAAGCAAAGGAGCAAGGAGGAGAGATTATTTACGGCGGCAATCGCCTTCCTGAAAAAGGTGAGCAGTTCGTAGAGCCTACAATTGTCAAAATGCCAGCCCAAACAGAGATAGTTCACGAAGAAACATTCGCTCCAATCCTCTATCTCTTGGAATATGAGAATATCGATGAAGCCATCAGGCTTCATAATGAAGTGCCTCAGGGATTGTCCAGTGCTATCTTTACCACAAATTTATTGACAGCGGAAAAGTTCCTTTCCTATGAGGGTTCTGATTGTGGTATTGCTAATGTCAATATCGGTACCTCTGGGGCAGAAATAGGAGGAGCTTTTGGCGGCGAAAAGGAGACTGGTGGTGGGAGAGAGTCAGGCTCAGATGCCTGGAAAGGCTATATGCGCCGCCAGACCAACACGGTAAATTGGTCCAAGGAGCTTCCTTTAGCTCAAGGAATAAAATTTGGAGATTGATATGAGCTATATAACTTTAGACACAACGATTGAAGAGCTTGTGGAGCAGTTTCCCGAGGCAGTGGGATTTCTTACGCAACGGAATGTACGATGCATGCGCTGCGGCGAGCCTCTGTGGGGGACTCTTAGAGAACTCTTTAGGAAAGATGGCATAATGAATCCCCATTCTTTGGTTGATGCATTGAATGAGTTTATCGAAGAAGGAAGAGGTTAGATAGTAATTCTTCAATAGTAAAGAACTTTAGTTTCATCATTTCGTATTATTAAGAAAGGCTTGTGATTTTTTCAGGGACAAGCTTTGTTTCCAATAAACGGAGAATATGAAAATGGCCAAAAAGTTTTATCGCTCACAAGATAAAAAGATGATAGGTGGTGTATGCGGAGGACTAGCTGAGTATTTCGATATAGATGCCAATATTGTCAGGCTTATTTTTTTGGCTCTCCTTATCTTTTCGGCTTTTATCCCCATGGTGATTTTCTATATAGTCGCTTGGGCCATCGTACCTTTAGAAGAAAAGAAAGAATAAGGGTCAGGTCTACACTTTTAACTTTTTTTTTCGTTAATGAGCAAAAAATAAAGTATTTGATTCATTTATTAATTCTGAAATAAGTTAAAAGTGTAGACCTGACCCTATTTTTTTACTATTTTTTTATTGACTTATTTTGTTATATTCGTTATTTTTTTATTCATTCTAAAACCTGGCTAAGATATGACAAAGGAATCATTAGAATTCAGGCACATTGCCGTTGAAGGTGTATTTAAAACCGAGAAGACAAGACTGGCCAAAATTTTAGCTCAGAAATTAGGGGGAAAAGTCGTTTTTGACAGGGTTGATAATCCCTATCTTAAAGACTATTACGACGAGAAGGAGGGAGCAGCTTTTCTCTGCCAATTGGTCTTTATGGTTAACCGGTATCACCAGCATGTCAGACTTGCCCAGAGAGATCTGTTTGAAGAAAGGGTAATCTGTGATTATCTGTTTGAAAAGGACAAAATATATGCCTATCAGACTCTTTCTGACGATGAGCTCATCATCTATGAAAAAATATTCAGTATCTTCTCTGAGAGAGTTGTCAGGCCTGATTTGGTTATATATCTTCAGATTTCTTTACCCACTCTCTTAAAAAGAATAGCCATGAAGGGAACTCCTGTGGAAAAAAATATATCAGAGAAATATCTAGAGGATATTCTAGAAGCCTTCGATTATTTTTTCTTCAATTACCAGGCGACTACTCTCTTTGTGGTCAAATCAGATGATTTGGATTTTGATCATGAAGAGGATATAATAGAATTGATAAATCAGATTAAACAGATGAAAAAGAGTCCTTTATATTATGTTCCTCTTTCAGAATCTGATAGAGAATCTGATAAGAAATGAAAAGAAAAAGCTTAGAGGCCTTCCCATGGGCCCGAGACTTTTTTTTAATATTCATTATTTACATTACTTTACCTCAATCTCGATTTTAATGGCGAGATGGGGAGAAAGGATTTATCATGTCCGATGAAAACCCCCCCAAAGTAACAATTCCCTTCCTTCAATCAAAAAAAGAAAAAAAGGAAAAAATTGTGGCCATAACAGCCTACGATTTTCCCACAGCTAAAATCGTTGATGAGAAAGGTGTGGATATTATTCTTGTGGGAGATTCTCTTGGAATGGTGGTTTTGGGTTATGATAACACGATTCCGGTGACTATGGATGAAATGATTCATCATACCAAGGCAGTGGCCAGGGCTGCAGGAAGGGCTTTAGTGATAGGAGATATGCCCTATTTTTCCTTCCACCTATCTGAAGAGGAATCTATCTACAATGCTTCCCGTTTTCTCAAGGAAGCAGGAGCAGAAGCCATAAAGATAGAGGGGGCATCCAGAAAAAGACTGAAATTGATTGAAGCCCTGGTTGATGTTGAAATTCCAGTCATGGGACATGTTGGACTCACTCCTCAATCCATTTACCATCTGGGGCAATTTAAGGTGAGAGGCAAGAAAACCGATGAAGCCAGAAAAATAGTAAAGGAAGCACTGGATTCAGAAAAGGCAGGCGTTTTTTCCATAATTCTGGAGTGTATACCCTTAGAATTAGCCCGAATCATTACTGAGAAACTCAAAATACCCACAATCGGAATTGGAGCGGGTCCATATTGTGATGGTCAGATTCTCGTTTTCCATGACTTAGTTGGTATTTCTAACGGATATCTACCCAAATTTGTCAAAAGATATTCAGACCTTCATGAGATTATAGGACGAGCTGTAAAAGGTTACATGGATGATGTCAAAAGCGGAGATTTTCCTGACGACAGCCATTCTTATCACCTCAAGTCTGAGGTTTTTAAGGAATTAATAAAAAAAAATAAATAGTAAAGAAGTCTCCATTGAAAAAGATAACAAAAATAAAAGAGATGAAAGATGTTGTCAGAAATTTGAAATCCCAGGGAAAAATCATTGGATTTGTTCCTACTATGGGCTATCTTCATGAGGGACATCTAAGTCTTGTGCGAAGTTCAGTCCAGAAGGCTGATACAACTGTTGTCAGTATCTTTGTTAATCCAACTCAATTTGGACCAAAAGAGGATTTCAAGGAATACCCTCGGGATATAAAACGAGATTCCGCGTGCCTGGAGAGAGAAGGAGTTGATTATTTATTTTTTCCTGATACAGAGGAAATGTATCCCTACGGCTTTAAGACTTATGTTGAAGTTCAAGACATGCAGACAAAACTCTGCGGACGTTCTCGGCCGGAGCATTTCAGGGGAGTCTGTACAGTTGTTTTAAAGCTTTTTAATATCGTTAATCCTGATCTAGCCTTCTTTGGGCAGAAGGATGCCCAGCAAGCTATTATCCTAAAAAATATGGTCAGGGATCTTTATCTAGATGTGAAGATTGAAGTTTTGCCTATTGTTAGGGAGAAAGATGGTCTTGCTCTTAGCTCTCGGAATGAGTATTTAGATAAAAGAGAAAGGCAGACAGCACTTGTCTTGTACAGGAGTCTTCAGAAAGCCAAGAAGATGATAATGGAAGGGGAAAGAAAAGCAGCACAAATCATCGAGAAAATGAAAGAGCCAATAGGAAAGGAGCCGCTGGCAGAAATAGACTATGTAGATATAGTTGACTTAGATGAACTGAGTTCAGTTGAAGCGATTGGACAAGAAGCTCTGATTGCGCTTGCTGTTTGTGTAGGTAAAACTAGACTCATCGATAACATGATAGTAGAGATAGATGAAAAAGGGGTAAAGTTTAAGGAGTAAAGAGAAATGAAAAGAACAATGTTGAAGGCGAAGATTCATCGCGCCAGAGTGACTGAGACGAACATCGATTATGAAGGTAGTCTCAGCTTGGATAAGAGCCTTATGGATGCTGCGGGGATGATGCCCTTTGAACAGGTTCAGGTTTATAACATATCTAACGGAGAAAGATTTTCAACTTATCTGATTAAAGGTGACCGCGAATCTGGAGAGGTTGGGGTGAATGGAGCTGCTGCTCATAAGGCAAAAGTAGGGGATGAGTTGATTATTGTTTCCTTTGTCTTGTTGGAAGAGGACGAGTTGGATTTTTTTATGCCAAAAATTTTAATCCTGGATGAAAATAACAAGGTAAAAGAGGTAAAATAAAAAGGTGTTTATGAATCTTGCCTTGTTGTGCTTAATTAGTCTTATTCAAATATGTATCAGTGAGAAGGATAACTAAGTTGACAATGTTAGGTTGGTTTTTGTTTATTTCTAAAGATTTTTTAAAATAGAATACAGCTTCTCTCACTCTTATAAAATCTTTTAAATAGAGATTTCCTATTGAATTTAAGACTTTAAAATCATCTGAATATTCAGTAAGAATTTCATTCATGTGGAGTTTAGCTTCTTCTTCTTTCCCTGCCCAGTAATAGAGTTTTAACAGAAGAATTTTGTAATTCAAATCTAAAGAAGAGAGAGCCTTAACAATGCCTATAGCTTTATTGAAATTTCTGTATTGAATGTAAAATGCTATTTTATTTTCAATGGAGAGCGAGCTGAAATTTTCTTTTATTTGGTTCGTATCAATGTCCTGAAGAGACGGAAACTGATCTTTTATGATTTTTTCGAGATTTATTGCTTTCTCCCACATATTCTGGCCTACATACATCTGATAGAGTTCCCTATAAGACTCCTTCCTATTTTTAAATTTTTCTATATTTTCTTCCAATAGTTTCTCCGCTGAACCTGTATTTCCTTGATAGATATGGGCTAAGGCTTTTTTATTATTGATCAGATATTGCGTAAAAGGGTCAATTTGGAAATCCAGAGTACTTTCGAAATTTTCTACATCCTCAAGCATTCTAAAAACTTTTTTATAGTCCGCCTTTATGAGTTCAATATCTGCGTA
>Ga0114921_10000979_pt1 | contig 12614 bp, 12 predicted proteins | sample BentaG_FD_87016 | JGI IMG/M metagenome (GOLD analysis project Ga0114921, IMG submission 87016) | Deep subsurface microbial communities from South Atlantic Ocean to uncover new lineages of life (NeLLi) - Benguela_00093 metaG | ecosystem: Environmental > Aquatic > Marine > Oceanic > Sediment ...
GAAATCCCCAAGAATGAGAATAATTGAGACCTATGTATAAATACTTCACTTTAAATCCTTATTGGTCAAAATCTGCATGACAATTAAGAGTAGATTATTGCTTTGTTGCAGGTGTAACTGATGATTTTTGTCCCATGATGTCAGATTGAAGATCAGTTACCTTTGATATGCTCGTTATATTCAGGGAATAACCAGGAGGCTAACAACTTATGGCTACAGAACTAAGAATTGATGCTTTGTTGCCCCAGGAGATGGCAACACGGGCAGAGTATCTGGGGGTAAGAAAAGCTGAAATGCCCCTCCTGACCATGTTTAGCCTGGCGATTCTGGCAGGGGCATTTATCGGTCTTGGGGCGATGTTCGCCACTACAACTGCAGCAGAAACCGCCAGTGTGTTTCCTTATGGTGTAGTGAGGGTTTTGACAGGCTTCGTTTTCTGTCTGGGACTTGTGCTCGTAATCGTGGGAGGCGCAGAACTCTTCACGGGCAATAATCTCATTATCATGGCTTGGGCCGGCGGAAAGGTATCCACAAGCGCGCTTTTGCGAAATTGGTTCATCGTCTACATCGGAAATTTCGTCGGATCAATAGCTATGGCCCTGCTGGTATTCGCCAGTCGGCAGTATCTTTTCGGCAATGGTTCGGTTGGATATACAGCATTGGGAATTGCTAATTCAAAAGTGCAGCTTGGTTTTTCCCAAGCGGTAGCCCTGGGAGTGCTGTGTAATATTCTGGTATGCCTGGCGGTCTGGTTAACTTTTAGCGCCCGCAGCACGATCGATAAAATCGCGGCTATCCTCTTTCCCATCACTGCTTTCGTCGCGGCAGGATTTGAACATAGCATCGCCAACATGTATTTCGTGCCAATGGGCTTGTTGATCAAGAATTATGCACCCCTCTTCGCCGCAGCTAGCAACATTGATCTGACCAATCTAACCTGGAGTGCATTTTTGATCAACAACTTACTTCCAGTCACGATCGGCAACATATTCGGGGGATCGGTGTTTGTTGCCGCGGTCTATTGGTCAATATTCCTACGTCGAAAACCAAATTCGCTTGAAAGATAGTTTACTAAATTAAGGATTAGGCATCATGAAAGCATTTATGTTGATTGAAATTCAAACGGGAGAAATCCTGGAGGTTGTACGCCAATTACAACGTATCGATTCAGTAACTGAGGCATATATGACCTTTGGACCTTATGATGCGGTGGCCGTTGTTACCGCGAACGATGTCTCTCATTTAGGTCGGATTATATCGTCCATTATCCAACCCATTCCAGGTATTTTGGACACCCTGACATGCATTGCTGTGGAGGAATAATCTGTCTGAAAACAAAGGCGTATTAAAACCTGATCTGCTGGGTAGGCGATTAGCAGAACTACGCAGCCTATTAATCGACAATGATCCTACGCTACTTGCCAGTAGATCGGGCGTCACCTACCAACCTGTTGACGTAGGTAGAGGCGAATTTCATATTCAATTCTGGGATCGCCAAATGGTATTCACATTCCCTGGTTTGATCGCCCATGATATTCAAAGCGGGGATCAACTTGGGGAAAACTTGCAGGCACTGCTACTTTATTATCTCGTAACCTGCGATGGCACCCCCGCTTCCGGGCAATGGATTTCTTTCTCCGAACTGCCTGATGGTCGTTTTTACAACCAGGCATATCAAGGTTATACCGGAGGGAAATTAGCCCAGGTGTTCAGGAATGATCTAGAAACCTTTTGTAAGGTCTCTGAAAATCTGGGTGGGAAGCGAGTATACTTGTTGGGCGATGCGGCCTACAAGTTCCAAGTCTTGCCTTTTGTGAGCTTATTAGCGGTAACCTGGGAGGGTGATGAGGATTTCAATTCTTCCTACCAGATTCTCTTCGATGCCTCGGTCAGCCATCAATTACCAACGGATGCATGTGCAATTATCGGCAGTAGTTTAACAGGTCGTTTGATTAAAGTAATGGAGTCGCCTGATGAAAATAGCAATTAGTGGAAAAGGGGGTGTCGGCAAGACAACATTGGCAGCTTTGTTCGCTCAGGTATATGCAGATGCTGGTCGTAATGTTTTGGCAGTCGATGCCGATCCCTCACCCTGCCTGGCTGGTGCCCTTGGATTCCCATCCGAGCAGCGTTCCAGGTTGCACCCCATCGCTGAAATGGATGAATTGATATATGAACGCACAGGGGCCAAGCCTGGAACCACAGGTGGATTCTTCACCCTTAATCCACGTGTTGACGATATCCCAGAACGATTTAGTGTGGAATACCGGGATGTACATCTGCTTGAGATGGGTTCTGTTGACCTCGGTGGATCGGGATGTATCTGCCCAGAGAGCGCCATGCTGAAGACACTCTTCACTCATCTTCTCTTCCGCAAAGATGACGTCCTGATCCTGGATATGTACGCAGGGGTCGAACATCTTGGAAGGGCGACAGTTGATTTTGTCGACGCAATACTGATAGTTGTTGAACCCACACGTCGCAGCTTGGGCACCGCGGCTCAGATAAAAGAGCTCGCCGAGGACATTGGACTGACCCGGTTGTGGTTGGTGGGTAACAAGGTGCGGGACGAGGCAGAAACCACCTTCCTTATGTCAGAAACACCTGGAATTCCTGTGTTAGGTTTACTGCCAGCTGACTTGGGAGTTCAAGAAGCCGACCGACTAGGGATACCTGTATTTGATCATGTGCCCACTTTACGCCAGGCTGCTGAACACATCGCAGTTGCATTAGATGCCCAAATCGCAGCCAGCGAGTGAGCCAAACACATTCCGGAGACCGATGAAAGTAAGACGAACCATAATCTAATATCTCGAAGATTTATCAGTAGAAAGGAAATATTATTGAGGTAGTAACAACATGACCACAACTATAGCACTTGCCGGTAAAGGCGGCGTGGGAAAGACAACAATCGCTGGAATGGTGATTAAATATCTTGCACAATCTCAGGATGGCGCCATCCTGGCGATTGACGCCGATCCCAGCAGCAATCTAAACATGGTATTAGGGCTTGATCTGGATTGGACTGTAGGTGACATACGGGAAGACATGCTCACCCAGGTTAAAACTTCACTTACCGCTGGTGGAGCGGCGATGGGTGCACTGCCAGGCGGGGTGAGCAAACATGATTACCTGGATTACGAAATACGATCTTCATTGGCTGAGGGTGATCATTTCGATTTAATAGCCATGGGTCGCTCGGAGGGGCCCGGTTGTTACTGCGCAGTGAATCACAACCTACGTGATGTGGTAGACAGTATCAGCAAAAATTACCGCTATGTGGTGATCGATAACGAAGCGGGTATGGAGCACCTCAGCCGGCGTACGACTCGCGATGTGGAACATATGTTGATTGTCAGCGACCCAACACAACGTGGGTTGGTTGCCGCCCAACGAATCGCAGATATACGCAATGAGCTTGATATCCGCGTCGAAAATGCACACCTGATCCTGAATCGTCTCTCCGGTCCTATGCCACCAGCTTTGGAATCCGCTATCGACAAGATTCAGGTTCCCCTCCTGGGTGTCATACCAGCGGACAACCAATTAATGGACTTCGAGTTCAGTGGACGTCCATTGGTCGACTTAGGTGATGATTCGCCAGTTTTCCGTTCTGTAGCCGAGATGATGGCACAGGTGTTAGCTTAGCGAAATTTGAGGATTTACTGAGATAGCACTTGACACGAGGGGGAGAATTTATACACTTCAGCGGTGCGGCTGATGAAGTGGTAACAATCATAACTATCCCCGTCCAAAGCATTCAACAGCATCTGAATGTTGAATAGAATCAACAAGCACCCAACCTTTAGGAAGATTGGGTGCTTTTGCAATTAGGTTAATCCCAATTTAGGTTCAGAACAAGCCCACCACCTGTCCAGTTTCAAGATCCAGATCGACATCATAGAACACCGGGCGGGTCGGCAAACCAGGCATGGTGCTCATCTTACCGACCAAGGGGAACAAGAATCCCGCCCCAACTGAAGCGCGGATATCTCGAATCGGCACCCTAAATCCCGAAGGAACTCCCTTCAAAGTAGGATCATGGCTCAAGCTCAGGTGGGTTTTGGCCATGCAGAGTGGTAAATCATCGAAACCAAGTTTGGTGTACAGCTCGATCTTTGCCTCTGCCTCGGGTTCGTAATCAACCCCATCTGCCCCGTAGATCTCTTTGCAAATTGTCTCGATCTTCTTCTTGATCGACCAGTCGAGTGGATAAAGGAACTTGAAATCGTTGGGCTTTTCGACTGCCTTGACCACAGCTTCGGCCAATGCGACTGCGCCTTCACCACCCTCCATCCAATGTCGTGAGACTACCGAATCCTCGGCACCCGCTGCAAGGGCGGCCTCTCGCACCAGCTCAACTTCAGCCGGGGTATCATCTGCGAAGGAATTGACAGCCACTACGACCGGGATGCCGAATCCCAGAGCATTTTGAATATGCTTCTGCATGTTGCCTAATCCAGCTCGCAGCATGTCCAAGTTTTCTTCTGTATAGGCTGGATCGAGTGGCTTGCCAGCCACTACCTTAGGGCCACCGCCATGCATCTTCAGAGCCCGAACGGTAGCTACTAAAACAACAACATTGGGGATCAAACCTGAATAACGGCATTTGATGTCGAAGAATTTCTCCATTCCAATGTCCGCACCAAAGCCCGATTCGGTGACGACATAATCGGCCAGTTTAAGGGCGATTTTGTCGGCGATGATCGAGCTGTTGCCGTGGGCAATGTTGGCAAAAGGACCTGCATGCACAAAGACTGGTGTCCCTTCTAAAGTTTGCATCAAGGTTGGTTTGACAGCATCCTTCATTAAGACCGTCATAGCGCCAGCCACACCCAAGTCCTCCGCGGTAACTGCTTCTCCCTTTTTGTTAGTTCCGATCACAATTTTGCCAAATCGTTCTCGCATATCTGCCAAATCGGTGGTCAGAGCCAGGATGGCCATAATCTCACTTGCAACAGTGATGTCATAGCCGGTTTGGCGAGTCTTGCCTTTCTCTGTTGGACCTTCACCAATGGTGATCGTTCGCAAAAAGCGATCGTTGGTGTCTACCACACGCCGCCAGGTGATTGAATCTGGATCAATATCCAGGCGAACGAATTTACTGCGCTCTTCGGGAGTAAGATCATTTGGATCTGTCTTGTCAATACCCAGCTTCTTTAATCGGCGCAGCATTGTTGGACTGAAACCCCGGTTGCCTTGCTTATCGGGCGGGCAGAGACGATCGAAAAGTTTTTCGTCGCTCTGATTACCTTCATGGAACACGCGTACGTCGATCGCGGCAGCCAATAAGTTATTGGCAGCTGTAATAGCATGAATATCTCCAGTTAAGTGCAGGTTGAAGTCTTCCATTGGGATGACCTGGCTATAACCACCACCGGCCGCTCCACCTTTGATCCCGAAGGTTGGCCCCTGACTTGGCTGGCGGATACAAGTGAAGACACGCTTTCCGAGATGAGCACCTAATGCCTGGCTTAAACCAACCATCGTTGTGCTTTTCCCCTCACCTAATGGTGTCGGAGTGATAGCGGTAACATCGATATATTTGCCATCGGGGACATCCTCCAGCCGATCAAGGACCTCCAACTTCACTTTGGCCTTGTAATTCCCATAAAGTTCAAGCTCTTCAGGGAGTAGACCGAGCTCCTCAGCTATCAAATTGATTGGCTTAAGTTCAGCCGCCTGGGCAATATCTATGTCGGAGGGTACAGGATGAACTACTTTTATTGGTGTCGGTTTAAAAGGACGTAAACCAGGAAAATCGCGTGCTGCTGACATTTAATACTCCTTTTCGCTTCTATTTCGAGGGTGAATAGCCAAATTTCGTATATTGTGGCAGATTTCACGATTTTTTACAATTGACGCATGTCCTATTCCCCCACGCAAGTTGTCACATCTTAAGATTCATCAGTTATGGAGCCCAAGGTAGTTACCTTTGTCACATATCTTATCGAACAAAACATAGTTGCTTTTGATGATTCTTTCCTGTAATATATCTTTGACAAGCATTGATATTAATTTTCATCTATTCTTCGAGTCATAGAAGAAATTATCAATCAAAATGTAGCCCAAAATTATCCCAAGGAGTAGTGAATGTCCGACCGCAAAAAGGTTACCTTACCCTACCTATTCAAAAAAGTTGCTAATAATGAACCAATCACCATGCTGACCTGCTACGATTATCCCACTGCTCACTTCCAGGAACAGGCCGCTATAGACATGATCCTGGTTGGCGATAGCTTGGGGATGACCATGCTTGGATATGAGAGTACGCTTCCAGTCACGATGGAGGACATGATCCGTCATTCTCAGGCTGTGAGAATTGGTTCACCGAACGCCTGGTTGCTCGGCGATATGCCCTACATGAGCTATCAACCCAGTGTTGAAACCGCAATTCGCAATTCAGGACGTTTTATGGCTGAAGCCGGGTGTGATGCCATCAAACTGGAGGGAGGCGTGGAAATGGCGGATCGCATGGCAGGCATTGTAGCAGCAGGTATACCAGCCATGGGTCACCTCGGTCTCACACCTCAGAGTGTCAGCGCCCTGGGCGGCTTTCGACTACAAGGTAAAGGTGCTCTCCAGGCAAAAAAAATCGTTGACGATGCGAAGGCACTCGAAGAAGCAGGAGCTTTTGCTATCTTGTTGGAATTAGTTCCCGATCGGCTGTGTAAATTGATCACCGAAAGAGCTGAAGGCTGCATCATCATCAGCCTGGGAGCTGGTCCTCATGCCCACGGGCAACTCCTGATTTACCACGATGCCTTTGGCCTTTACCCGCGCTTCAAACCCCGCATGGCGAAAGTATTCGCCGACGCTGGCCAAATGATACAAGACGGGCTCAAGCAATACGCTCAGGAAGTTACCCAGCGAAAATTCCCCCAACCAGAAAACTGGTTCGGTATGCCTGATGACGAATACCAAGAATTGCTAATCCTACTTGGGGAATAATCCCGTAAGAGTGAGGATAACAATTTTCAAGGAGTGTTATTATGGTAAAAGATCTTCGAGACTATCTAGCGATTTCCGCCGAGCGGCTTGAAGATATCAACGCCGTTCTACTTAATCCAGAAACCCGGATGATAAACGATTTCCTAGATGTGGTCGCTAAATACGGAACCCCTGATGAGATCAACACGATGGCCCAGGAAGCGAGCCAATTACCAACCTTACTCAAGAAAGTAGAAGCGACGAAGCCCGAGTATTTAGAAGACTTGCAATGGCTTGAGGAACAACGCAAGGATGAAATCATTGCCAGTGGTGATTGGGAAAATTTAACCCTAAACTACCTCGACAAGGTCGACGCTACCAATAGAACTGCCTGGGCATTAACCGAGAACGGACTTTCGTTTATCGCCGCAACAAATCTGCACCGGTGAAGAGAGGCAAGCAATGATCCCAAAAAAGATGGATTCGTTCCTGAGAGAGCGTTTACCCCAGCAAACCTTCGCAAACCGATTGATCAAGGATCGCGGCAACTGCTTCCTTGAATTCGGCACTGTGGATGTTGAACGCTTATCCAGACTGGGAATCCAGGTCGATAGTCTCGGCCCTCGCCTGGTTGTAGCCATGTGGGATGAAGTCTCAACCCAGGAGATCGGCGGTTATCTCGTTGTCGATAATCTAGCCATGGGAAGCCCATCAATGGGTGGTATCCGCATGCTTCCAGATGTCACCCCTACCGCAATTCACAATCTGGCACGCGGCATGACCCTAAAGAATGCAGCTGCTGATCTACCTTACGGAGGTGGGAAATCCGGTATCGTCGCTGATTACGATCTCTCACCAGAAGAACACACCACCGTAGTGCGCGGTTTTGCCCAACTGCTATCTCGATTTAGCGATATTTATCTCCCCGGCCCTGATGTTGGCACCAACGACACCGACATGCAGACAATCGCGATTGAATCTGGTCTGGATTATGCAGTTTCAAAACCCCTTGAAATGGGAGGAAATCGCATCGATGAGCTAGGCGCCGCGGCGGGCGGAGTGATCATCGCCCTGGATGAGCTACTAAAAGAAATGCCTCGCTTGGCAGCTTTACCCCAATTTGAGAACTTGCATGTTCCCCCTCCTGAAAATCTCACTGTACTCATCCAAGGCTGCGGCGCTGTAGGAGCTCATGCTGCACGCTTTATTAACCGCTGGCTCCCTGGCGCTCAAGTGACCGGGATCAGTGATGAAAACGGGTACCTGTTCTGCCAGGCTGGTCTACCGGTGGATAAATTATTCCGCATGTGGCAAGATTGCGGTCCGGTATCACGGCAATATTTTCAGGACTCGCTGGCTTCAAGTGGACGAGGGCGTCCTGAAATCAAGTTTTCAAATGCCCCAGATGATCTGCTGCGAGAATCAGCATTCTGCGTCATCCCTGCAGCACCCATCGCCAATTACCTGGATACTGACCCCTCTACCCATCCCAGTATGCTCGTTGACCAAATGGGACATTGGCACCTGATCATTGAAGGAGCAAACACCTATTCCCCAGATCCAGAACGAAAAGCAGCCCGTTCTCGCATGGAGCGCGCCGTTTACCGCCAGTATGGCGTTCTGATCGCCACGGATTATCTGGTTAACTCTGGTGGAGTTATCTTCGCCGCCCAGGAACAACTCATTAAAACTCCAGACCATTTGCGGTTCCCAAACGAAATGCTAGGTGATGGCCAAGCAGTAGACCTTTGGTTGGAGGATAACGCAGCTGAATTGAACGCATTGGCCGAGAAGAGGCGACTGGCAGCCGAAGCCCATCGCGATCAAATCATAAGACGCAACATTCGCGAGCTGATCGATTTATTAGTCTCCGATGCCGATATGCTCCCCAGCGAGGCTGCTGAACGTATCAGTGTGCGGCGTATCGCCGCCCGGGAAAGTGACCGAACAGCAGCTGAAATCATGGATTCCATTCCCACCATTTCCATGGAGAGCACCGTGAAACAAGCTGCTGCTTCCTTGATCGACACAAACAGCCCAATTCTGGCAGTTGTGTCCCAGGAGGACGAATTGGTTGGTGTGGTGACAGGATGGGACATCACTCGGGCTACATCCATCGGCTCACCAGATAACTTGCCGTTAGAGAAAGTAATGACCCGTGAGGTGATCACCGCTGATCCCCATGATGGGATCTTGGAGGTAATCCGAAAATTAGAGCATCACGAGATCTCCGCACTGCCAGTTGTGTCAGACAAGGCTGTTTTGGGATTGGTCAGCTCCGATTTACTGGCTCGCAGGTCCCTTTTACGCTTGTTACAATCCCAGATCGATTAAAATAAATGCAGCATATGCTAACCATCCTGTCATGATAGGGACATTTGCCACTATAAGGAGTCACGAATTTCATTCATAATTATTAAAGTCAATTGTTTTGTTATTCACAAGGAGTGCGCATAATGGTTACCAAAGAGGATATAGTCTTCCGGCAAATCATAACCTTGTCCGATGGCGGTCGAGTCCTTCTACGACCCTTGACAAAAGAGGACCGCGAGGCGCTGATTGAGCTATTTGAGAATGTTTCACCAGAAGATGCGCGCTATATGCGGCATAGTGTTATCGATTCTGACCTGGTCACAAAATGGATTGACGATCTGGATTATGATCGAGTTCTTCCATTGGTCGCGGTTGTCAACGAACGTATCATCGGTAGTGCCACATTACATTTTTTTGAAGGACCCGCTCGGCACCGGGCAGAGGTGCGCATTTACCTGGCGAAAGAGATTCGCCGTCGGGGCGTCGGCTCAAGAATGATCCAGGCGTTAATCGACATGGCAAAACGACGCAACATCTATATGATCGAGGCTCAAATTATCAACGAGCGGGCAACCGTTATCAGAGCATTCCAGAATCTTGGTTTTGTTCGTAAGTGCATCCTCGATAATTATTTTATTCTCCCTGATGGGGAATTACGCGATGTTGCCCATCTAATCTTGAGATTGCAAGAATCGACGGAAGATTTTTAGACCACAACTCAGCGTGGGCACTATTTCTCGAATCCGTGAACGACTAAAAAAAACTCCTATCCTTTATCGCATCGCGATTGGCAACGCCTTCGTGATCGCAATTGGGGCAATTGGCGGAACATACATTACCCGATTACTCGCCGATCAGGCAGTCGACTGGTGGTTGATCCTACTATTCCTGGGTATTGGCACATTACTGAGCGTAATAATAAATTTCTGGATCATAAAAAATGCCCTGCGACCACTTAACGAATTGAGTACTCTGGTGGATCAGGTTCAAGCAGGCCATGCACAAATCGATCCTCGATTTCTCCAGCCTACTGATCCGGATATTTACCAGCTGGCAGCTACCCTCGATTCCTTGGTAAGGGAATTAAATGAACGCAACCTCGAGTTGCGAGCCCTATCAGAACGTTCGATAAACGCTCTGGAGGAAGAGCGTAGGCGGATCGCTTTGACCTTGCATGATGACACCGGTCAAGCGCTTTCGATGCTGATCATCAATCTGGAAAGCCTGGAGAACCAGATTCCCAGTAATGAGAGCTCCCTCAGAGAAAAATTAATCACAACCCGCAAGTTAGCCCAGGGTTCATTAGCAAACTTGCGAAAAATAGTTTATGGTCTCCGCCCAACCATACTCGATGATCTTGGACTTGTACCCGCGATTCGCTGGTATGCACGCACAAATCTGGAAGAGGCTGGTATTATGGTTGAGATAACAGCTGATGGAGAGGTTAAACCACTCTCTCCACAATTGAATTCAACTCTCTTCCGAATTGCTCAGGAAGCGGTCAATAACATCGTCAGACATTCAAATGCTGAGAAAGTCGAGATTATTTTGCACCAACGGGATGAGCATATCCTGCTAGAAGTAAAAGATGATGGACAAGGATTTAACCTGGCCTCCATTCGAGAAAAGGCTCTCCAGTTGCAGCATTTAGGATTATTAGGGATTCAAGAGCGAGCGGAGCTGGTGGGAGGGGAAGCCAAGTTAAGCTCTGCGCCTGGAAGTGGCACCCAAATCCTAGTCAGCGTGCCATATCGCCCTCCCGGAGAAAAATCAGATGAGTAAAATTCGTGTGCTGCTGGCTGACGATCACACCATTTTACGCGATGGGATTCGAGCCTTGTTAGATGACCAGGATGATATGGAGGTCGTTGGAGAAGCTGAAGACGGCCAATCCACAGTGAAGATGGTCGCTCACTTACAACCCGATGTGGTTGTGATGGATATCGCCATGCCTCTGTTGAACGGATTAGAGGCCACCCGGCAAATCCAAAGGGATTACCCGCAGGTGAAGGTTCTCATCCTAACCATGCATGAAAATGAGGAGTACATCCGCCAGGTGCTGGCTGCTGGTGCCCTAGGCTATGTCTTGAAAGACGCTGCAGCTCGTGATCTAATAGGCGCCATTCGAGCTGTTAATCGGGGTGAGGCTGTCCTCTCACCCGCTATCACCCGCCTGGTGATCGAAGATTATCTCCGCTGGGGAGATATTCGCCCTGAGGATGCCACTAATGGGCTAACCTCCCGTGAACGAGAGGTCCTGCAGTTGATCGCCGAAGGCTATACAAATAAGGAAATCGCTGAAATCTTATGCCTATCAGTAAAAACCATTCAATCCCACCGCACCAATTTGATGAGTAAATTAGATCTACACGACCGGGGGGAATTAATCAAGTACGCCATTCAAAAGAAGATTATTGATATTTAAGCGCCCATAGGTATTTAACCCCAATTTATTTCAAGACCCTTGTTTGCCTAGGGTCTTTATTTATGATCTTTAGGGTCTTTACCTGATCGTGATTCAGGCGCGCGCCAGTATCCAAGAGAGCGAAATACTTGTATCCTATTAGAGAAACTCACCTTCCTTTTTTGGTTTGTCCTTTACTGATAGAGGGAGTATATGAAGATTACATTCCGCCGCTCATATCTATTCACTCTTCTGGGTTTAATACTGGCAGTAGGGATTATTTTCTTTGGAATGACAGAACAAAGTCAGGCTGAGACTGTCTCCACTGAAAGTCAACCACCCGGTGAAGTGAATTCCGATTGGAGCAAGACAAAAACCCTGTTTGCAGAGAGTGCGCACCTCATCTTGCCTTCCAAGTACACTGCAGCCAGTCTCCCCCCTCCAGAGCAGGATCCCTGCCTGCATTGTCATATCACCGGTGAAGATAAGGGTCTCTGGACACCACTGGTGCGTTGGATTTTCTTCGGTGGGGCAGGCCTGATATTCGCATTCGGAATTTACCGCAGTTCCAGCGTGTGGGTTAACAGGTCTCCTTGGAAACCCATCACTTCCCGTACAGCTGAATGGGTTGACAGTCGCTACGAAATCTCTGAGCCGTTATCAAAATTTTTGAGTAAACCCGTACCGAAATTCGCCCAGCGCTGGTGGTACTGCCTGGGAGGCATAACTGCCTTTTTGTTCATCGTCCAGGGGATAACCGGGATCATGCTGGCATTTTATTACAAACCCACACCTGAGGCGGCTTATGCCAGCATCCAATTTATCGAGACACAGGTTAACTTCGGCTCTGGTGTCAGGATGATCCATCACTGGGCATCCAACGGAATCATCATCCTGTGTACAGCCCACATGATCCGCGTTTTCATCATGGGTGCTTATAAGAATCCACGGGAATTCAACTGGGTCA
>Ga0114921_10000980_pt1 | contig 12613 bp, 11 predicted proteins | sample BentaG_FD_87016 | JGI IMG/M metagenome (GOLD analysis project Ga0114921, IMG submission 87016) | Deep subsurface microbial communities from South Atlantic Ocean to uncover new lineages of life (NeLLi) - Benguela_00093 metaG | ecosystem: Environmental > Aquatic > Marine > Oceanic > Sediment ...
AAGACGACCACGACGTCGAGAATGGTGGTCAGGCCCAGAGTGAATGCGAAGCCCTTGACTTGGCCGACCGCCAGGAAGTACAGTACCGCGGCGGCCAGGAACGTCACGGCGTTGCCGGAAAGGATGGTCTTCCATGCCCTGGACCAACCGCGTGGCACCGCCGACCGGAACGAACGACCCTCCCGAATCTCGTCCTTGATGCGTTCGAAGAACACCACGAACGAGTCCGCTGTCATTCCGATACCGATGATCAGACCGGCGATGCCGGCCAGATCAAGGGTGTAGTTGATGGACCTGCCGAGCAGCACCAGGATCGAGAAGACCATGGCACCCGAAGCGACCAGTGACAACACGACCAGCAAGCCGAGCACCCGGTAGTAGAGCAGGGAATACAGCAGCACCGCCGCCAGCCCGACAGCGCCGGCGATGAGCCCCGCCCGCAGCGATGACAAGCCCAGAGTCGCCGAGACGGTCTCGGCCTCCGAGGACTCAAAGGACAGAGGCAGCGAGCCGTACTTCAGCACGTTGGCCAGCTCCCGCGCAGTGTCGGCGGTGAAACGTCCGGTGATCTGCGTTCGACCGCCCGGAATAGCCTCCTGGATCTGGGGTGCACTGACCACCTGTGAGTCGAGAACGAAGGCGGTTTGGACGCCTACATTGGCTGCGGTGAAGTCTGCCCAGACCTTGCTGGCTTCACTCTTGAACTCCACGTCGACGACGTTCTCGCCGCGCTGCTGATCAAGCCCGCTGGTGGCGTTCGCAATCTCCTCACCGCTGATGATCGAACTGTCCAGCAGATAGACCTCCTGCTCATCGGTGGAGCAGGTGACCAAAGGCAGGTTTGGGTCATCGTTGCCCGCCAGCACGTCGTCTTCGCCACAGCGGGCGGCCTGAATCTGCATCGCCAGGATCTGGATTGCCTGTTCGGAGCTTTGACGTAGCTGCTTCTCGTCCTGGATACGGGCCGCCAGGGGCTTGTCCTCGTCGTCCGTTCCCGGTGCCGGACCCGGGCTGGGCGCCGGGCCCGGGCTGGGCGCAGGGCTCGGGCTGGGCGATGGGCTAGGGGCCGGCTGCTCCGGGAAGGGGCGCGGTTGCGGCGTGGGGGGCGCGCCCGGGACCGCACCCGGCGGCAAACCCGGGACCGCACCCGGCGGCAAACCCGGAATCGCGCCCGGCGGCAAACCCGGGACCGCGCCCGGCGGGCCTCCGGGCTGAGGTCCTTCCTGCGGCGGTGTCACGCCGGCAGGGATGGCGTGAATCACCGGCCGGATGTACAGCCTTGCTGTCTGACCGAGGTTGCGGGCCTCACTGCTGTCGTTGCCCGGCACGGTGATCACCAGGTTCTGACCGTCGATGATGACCTCGGAGCCCGACACACCGAGGCCGTCGACCCGGGCGCTGATGATCTGCTGGGCCTGGTTGAGCGCCTCCCGGGTGGGCGCCGTGCCGTCCGGGGTGCGCGCGGTCAATGTGACGCGAGTGCCGCCCTGCAGGTCGATACCGAGCTTGGGGTCGGGCTGCTTGTCGCCGGTGAGGAACACCAGTAGGTAGGAGCCGATGAGCAGCACCAGGAACAGGGTCAGGTAGCGGGCAGGGTGCACCGGCGCCGAAGACGATGCCACGTGTCAGGGTCTCCTCGAGATCAGGTCGTCAGGTACCGCACAGGGGCGCGAAGACTCGCAAAGAGTACGTGCTGGTGCTGAGAAGTCAGCTATCAGTCTTGGTGTTCGGGCTTTCGGTGATCTCCACGGCCTTCGAACGCGCTTCGGCATGCACCTCGGGCTCCGCCGTGTCATCGGCGGACTCGTCGTCAAAATCCTCGACCTCATCGACGACCCGGTCCCGAATCGCCAGCTTCATCCAGGTGGTGACGACCCCGGGCGCGATCTCCAATTCCACATAGTCGTCGCCGATGCTGGTGATCATCGCCTGCAGCCCCGATGTGGTGTGGACCTGATCGCCGACCTGCAGAGAGTTATGGAGGTCGATGGTGGCCTGCATCGATTTCTTCTGACGTCGAGACGCGAAGTACATGAACGCGCCCATGACGATGAGCAGTGGAAGGAATATGACCAGATCCATGGCAGCAGTGTCTCTCTTAAGTGTTTCGTATCGGTCTCGCGGTCACGGCCGCCAACCCGGGGTCGGGGCCGCATCGTTGATGAAGTTGTCGACCAGTGTGCCATTGCGGCCAACCGCACCCCGGGTCGGCCACCGCGGCCCCGTGACCGTAGCCAGCGTTGCGCGGCCAGCCCTCGTGGTCCCTGGGCAACGGAATTCGGTGCCGCTGCGCAGTCTCGCAGCCGATCCCGCTATGAGCTGGCACGGTTTTCGATGGATCGGCGCACCGAGCGACTAGGCTCGAACAGGACCGCTGCAGTCACTTTCTCCGTTTCCCTGAGGCCATCTAGGAGATCTCCAGTTGAGCACCCTCGAGCAGAGCCGCCACCTCGCCACCGAGATTCCCGGCCCACGGTCATCAGAGCTGTTCACGCGCAAGACTGCGGCGGTCGCCCGTGGTGTCGGCACCACGATGCCCGTCTATGCCGCGCGGGCGTTCGGCGGCATCGTCGAGGACGTCGACGGCAACCGGCTGATCGACCTGGGGTCAGGCATCGCGGTCACCACAATCGGCAACTCCTCACCCCGAGTCGTCGAGGCGGTAGCCGAGCAGGCAGGCAAGTTCACCCACACCTGTTTCATGGTCACCCCATACGAGAAATACGTAGCCGTCGCCGAGGCGCTCAACAGGCTCACGCCCGGCACCGGCGAGAAACGGTCGGCGCTGTTCAACTCGGGCTCGGAGGCCGTCGAGAACGCCGTCAAGATCTCCAGGACGTTCACGCAGAAGCAGGCGGTCGTCTCCTTCGACCACGCCTACCACGGTCGCACGAACTTGACGATGGCGCTTACCGCCAAGTCGATGCCCTACAAGCACGGTTTCGGCCCCTTCGCCCCCGAGATCTACCGCGCACCGTTGTCCTACCCATACCGCGACGCGGAGTTCGGCAAGGAGCTGGCCACCGACGGCGAATTAGCCGCCAGCCGGGCCATCACGGTGATCGACAAACAGGTGGGCGCCGACAATCTCGCTGCGCTGATCATCGAACCGATCCAGGGCGAGGGCGGTTTCATCGTCCCCGCAGAAGGCTTCCTGCCCGCGCTGGTGGACTGGTGCCGCGCCAACAACGTCGTCTTCATCGCCGACGAGGTGCAGACCGGGTTCGCCCGCACCGGCGCCATGTTCGCCTGCGAACACGAAGGGATCGTGCCGGACCTGATCGTCACCGCCAAAGGCATCGCCGACGGGATGCCACTCTCGGGTGTGACCGGCCGGGCCGAGATCATGGATGCTCCGCACGTCGGCGGGCTGGGCGGGACCTACGGCGGCAACCCGGTAGCGTGTGCCGCCGCGCTGGCGGCCATCGAGACGATCGAGGCCGACGGTCTGGTGCAGCGGGCGGCTCACATCGAATCGCTGATGAAGGACAAGCTGGGCCGGATTCAGGTCGACGACGACCGCGTCGGCGACGTTCGCGGGCGCGGCGCCATGATCGCCGTCGAGTTGGTGAAGTCCGGCACCAACGAACCCGACGCGGAGCTGACCAAGAAGCTGTGTGCCGCCGCGCACCAGGCGGGCGTGATCGTCTTGTCGTGCGGAACGTTCGGCAATGTTCTGCGTTTCCTGCCACCACTGACCATCAGCGATGACCTTCTGCTCGAAGGCCTGGATGTGCTGGCACTCATTCTCGCCGACCTCTGATCCAAGACCGACCGACCAGGAAGCTGTGACATGACCACCGTTCAGAACTTCATCGGCGGCGAGCTCGTCGACTCGGTGAGCGGGGCGACCATGCCGCTGGTCGACCCGAGCACCGGCGAACGGTACGGCACCGCGCCGGTCTCCAACGAAGAGGACATCGACAACGCCTACCGGGCCGCGGCAACGGCGTTCAAGGACTGGAAGCGCACAACTCCGTCAGAACGCCAGAAGGCGCTGCTCGACTTTGCCGACGACGTCGAGAACGCTGCCGAGGATCTCGTGGCCGCGGAGGGCCGCAATACCGGCAAGCCGCTCCACATGACCAGGGTCGAGGAACTCCCCCCGATGGTCGATCAGATCCGCTTCTTCGCCGGCGCGGCAAGGATTCTCGAGGGTAGGTCGGCTGGTGAGTACCTGGCCGACCATACGTCGTGGATCCGTCGTGAGCCGGTCGGTGTTATCGGACAGGTCGCACCGTGGAATTACCCGATGATGATGGCCGTCTGGAAGTTCTGCCCCGCCGTCGCAGCGGGCAACACCGTGGTGATCAAGCCCAGCGACACCACGCCGGTGACGACGGTGATGCTCGCCGAGTTGGCGGCCAAGCACTTCCCGCCGGGGGTGCTCAACGTCGTCACCGGCGACCGTGTCACCGGTGCCAACCTGGTCGCCCACCCCACCCCGCAGATGGTGTCGATTACCGGATCGGTGGCGGCGGGCAAAGCTGTGGCGGTCAGCGCCGGCGGCAACCTCAAACGCACCCACCTGGAGTTGGGCGGCAAGGCGCCGGTGATCGTGTTCGATGACGCCGACCTCGGCGCTGCCGCCGAAGGCATCGCTACCGCGGGATACTTCAACGCCGGCCAGGACTGTACGGCCGCCACCCGGGTGCTCGCGCATACCTCGATCGCCGCGGAACTGACCGCCGCGCTGGCCCAGCAGGCCGAAGGCGCGACGACGACGTTCGGCCGGGCCGCCGACGATGAGGACGCGTGGGTGCCGCCGGTCAACAATGTCAACCAGATGAAGCAGGTGCTGTCCTTCTTCTCGGACGTCCCGTTGCATGCCACGATCGCCGCCGGCGGCAATAGGCAGGGCGATTCAGGCTTCTACGTGACGCCTACGGTGATCGGCGGCCTGCGGCAGGCCGATCGGCTGATCCAGCAGGAGATCTTCGGCCCGGTGATCACCGTGCAATCGTTCACAGATGAGGCCGACGCGCTGGAGAAGGCCAACGGCGTGGAGTTCGCCCTGGCCTCGTCGGTCTGGACCCGGGACGTGTCACGCGCACTTCGCGTCTCCAACGCCCTCGACTTCGGGTGCGTGTGGATCAACACTCACATTCCGCTCGTCGCTGAGATGCCCCACGGCGGCTACAAGTCCTCCGGGCACGGCAAGGACTTGTCGATGTACGGATTCGAGGACTACACCTGCATCAAGCACGTCATGGCCTATACGGGGTAGTCACCCAATCACCTGCGGCAAATTCGGCGACGCTACAGCGCCAATCCCACGACCAGCAGAACAATCCCGACGAGCGGGAGAAAACCCTGGATGACCGCCGAACGTGCCTTATCCGGCGCGGACGCAAGCAACACCACGGCCGCCGCCAGCATCGACCCCGCCCCGGCGAATACCAGCGCGGCACCGACCGCCGTCGCGCCGCTGAACACGACCGCTACGCCAATCGCGGTCACGACCGCCAGGAACAGGTTGTAGAAGCCTTGGTTGAAGGCCATCAGCCGGGTGGTCTCGGCCTCATCTTTGGTGGTGCCGAAGACGGCGCGGGTCCGCGCCGAAGTCCAGGTAATTGACTCCATGACGAAGATGTAGACGTGTAGCACCGCGGCTAATGCAGCCACGATCAATCCGGCGGTGACCATACTGATCCCTTACTCGTTGACTGGTTCCCGTTATTCGAACAACCCGGACTGGCCCATGCCGCCGACCCCGGTGGGCGGAGTCATGCCCAGGTGCGTCCAGGCGGTCGCGGTGGCGACGCGCCCGCGCGGGGTTCGCGCGATCATCCCGGCGCGCACCAAGAAGGGCTCGCACACTTCCTCGACGGTGGTGGCTTCCTCCCCCACCGCGACGGCAAGGGTGGACACCCCGACCGGGCCTCCGGCGAAGCTGCGGGTCAGCGCTGAGAGCACCGCGCGGTCGAGCCGGTCCAGGCCGAGTTCGTCGACGTCGTAGACCGCCAACGCGGACTTCGCGATATCGCGGGTGATGATGCCGTCGGCGCGGACCTCGGCGTAGTCGCGAACCCTGCGCAACAAGCGGTTAGCGATACGTGGTGTGCCCCGTGAGCGGCGGGCGATCTCGGCTCCGGCATCGGCGCCCAACTCGATGCCGAGGATTCCCGCCGAACGGGCCAGCACCCGCTCCAGTTCAGCGGGCTCATAGAAGTCCATGTGCGCGGTGAACCCGAAGCGGTCGCGCAGCGGGCCGGTCAGGGCCCCTGACCGGGTGGTCGCACCGACCAGTGTGAACGGCGCAACCTCCAACGGAATCGAAGTAGCACCGGGACCTTTACCGACGACGACGTCGACGCGGAAGTCCTCCATGGCCAGATAGAGCATCTCCTCGGCCGGGCGCGCGATCCGATGAATCTCGTCGATGAACAGGACATCGTGCTCGACGAGGTTGGACAGCATCGCCGCCAGATCTCCCGCGCGCTCGAGCGCGGGGCCGGAGGTCACGCGCAGCGAGGTTCCCAACTCGGCGGCGATGATCATCGCCAGCGACGTTTTGCCCAGTCCAGGCGGCCCGGAAAGCAGGATGTGATCGGGGGTACCGCCACGGTTCTTGGCTCCCTCGAGCACCAGTTGCAACTGCTCACGCACGCGGGGCTGGCCGATGAACTCGCCCAGCGATCGTGGCCGCAGGCTCGCGTCGATGTCGCCCTCGCCCACTGTCAGCGCGGGGGTGACTGCACGCTGCTCGCCCTCAACCTCTTCGGTCTCGTCGAATCGGCCCATTACTTCCTTCCGAGCATGGACAGCGCAGCGCGCAGTGCGCTCGACTGGCCGGCATCGGGATCCTCGGCGAGCACCTTCTCGGTGGCCTCTTCGGCCTGCTTGACAGCGAACCCGAGGCCAACCAGTGCTTCGATGACCGGCCCGCGCACACTGTGCCCGCCGGCCAACACCACCCCCGGCGATGCCACCGCCCCAACTTTGTCTCGCAATGTCAGCAACAAAAGTTCCGCGGTCTTCTTACCCACCTTGGGTATGCGGGTCAGAGCGGTCAAATCGCCATCACCGATCGCCTGCCGCAGGGTGGGTCCGTCGTACATCGCCAGCGCGCCGAGGGCGATACTCGGCCCGATTCCGGAGACCCCGATCAGCGTGAGGAACAGATTCCGCGCGTCGGCATCGACGAAGCCGTACAACGTCATTGCGTCCTCACGGACGATCATCGCGGTGATCAGCCGGGCTTCCTCGCCGCGACGCAAGGCGGCCAATGTCGCGGGGGTCGCCATCACTTTGTAGCCGACACCGGCCGCATCGATGACCGCGTGGTCCAGCGCGATGTCGAGGACTTCGCCCCGGACGGCGGCAATCATGTTTTGCTCCGAGACATCCCGCCCCGCGCTGAGTTGGTCCCCGCCTTCGCCGCCTTGAGGGTCGCCTGATACTTGCGTCGCTGCTCGGCCGCCATGGCCTCCGCCGCGGCCATCCTGGCGATCATCGGGGCCCGCCAGCAGTGGCAGATCGCCAATGCGAGGGCGTCAGCGGCGTCCGCGGGCGTCGGCTTCTGTTGCAGCGTAAGGATTCTGGTGACCATTTCGGTGACCTGCGATTTGTCGGCACGTCCGTTACCGGTGACAGCGGCCTTGACCTCGCTCGGGGTGTGGAAGTGTACGTCGATCGCGCGCCGGGCCGCCGACAGCGCGATAACGCCGGCGGCCTGGGCGGTGCCCATCGCGGTGGATGCGTTCTGGTGTGAGAACACACGCTCGATAGCGATCACGTCGGGCTGATGGGTGTCCATCCAGTGCTCCACGGCGTCGCTGATGGCCAGCAGTCGGAGCGCAAGGGGTTGCTCGGCCGGGGTGCGCACCACGTCGACGTCCAGGGCGATTACCTGGCGGCCCTGACCGTTCTGGATGACCGACAGACCGCACCTCGTCAGCCCGGGATCGACTCCCATCACCCGCACGTCAGCCCCTTCGTCAGAACATTTGTTCGAGAGCCTAGCGTCTGCCACCGACCAGTGAGGGCAGGGACACGCGGCCCGTTCAAGTCGCGGTGCGCCCAAGTTCTTCGTTGGTGTCGGCGATCTCTGCCGAGAAGCACGCCCTCGCCGATTCAGTCAACAACCGAACTAGTCGTCGAGTTGAGCGGCGACATCGTCGGGGATGTCGATGTTGGTGTAGACGTCCTGCACATCGTCGCTGTCCTCGAGCGCATCGATGAGCTTGAGTACTTTCCGGGCGCCGTCGAGGTCCACGGGCACCGTCACCGACGGTTGGAAGCTGGCATCCGCGGAGTCGTAATCGATACTGGCGTCCTGGAGCGCCGAGCGTACCGCCACCAGATCGGTGGGCTCAGAGATGACCTCGAACATCTCGCCGAGATCGTTGACGTCCTCGGCGCCGGCATCGAGCACCGCGACCAGCAGGTCGTCCTCGGTGAGGCCGTTCTTCTCCAGCGTCACCACGCCCTTGCGGCTAAACAGGTAGGAGACCGAGCCTGGGTCAGCCATGTTGCCACCGTTGCGCGTCATCGCGATGCGGACCTCGCTGGCGGCTCTATTGCGGTTGTCGGTGAGGCACTCGATCAGCACTGCGACGCCGTTGGGCCCGTAGCCCTCGTAGGTGATGTTCTGCCAGTCGGCGCCGCCGGCTTCCTCACCTGCGCCGCGCTTGCGGGCGCGCTCGATGTTGTCGTTGGGCACCGAGGTCTTCTTGGCCTTCTGGATCGCGTCGTACAGCGTCGGGTTGCCCGCCGGATCACCGCCGCCGGTTCGCGCTGCCACCTCGATGTTCTTGATCAGCCGGGCGAACTCCTTGCCGCGGCGCGCGTCTTTGACGGCCTTCTGGTGCTTGGTGGTGGCCCACTTGGAATGGCCGCTCATACCGGACTACCTCGCTCTTCTGATTCGGTCGCAACCCGGCGAGTCTACGTCGCCCAGCCTGAGAGCGATTTCGGCGTGCTCGTCGTCGCTGAGCGTCGATAAACACGCCGAAATCACGCGCGGCCGGTGACTATGTCGACGAACAACGCATGCACGCGACGGTCGCCGGTCATCTCCGGATGAAACGCCGTCGCAAGGTTGCGCCCCTGGCGCACGGCCACCACATGATCGGCGGCGCGCGCCAAGACCTCAACGCCGGGCCCCGCCCGCTCCACCCATGGCGCCCGGATGAACACCGCGTGCAGTGGTCGGTCGAGTCCGTCGAACACCACATCATTCTCGAATGAATCAACCTGGCGGCCAAACGCGTTGCGGCGCACGGTTATATCGATCGCCATCAGCGGAATGGCAGCTCGTCCGGCAGCGCCGGCATCCAGGATTTCGGTGGCCAGAAGGATCATCCCCGCGCAGGACCCGTAAGCAGGCATGCCGTCGGCCAGTCGCGCACGCAACGGCTCCAGGAGCTCGAATTCCCGCAGTAGGTGGCTCATCGTGGTCGACTCGCCGCCCGGAATCACCAGGGCGTCCACGGCCTCGAGTTCGCTGGCCCGTCGCACGGTGACCGCCTTGGCCCCCGCGACGGCCAGGGCCGCGAGGTGCTCGCGAGTATCGCCCTGCAACGCGAGAACACCGATACGGGGGCTCACCTGCGGCCGGGGGTGAAGTCGCGAGCGAAACGGGTGAGACCCTCCTGCATCACCGCCGCGACCATGTCGCCGCTTCGATTGAAGATCTTGCCCTGCGTCAGCGCACGCCCTCCACCTGCAGACGGCGAGGACTGGTCATAGAGCAGCCACTCGTCAGCCCGGAATCGCCGCAGGAACCACATCGCGTGGTTCAGCGAAGCCACTTTCAGGTGCTTCCGCACGTCGGTGTGGTTGACCTGCGCCGAGCCCAATAGCGTCAGATCGCTCATATAGGCCAGCGCACAGATGTGCAGCACGTGGTCGTCGGGCAGCGGATCCCGGTGCCGGAACCACACCTGCTGCTGAGACGCCTTGCCCTCACGCATACCAAGTCGGTCCCGCGGGATGATCCTCACGTCCCACTCGTCGAACTGCCGGAAGCTGGCATCGTCGAACACCCGGCTGGCCGCCTTGAAGTCCGGAATGTCATCGGGCGGCGGCGCAACCGGCATCGGGTCCTGATGCTCGATGCCGCGCTGGTCGAGCTGGAAGGAGGCCGACATCGAGAAGATCGTCTCACCGTGCTGGATCGCGGCCACCCTGCGCGTACAGAACGAACCGCCGTCACGGATCCGCTCCACCGTGTAGACCGACGGCGACCTGGCGTCGCCCGCACGCAGGAAGTACCCGTGCAGTGAATGCACCTGGAACTTCGGATCAACGGTGCGCACCGCAGAAACCAGCGACTGACCCGCCACATGGCCTCCGAATGTGCGCTGCAGGAAACCGGATTCAGGGCTGAATACGCCACCGCGATAGATGTTGGCGTCGATCTGCTCCAAGTTGAGGATCTCTTCGATCGCCATCCGATTATCGGCGCTCTTCGCTCGAACCGTTCATCGAATACGTCTACCAGCCGCGTTCGGCGAGGCGGTGCGGGGCGGGGACATCCTCCACGTTGATGCCGACCATCGCCTCTCCGAGCCCGCGAGACACCTTCGCCAGCACGTCCGGGTCGTCGTAGAAGGTAGCCGCTTTGACGATCGCTGCGGCCCGCTGGGCCGGGTCACCGGACTTGAAGATGCCCGAGCCGACGAACACGCCCTCCGCTCCGAGCTGCATCATCATCGCCGCGTCGGCCGGTGTGGCGATTCCGCCCGCGGTGAACAGTGACACCGGCAACTTTCCGGCCCGCGCAACCTCGACGACCAGCTCATAGGGCGCCTGCAATTCCTTTGCGGCAACGAATAATTCGTCCTCCGACAGCGATGTGAGACGGCGAATCTCACCACTGATGTCGCGCATGTGAGTGGTGGCGTTGGAAACGTCTCCGGTGCCGGCTTCGCCCTTGGAGCGAATCATCGCAGCTCCCTCGGTAATCCGACGCAACGCCTCACCCAGGTTGGTGGCCCCGCACACGAACGGGACGGTGAACTTCCATTTGTCGATGTGGTGGGCGTAGTCGGCCGGCGTCAGCACTTCGGACTCGTCGACATAGTCGACGCCGAGGCTCTGCAGGATCTGCGCCTCCACAAAGTGGCCGATCCGCGCCTTGGCCATCACCGGGATCGTCACCGCATCGATGATGCCCTCGATCATGTCGGGATCGCTCATGCGCGACACCCCGCCCTGCGCCCGGATGTCGGCGGGAACGCGTTCGAGTGCCATCACCGCGACCGCGCCCGCCGCTTCGGCCAGACTCGCCTGCTCAGGGGTGACGACGTCCATGATGACGCCACCCTTGAGCATCTCGGCCATACCGCGCTTGACCCGCGCGGTCCCGCGTGCGGGTGGCGCCCCCAGGCCTTGCCCAGACGTTTCGGATTCCACCGTAATCTCCTTCAAACTCTACTGCTCAGTCTAGATGCGGCGGCAAACGTCATCGACCCGACGCTGTCGAGTAGTGCCAAACAACCATCACTTGATCGATTCCAGTGGCCGCGGCATGGCCCTATCAGGAGCATCAGCCAGCACGTTCGCCTCGTCGAGAAGTTCACCCAATTGCAGCGGATACACCGTCTCGCCGTCGGCGACCAGCTCCTCGATCGTGGTCGCATCGCACCAGCGATGATCATGAATGTAGGCCCGCTCCAGGCCTGTGCGGCCCAGCCCCGAAGGTTCGAACCGCCCGACCCGATGTATGAAGTAGATCTCCTCGCTGCGGATCACCGAGCCGTTGAAGTCGATGACGGCGTCACGACACCAGACCGGGCCGACCATATCGTCGGGCAGCACGCGCAGGCCGGTCTCCTCCTCGAGCTCGCGCACCGCCGTCTGCGCCAGCGACTCCCCCACCTGGGCTGCGCCGCCTATGGTGAACCACCACCGCGGGGCGGGAGTGGCTCCGCCCGAGTGTGCCGGATCCGTGCCGCACAACAAGAGCACGGCGCCGTCGTGATCGAGCAGAAGGACACGCGCCGACGTGCGCCTGTTGACCGGGACTTCCTCCCGCGTCGAAACCTCACCGCCCTCGGAGATCTCGAAATAACTTGGCAGCGATGCTGTTCCGCCTAGCCGCAGGATGCGAACCGCAGGCCGTTCGCGCAGAGCCAGGGTGTCTCGAACCGCGTCATTGTGGAATCGTCGAGCAAGCAGTACCCGCGCTTCTGCGTCAGCCAACTCAGCGACCAAGGCCACCGGCAACGACGCCGGATCCACCCTCGCCAGCGACCCGGACAGCTCGTTCTCCGCTGCCTCGCGGCCCGACCGCGGTGCCCGCTCAGCAGCGTCGGCCAACGTGGCCAACCGTTTACCTTCCGGACCTTCGCCGTAGGCATCGACCGCCACCGCGCGCGCCACCACCGCCCGCCGGGCCAGCGCCCCGTCGAGCGCCTGCCACGACAGGTCGTAGCGCACGTGCAACCGGTCCAGCCGGTTCGCAGTCTGGTAGGCCCAGGCGCCCACCAGCAGTATCGTCGTCAACAGCGCGGCGACGACGACCGCGGTGACCCACGGAATCACGTCGCCCCCCCGGTCGCTTCGCTCCTGCCCGCCGGTGCCATCCCCCCGGTCGCTTCGCTCCTGCCCGCCCGTGCCATCCCCCCCGCCGCCTCCCCCCCGCCCGCCGCTGCCCACCCCCCCG
>Ga0114921_10000981_pt1 | contig 12612 bp, 10 predicted proteins | sample BentaG_FD_87016 | JGI IMG/M metagenome (GOLD analysis project Ga0114921, IMG submission 87016) | Deep subsurface microbial communities from South Atlantic Ocean to uncover new lineages of life (NeLLi) - Benguela_00093 metaG | ecosystem: Environmental > Aquatic > Marine > Oceanic > Sediment ...
AGTTTCCAAAACTTCTCGCTCGTATGGAGGCCTTTCCAACGCAACATCCTCAACGAAAGCTCTCAACGGTTCTGCCACGCTCCAAGCCTGAGCGATACAGCCTCTGGGTGAGTGAGGCTGGTTGCCGTCGAATATTTCGCTTATTGTTCCAAGGCCGGATTTGAATATTTCTTCTTGGAAGATGGGTTGCAAAAAGTTTTTGAAAGCGAAGTTTCGCCAATGTTCCTCATGATTCTTGGTTTTCAAGAAGGCCGTTGTGAAGGGTCCTATAAGCCAAGCCCAAACGGTCCCATTGTGGTATGCGTTGCCACGACGATTCCAGTCGCCGAAGTATTCTTCAATATAGTGTGGATCATCGTCAGGTAGGGTTTTCAGTCCGTAGGTTCCCCACAATTTTTTCCAGACTATTTCAACGATTCCTTCTCTTCTCTCTCTGCCAAGCACAGAGAAGTCCAACGCAGCTGCTATCACTTGGTTTGGCCTTAACGATGAATCCTTTTGTTCCTTATGCACTACGTCAAAGAGAAAACCCTTCTCAGGGTTCCAAAACTTTTCTATAAAGCTCTTAGCAGCCTTTTCAGCCATGCTAGAATATTTTTCTTGTTCCTCTTTTTGGTCGAAGCGTTTTGCTAGGAGTTCCATAGTTTTTAAGGCGTTATACCACAAGGCTTGAATTTCAACAGCTTTCCCATCTCTCGGTGTGACAAACTGGTTATTTGCAGTAGCGTCCATCCAGGTTATTTGTGGACCATGGGCGATTAAACCGTCGTCTTCCATGTGTATGCTGTATACGGTTCCTCGAATGTGGTTTTCGATTATGGACTTCAGCGTATCCCATAATTCTTTTTGGACAAAGTCGAAGTCGCCGGTATATTTGAGGTATTGAAGAATTGCGTTAAAGAACCATAGGGTGGCGTCTACAGTGTTGTAAATTGGTGTGTCTCCAGCTCTGTCTGGAAATCTATTTGGAATAATGCCATTATGACAATAACGCTTGAACGTCAACAAGATCTCTCTTGCGTCCTCAAATCTTCCCGTGACAAGCGCCAGCCCGGGCAGCGAAATCAGTGAGTCCCTTCCCCAGTCTTCAAACCAGTGGTAGCCAGCGATCACTGTTTTCTTCTTAGTTGACTCTCTGTTCACAAGGAAAGAATCCGTTGCTAGGATGAGCCACTTTAACCAGTCCTTGATTTCGAGGTCAACGTAGCGTTCTTGAAACTTTGTCAACAAACCTTTTCGACGCTCTATTTCTTGACCGTATGAAGCGTCTATAGCTTCCGGTCCTTTGTGAATGGATGAAAAAAGGTTTTTGGCTTCTTTCTCGTTTTTGCCCGCTACTGCAAGGACGTAGAATTCCTTTCTCTCTTTGGAAGCAACAAGAAATTCAAACCATCCGGGTCGAAAATAATCGTCGATACAACTTTCTCCTCGGGAGGCATCTACTCTGAAGTATATTTCTTCAACCCATCTGCCCTCCTCTACAAAAAATCCTCGATTGCTCGAAGAGATGATTAGGGTTGAAAGCGGAACGGATGGCTGGATGATTGTCCCTTGTTCGAATGGTTTCTGAATAAAATTCCAAGCCAAGTTGTCTTTATCCGTTACATTATGAAAGTGTCTAGAATTGGCGAGTGGTGAGATGCGGATGGATGCCTTTTCTTCATGGGGGTTAAAGGCTTCGTAGATTACTATGGTTGCGTTTTTCCCGTGGGGCATGAAAATCGTTTTCTGAAGACGAACTCCGTGCACAACGTATCTGTAGGTTGGAAATGGGTTAAGTGAGAAGTCGTGGAGAAAACGGTAACCTTCAGGGTTTATGCCCTGCTTAAACTCGTTTGATCCGAGCATGTGGGTTTCATTTCCAATCCGTATCTCCTCATCAAGCTTGGTGAACAGAACCCATCGATCTACTGGCGGGTTAAAGGCGGCAACCAGAAGACCGTGATATTTCCGAGTGTTGATTCCCAAGACGGTTGACGAAGCGTATCCGCCTATGCCGTTGGTTACGAGCCATTCCCTTCGAACAGCTTCATCAAAGTCTGAAAGGACATTTTGTCCAAGATGTATTCTAGGCAAATCCATCTTCATTGGCATCCAACGTTTAAAACATTAGCTTGGCGATGTTTTTTCCCGTACTTACCTTAAAGAAGTTAGCGACTGTCCTGCATTTTGTCCGCAACAGTAGAGCGTGTGGAACCGGTAGCTGGAGTTCTGTCAGGGTCTCGGCGTATCCCATGCCTTTTGCCACCACAAAGTCGGCTGAGTTATAAACGTTTAGAAACTCGTCGGAGCATTCGTTGGGAATCAAACCAACGGCGTCCGTGCCTGTAGTAATTATTTCATCTGCTACTTCATGCATCCCGACGTATTTGGCGTCTTCCATGGTGGCGTCGTTAAGTATGGGACCGCTCTTGACCGCCACTGTCACGTGTGGTCCCGATTTTTTCAGTTCTTGAACAAGCAGCGTGTCAAAGGCTATTTCTCCAGCATTGTCGATTAAGTAAAGAACGTGTTTCGCCTTTCTGGCTTCTTTGAAGATTTGGGGGATTTCGTCGATGGCTAGGTCCTTTTCAGCTTCCTGAATGAGTGTCTTGAGATCCGTAAATTTGAAGGGGTTGTCTGGAATGTCGAATTCCATGATGTTGCCGACGATGGAGCAAAGACAAGCTTTTCTAAATTTCAACTCCGTCGAGGATTCGTTCGAGACTAGATTTTTCGCCAGCGGAAGGATTTCCAAAGCCTTTTGATTGCTTATACGCTTACTTTTCGCGTAGGGATCAGGGTTGCCAGTTATCTTCCTTACGAGTCTATCTCTTTTTGTGCCCAAGTATGCGGGATTCGCTGTTGGCTTGAATTCTTCAGCTAAGAAATGTAGGAGGGCGGACATAGCTTTGAATTGGAGGGAGAGATTGTTTGTTGCTTCTTGGATTTCCATATGGCCACGGTGAAGAATGCAGGAGGCGCATCTAATCTCAACCTTCAATTGTCAATCCCTTAGGCCTTTGTTATAAATTCTGCAAATTCTAGCAGCACCTTATATGGGTCTTTCGCTTTTACAACACCGCTAGCCACCAAAACTCCTTCAGTGCCAAGCCTTAAAGCGGCAGCCACATCCTCACCCCTTGTTATTCCTGCCCCGCAGAGAATCACTACGTCGGGGTTTACACGCTTGACGAGATCAACCGTGTCAGAAACCACTTCAGGTTTAGCCTTAGAAACAGGAATTCCTGTTCCAATCAATTCAGGAGGCTCCACGGCGATCATATTTGGTTTAAGAGCGGCTGCTGCAGCGCTTACGGCGGCATTGTTAGCACACACCACTGAAAGTAAGTCGGATTCACGTGCCCTCGTGATGATGGCGTCGATGTCGGCGAGTTTTAATCGTCTTTCCGAGTGGTTGATCAACGTTCCAATGGCTCCCGCCTCCCTTATTAACTCAGGAAGAATGTGACCTGTGAAACTGCCGGGTGCAATTGGGTCGATGTGTTGTGCAAACACCGGAACCGACACAGCGCTAGCGATGGACCTTATGTCTACAAACTGGGGAGCCAAGCCGATGCAAACCTCGGTTTCTAGACTTATTTTTTCTGCAGTTTTGGCCAGTTTTACAGCTTTTCTACCAGTGGCTTCAGAATAGGTTTTGAAGTTCACGAGAATGAGGGGAGTACGAACTTTGGTCAACGCAATCCTCCGTTTATAGCGTATGTCTTAAGAATTAAAGAGTTTGTCGCTACGATTTGAAACTTTTTCTGTCTTTAGGCGATGGATTTACTTACCTAAAGGTTCGAAACTGTCTAAGGCTCTGCCTACAAACTGAAGGCCTTCACGCAGTTCGTCTGTGCTCCATCCGAACCCAATTCTGAAGTGACTTTCAACATCAAAGCATTTCCCTGGCGCCACGAATACCTTATACTCCTCCGCCAACAACGTGCATAACTCTGTTGAAGTGACGTTTCTGTAGAATCTTGGAAACGTAACTAGACTCCCTTCCGGTGGAACCCACTCGACATCATCACGGTTTTCTACCCATCTCCTCATCACTTCAAGGTTGGTTTTTGCAATTTTTTCTGCACGTGTTACGAGTTCTTCCTTCCTCTTCAAAGCGAGTTTTGAAAGGTGTTCACTTAATGTCGAATCGCAGATCGTCGTGTAGCTTCTTATTTCTTTGGCAACGTCGACGATCGTTTTGTCTGCAACCATCCATCCTATTCTGAGGCCTGGAAGGCCGTGGATTTTTGACATACTTGAGTTGCTGATGGCGTGGTCGCTGAGGGTTACAGCGGGGGGCAATGGTTTGTGGGTGAACGAAAGTTCGCGGTAGATTTCGTCGGAGAGTAGGTAGATGTTGTTGTCTTCAACGATTTCAATGATGCTCTTCAGCGTTTCCAGCGTTATAACCGACCCTGTAGGATTATTTGGGTGGCTGATAACTATGAGTTTCGTCTTGGGTGTAACCATCTCATTAAGCTCATCAACGTTCAGTTTGTAGTTATCCTCATATCTGAGTCTAAGCAACTCCACTCTGCCCCCTAAAGCCCTAGGCACCTCATACAATTGCTGATAGTTGGGATGTTCAACGATAACATGGTCCCCTGGTTGGACTAGGGATGCAAATGCTACAAAATTGGCTTCTATACAACCGGTGGTAACCAAAATTCGATCTGGAGACAAACCTGAATAATCTCTTGCTATAAGCTCGCGTAGCTCCAGGTCCCCAAGCATGTGACCGTAATAGAGTTTCAAATCGCTGAGGTCGGTGTCAAACCAGCTGAAGTCAATCGGTAAGATTCCGCTTTCAGAAATGTTAATTCTACATTGAAGCTCGTACTCTGCGAACCAATCCTCCAAAGAGAAGGGTCTAAACTTCAAGTTTTACTACCTCAATCTGTAAATAGAAGATGCAAAACTATTAATGACTTCTTACATTTTCTTCGACCTATATTGCGGCGGAGTTCAAGTCGCCTTATTTGGCAAAGGCAAAGTTTACGGCGGAGCACATCATTGAAAGAATGACTGTGCAGTGAGATGCCAGCAAACTATTTTTCTTTCGGCGAAATAGGCACGTAATAGTGTTCTCCGATTTTTTTCTGGTGCCTATCCAGTTTGGACCCTTCCTTGTTTACTCTCGGTCTTTTGGTTACTAGGTCCCTTCTGAAGGTGATTTTCATGTCCTTAAGGAAGTTGTTCATTCCCTTTCGAAGGTTTGTGGGCGGGTTGGCAACGCCGTAGATTCCAGGCTCTCCAGTGAAGATCATGAGGCGGTCGGCGATGAAATCCTGCGTCACTACATCGTGTTCTACCACGAAGGCTGTTACGTTTCGGCTCTCAACTACTCGCCGGATGGTTCGAGCCATAGAGAGTCTCTCCTCAACATCTAGGTAGGCGCTTGGTTCGTCGAGAAGATACAGCTCTGCTTTTCGGGAAAGGCAGGCGGCGATAGCAACTTTTTGAAGTTCTCCTCCGCTGAGTTCGGTTACGTCTCGGTCAAGAATGGGCTGCACTTTGAGGGGTTGCAGAATTTGGCTTTGATACCAGCTGGTTTCAAAATCTTCTTTGGCTATGTCTCTTAATAGTTCTTCAACGGTTCCTCCGTACTCCGCCGAAATGTATTGGGGTTTATAACTTACGGTTGACCCATATTGCGTAGAAGCTTCTCCCGAGTCTGCTTTCTCGATTCCGGCAAGGAGCTTCACGAAGGTGGTTTTTCCAATCCCGTTGGGTCCCAGTATTCCAATGACTTCGCCCTGTTTTGCCTCTCCAGGCACTGCTGATAACGCAAACTCTTCGTAAGACTTATTCATTCCATTCCATTTCAGCAGTGTTTCGCCGGCCGCCAAGCCGGTGGCTGGTGGCTTCACGTGGAAGAGGATTGGGTTCTTTCTGAAGCGAACGTTTTCGTCGGGAATGAAGCCTTGTAGGTATATGTTGATGCCGACTCTCACTCCATGAACGTGGGAAACAATTCCGTAAACTCCGGGGGTTCCGTAAAAAACACAAATTTGATCGGATAAGTAGTCGAGAATTGCGAGGTCATGCTCCGCCACAATCACGATTTTTCCTTCTTTCCTAAGGCTTCGAATGGCTCTAGCGGCTTGAAGACGTTGCTTCACATCCAAGTAGCTGGAAGGTTCGTCGAAAAGGTAAACGTCTGCTTCTCGGCAAATCGTGGCGGCGATGGCAACTGTCTGAAGTTCTCCTCCGCTCAAAACCTCTAGAGTGCGGTCCCAAACGGTTTTGAGCTGAAGCTGCTCGCTGAGGGGTCCCAGCTTGTCCCGTTCGTCAACTTTTTCAAGGAGGTCTCCAACTTTACCTGAAACTGCGCGGGGAATCTTGTCCACATACTGCGGTTTGTGCAAAACCTTCAGCTTGTCATCACTTAGTTTCTGAAAATATTCTTGAAGGGTTGAGCCTCGAAAATGTTGAATGAGATGAGGCCAGTCAGGTGATTCCTTGTAGTTTCCTAGGTTCAGTTTGATTTCTCCGGAAAGGACCTTTAGGGCGGTGGTTTTTCCGATGCCGTTTTGACCTAGGAGTCCAAGGACCACGCCTGAAGAGGGTGTTGGGAGGCGGAAAAGCTTGAAGGTATTTGGACCAAACCGATGGCTACATTCCTTTTCCAGTTCGTCTGGCAAATTGACGATGGAGAGGGCGTCGAAGGGGCATTTTTTGACGCAGATGCCGCATCCTACGCAAAGGGTTTCCACAATCAGTGGCTTACCGTTTTCGAAGCGGATGGCTTCTATCTTGTTTCTTACAGGGGGGCAAAAGCGATAGCAAGGTCTGCCGCAACGCTTGGGTTTGCATCGATCATTATCGAGAACAGCAATTCGAACCATGTTTTTCTTACGCACCTATCAATGTAAGATTGGTGATAGAGAATAATAAACTTAAATCTCTTAATTGAGGCAAAAAACAGATTGTTGAAAGTGAGAGCAAAAAAAACAAGGGTGTGCAACTATTCTGGGAAAGTTGCCATTCTTCTTCCTCCATTCGTTTTCACCTCCTTTATCGCGTTGGTCCTCAATCATTTTTTTAGTCAGATCCTTTGACCTTTTTTTAAACAGTTCTATACTGCAATTGTCGGTGTCTATTTTTGGCAGTACTCACTGAGGGCGTACGTCAAAAAGAATAAATATCATGTTTTTGTATTTGGTGTTTTGGGATGATGTGCGGCGACGGTTGGAGCCTTTGCTGTGACGTCTACACTAACCTGCGCTGACCCAAAGAAACTTAATAGTTACCTTTTCATATCCCGATTTGGCGAGAATGTTAGGGATATTTAAAAGAACTAGGGGATCTACATCAGATGCTGTTTCTCCGCCGCCAAGTTCTTCTCTGTGGTCGATGGGTTCCAAAGAGAAACCAAGGTCTCGATGGAGAATACCGTTATGTATATATGGATGTTTCGATCCCGATAGGTATGGTCAAACATAACGAGGTTTTAAAATGCAGAGGAATATTGTAATCTGGATAATTTCCCTCGTCCTCGTTGCTGTTGTCTCGGTTGCCGGAACCACCCTTTTCATTGGAGATGCCTCAAAGAAGAAACTTGCGATTTCCACCACCACCAGCCTTTACGACACCGAACTCCTCGACACCATCGAAGATCAGTTCGAAGCGAAATATCCCGTAGACGTATACTTCATATCCGCGGGAACTGGTCTAGCTATAACCCACGCCCAGAGAGGAGACGCTGACATGATCCTGGTACACGCACCATCAAAGGAACTGACGTTTCTGGAAAGCGGATACGGAACCTGCAGAAAAATCGTAGCCTACAACTTCTTTGCCATAGTAGGACCAGAAGCAGACCCCGCAAACATCAAAGATTTGTCTCCCACCCAAGCTCTGTCGAACATTGTGAACGCTGGAAGAAACAAAGGCGCAAAATGGGTTTCAAGGGGCGATGATTCTGGGACTCATATCAAGGAGAAAGGGTTGTGGACCGTTGCTCGTTTTGACTGGAATCTCCTACGAGATGAAAGTTGGTACGTGGAAGCCGGAGCTGGAATGGGAAAAACGTTGCAGGTCGCCGATAATCTTAACGCCTACACCTTGGCAGACATGGGCACCTACCTCAAATACCACAAAGACGAAATAATTTCCTTGAAAACTTTGGTAACTCAAAGAGAGGAACTGCTAAACGTCTACAGCGCCATTGCTGGCAATCGAACGAAACATTCCCACATAAACTTTGACGAAGCCATCACTTTCACAGAATTCCTAACATCAGAAGAGGGGCAAGAGATAATCGCCAACTTCGGCAAAGATGCGTATGGTCAAGGTCTCTTCTATCCAGCGGTCAACCTTCTAAAACAGAACACAGACCCAACTATTGCTCAATGGATAAGAAACTATGCCTTCTTTGACGGATACGAATGTCCTCCAGAGTACTGGGGCAACCATCCCGAACTTTACACGTAAGAGTGTGGTGTTCAAACGATGTGGGAGTTTCTTCAAGACCCATTATTTCAGATAACCATCAGGTCTCTCCACATATCTGGAACAGCCACGCTGCTATCAGTTTTATGGAGTCTTCCATTAGGCATAATCGTCGGCATGAAAAACTTTCCGGGAAAACAGCTAGTAAAAGGAGTATTCAACGCGTTACTTGGGATGCCCACCGTAGCCCTAGGACTAATCCTCTATCTTCTCTTCTCCAGATCCGGAGCCCTAGGCTTTCTCCACCTCTTTCCAAGCTCTCAAGCCATAATAATAGGTCAAGCAATCCTTGTAACCCCCATAATAGTTAGTCTAACAACCCGCGCCGTAGAATCCGTAGACCCAGAGATAAAAAACTTGGCAAAAACTTTGGGAGCCTCGGAGGTGGAGGCTTCCCTCACAGTTCTTAGAGAATCAATTGGCGGAGTCGTATTAGCCATCATAGCGAGCTTTAACAGAGCCATAGCTGAATTGGGAGTTGCCCTTGCCGTTGGCGCAAACCTTCGAGGAGAGACACAGGTGTTGACAACAGTCATGGCGATGGAAGTTAATAGAGGAAACATAGAATACAGCATTCAGCTGATGATCATACTTTTGGCAATAGTTTTCACCATCACTATATTCACAAATCTGCTTCAGAGCCGAATAAAATGAAATGGCTAATGAAACTCAAAGACATCACAAAATGCTACGGAGAAATAACCGCCCTAGACGGCGTCAGCTTAGAAATCATGGAAAACGAAATCTTCACGGTTCTAGGTCCCAACGGATCTGGAAAGACAACTATGCTCAGGATAATGGCTTCCATCGACGAACCAACCAGCGGAGAGGTGTTCTTCGATGGCAATATAATCAACAACAGCAACAGAAGTCAAGCTAGAAAGAAAAGCACCATGGTTTTTCAGAAAACAACCATCTTCAACACCACAGTCTACAGAAACATTGCCTACGGACTTGCGCTAAGAGGCTACTCAAAAAAAGAAACCGAAGAAAAAGTCAAAGAAACCTTAAGTCTGGTAAAACTTGTGGGATACGAGAAACGTCTTGCAAAAAAACTTTCCGGCGGAGAACAACAGAGGGTTTCCCTCGCCAGAGCCCTCGCACTGAACACAAAACTTCTACTCCTAGATGAACCAACAGCGAATCTAGACCCAAAAAACGTTTCCATCATCGAAGAAACCATCTCCCACGTCAACCGCGAATTCAACACAACCGTAGTCATGGCCACCCACAACATGTTTCAAGCGGAAACTCTAACCAACCGAGTTGCTCTGCTTCTTGGAGGTAAAATGGCGCAGGTTGGTGCGCCTCAAGAAATTCTTAGGGGTCCATCGATAAACTTGGCAAGCTTTGCAAGACTCGAAAACGTTTTTTCTGGCAACTCAAAAATTCTTCGAGAAGGAACCTCAGTTATAGCGGTTGACGACGGAGTAGAAATAGAAGCCGCCTTAAAAAAATCTGGAAAGGTCACAGTTTTCGTTAGACCAGAAGACATAATCGTTTCGAAGAAAACTATGTCTTCCAGCGCGAGAAACGTGTTCGAAGGAAAGATAGTTGAGGTTTCAGATTTTGGGCCAGTGGTAAAGTTGAGGGTCGATGCGGGAAAGGAGTTTGTCGTTCAAATTACAAAACGATCCTTCGTTGAAATGCGGCTAAACGTCGGTTCTATAGTCTTCCTTACTTTCAAAGCCTCATCAGTTCACCTAATTTAGGGTTCAAATTTCACGTTTTAATAGAACATTGAGCGTCCACGAAATATGTGAGACACTAGCATTAGAAAACCGGCTATGGCAAGAAAAATACCTATCACAACAATGTATGAGCCAGAAAGAATGCTTCTTGGATTCGTCATAGATGTTCCGTAAAAAAATAAGGCGAAACCTATGAAAACCAGAAGGCTGGCTACTACGATTACGCTTAGACGCAAGCTAATCACTTTTGCAAAGTTTTAATCGTTTATCCCTTGTAGAAAGACTTTGCGAAACGAGAATACATATTAAAAATAAGGAAATCTTCTCGTAAAACGCCTGCCATCTACTGCTTTCGCGGTTGTTTCATCAGCATCAAGTTTGGCTGGCGTTTTTGCCTTCTAGTTTTGTTTTTCGAAGTTCGCATAGAATGACGAGGGCTTCACCAAGAGGTATGCCTAGTTTTATCGCCAATTCCTGTGCAGTCGCGTCGGGTTGTTCGTGGAGAACGACGTCTCTCACGTAAGCCTTGTGATGAGGATACATAATCATGGTGTGAACGGTCTCTACAAGAAGAGGCCAGAGCGGATTGTTTACATATTCCTCCAGACTCATGCGCGTCCCGTCTTTAATCTTACAGTTTCCATCCTCAATTAATTTTTCATTAAATCCCTCGACTCTAAGAAGATTCTGAAACCGTAAATCATTTTATGAAGTCGGTAGCCTCTAATTTAGTATCAAAGCTGGGCTGGTCAACATTGACGATCAAGGCTGTAATCTTCGACCTTGACGGAACCATTGTAGATTTTAACATAGATTTCAAAGCTGCTAGGGCGGAAGTCATGCGTCTCCTCACCCAACAGAACCTCCCTAGCTCTCTCCTCTCGGTAAATGAAAGCCTATTCGTCACGTTGAAAAAGGTAGAGAAGCGCATGAAAGAAAATGGTAAGGAAGAACAGGAATTCGTGAAACTCAAGGAAAAAGTGATCGCAGTAGTGGAACGCTACGAGGCGAAAGCGGCTCGTGAGACCAATCTGATCCTAGGCATCTTAGAAACCCTCAAGACTTTAAGGAAAATGAAACTAAAAATTGCTATTTTCACTGCAAACGGCGAAAAATCAACGAACCACATTCTTAGACGCTTCCGTCTGAGGCAGTTCTTCGACGCCATAATCACCCGCGAGTCTGTTTTGGCGGTTAAGCCTGATCCAGTCCACCTAGAGGCTGTGTTGAAAGCCTTGAAGGTTAGGCCTGAGGAAGCCATCGTGGTTGGAGACAGCGTTAGAGACGTGGAATGTGCTCGCCGGCTTAAGGTTCTCGCTGTGGGTGTGACAACCGGTTTTTCCTCTATAGAAGAATTAACCCGCGCTGGCGCTGACTACCTGGCCTCCTCATCTACAGATATCCCCAGTCTATTGCAAAAGCTTAACAGGAAAAATTGAAAATATAATCGGGTGATTAAAATGGAATTGCACCTCCTAAGCGACGGATACTTCACTCTGGACAAAAGCTTCATCGTGCATGCATGCATTCATTCTATCTTTGCTGTTTTTTTTACTCATGAAAAAGGTAGCCATTTAGATTGAGGATAGGTAAACAAGATTTTCATTGAACAGAATAGTCCAGAACCCAAACAAAATAAGGTACTAGTAGATATAGCATAAGAGAATACTATAGCAGGCTGTGATCCATACAAGGAAGTGTGGTCAATCCAAAGGCTGATCACAAACTTCCAAGGATTCACTAGAGCCTTTTGCTGTATTCCCTGATGGCAGTTTAAATGACATATATTTATCCTTTGTGGATTCAAAGCCTAAAGTCAAAGTTCTTATTCCCATGTATGAACCATCAGAAGTTACTAAATGCAAGAATTAGTAGAATTAACAAGTTTTGAGTTCTCACAAGACAGATAAGTTCTTTCTTCTGCATGCATGCATCACTGTTGTAAGATTAGAATAGACTAAAGTTTCTTACCGCATGCTTCGCAATACAATGCGTCAAGCTTGTTTTCTGCACATTCTTATATACAATTCTTAGACGAAAATCTTGACGCAATGGATGCTCGAGCGTTAAATTGGTTATGCGCGCGCAACAATTATCGAAAGCTGAAATATGTCGTTTTTGGAGTGACTGTTTTTATAGAAGATTGTTCTCTAATCTGCAGAAACATGAAGGTGATGGTTGTTGACGTACATAGTCGAAATAGAGCTACCCAGTTCGGGCAACTGGTTCAATTATTTTACCGGGATAGAATCCCGTGAAGAAGCTGAAGGCATCAGGTGTGTGGCAGAAGGGAAACTCAAAGCAAGAGTAAGGAAGGAATGAACCCAAGGTTGTGAGATGGATGAAAAGAGACCGTTTAAAGATAATCGCTGAAATACTGCAGGTAGCGAAGAATGGAGCGAAAAAGACGCATATTATGTATCAGTGCAACCTCAGCTATCGCCAAACCAAAAAATATCTCAACCATCTACAGAAAATA
>Ga0114921_10000982_pt1 | contig 12607 bp, 9 predicted proteins | sample BentaG_FD_87016 | JGI IMG/M metagenome (GOLD analysis project Ga0114921, IMG submission 87016) | Deep subsurface microbial communities from South Atlantic Ocean to uncover new lineages of life (NeLLi) - Benguela_00093 metaG | ecosystem: Environmental > Aquatic > Marine > Oceanic > Sediment ...
TCCTCCAGTCTCCGGACCTCTAAAGCTGCCTGAGCGTTCTCCGGGACCAGACCCTTCAATTCATCGATCCTTCTTTCAAGCTCTATGATCGGCCTTTCAAAGTCGAGCGCATACCCCTTCATCCATCTTCTCCTGCACGCAAATGGTGGCTTGTTTTAATTCACAAATTTATTGATCCGCGTGTAATTAGCACCTTAAAAGTAATTTAAATAGCCGATGCGCGGGTTCTGACTACATCGCTATGGGTCAAATTTTTAAAGTCAAGCTCCAAATTTAATTCAGAGATGTAAGTCCACTGATGCCCGCATTGAACACTAAACAGACGCAAAATGTCCAGCTTCCATGGGTTTTAACGGGGTAAATCTGCGTTAGTCGAACCACACAACCCCGTTGCTGAGCATCTCCTGAGTCTCCTCGATCAACTCCTCAGAAGGCTCAACTCTAATATCAGAAACCGAAATTACCGTCTCTTGGCCAGAGGGAAGCTTCAAGTGCAGATATACCAAACAATCCCCCCTATGGCTGGCGAGAACCCGTTTCAGGCTCAATAAGGTCTCCTTGTCTATCTGGTTAGCATCTATATTTATATGTATCTTGGAGGACAAAAGTTCTGGGGCCCTATCGAGGGCCATGATCTGGAAGGCAATGACATTTGCTGTCTCTCCGGTGCGGTCGACCTTACCCCTGACTAGAATCATCGAATCCTTCCCAATCAAGGAAGTACTGGCTTCATAAACGTCGGGGAAGGCTACAATCTCGGATGTCCCTTCAAGGTCCTCTAAGCTGAGAAAGGCCATAAGCTTTCCGGCTTTGGTGACGACCTTCTTGACATTGGTAATTATGCCTCCAATGGTCACTTCCTCGCCACTTCTCAGGCTGGACAGCTTGGCCGTAGAGCAAGTAGCATACCTTTTGATTATTGCTTCATACTTACCCAAGGGATGGGTGCTGAGGTATAACCCAAGAGCTTCCCTCTCAAAGGCCAGCCTCTTTGACTCAGGCCACTCCTCCATGGGAGGTAAATTTTGCTCCCTCGACCCTGGGCCTTCAGATGCCTCAAAGAATGACCTCTGGCCAACGGCCCTGTCCTTCTGTCTGACCTGAGCTGCCTCCAAGGCATCTTCCAGAACAGCCATAAGCTGACTGCGGTGCGCACCAAGGGAATCGAAGGCACCACACTTGATCAGACTCTCGATCACTCTCTTGTTGACCAACCTCAGGTCGACGTACTCACAGAACTGATAGAGTGAATGAAATCCATCACATTCCTCACGCGCGGCAACGATGGATTCGATGGCAGATGCCCCGACATTCTTTACCGCTGCCAGCCCGAATGATATCCCTCGACCAGTACAAGTAAATTCAACCATCCCTTCATTGATATCTGGGGGTAAGATCTCGATTCCCATCTCCCTGGCCTCGTTAATATACCTTACAAGCCTGTCTGTGTTCCCCATCTCGGAGGTCAGGAGGGCAGCCATATGCTCTACAGGATAATGCGCCTTGAGGAATGCGGTCTGATAGGAGACCATGGCATATGCGCTGGAGTGAGACTTGTTGAAGCCATAGCCGGCAAAATAGGCAAGGCTGGTAAAGATCTTGTCTGCAATGGCTGGCTCGACTCCACGGGCGCTCGCCCCCTCTATAAACGTCCTTCGCTGCTTTTCCATAATACTGGGCGTTTTCTTTCCCATGGCGCGCCGGAGGATATCTGCCTGAGCCATGCTGAATCCGGCCAGCTCGCTTGCAATCTGCATCACCTGCTCTTGGTAAACACAAATCCCGTAGGTGTCCTTCAGGATCGGCTTCAATTCAGGCCTAAGGTACTTAATCGGGACCTGCCCATGCTTGCGTTTGACGAAATCATCGATCACGTCGCTCCCAAGGGGGCCAGGCCTAAATAACGCCAGCACAGCGACGAGGTCAGAGAAGTCTTCCGGCTGAAGCTTTCGCAATAGATCCCTCATACCCGAGCTCTCCAGTTGAAAAACCCCTATTGTCCGACCCTCACCAAGAAGTTCATAGGTCTCTGGGTCATCTAATGGAATATGGTCAATATCTATATCCCTGTTTTGTGTGGCCTTGATCGTCTCTAAGGTATCATTGATAACCGTCAAATTGCGCAGTCCCAGGAAGTCGATTTTTAAAAGGCCTATGGCTGAAAGCGAATTCATGGCATATTGTGTGGTAATCTCACCCTTGCTGCTCTTGAACAGTGGCACATAGTTGATCAGAGGCTTTCTGGACATCACAACCCCTGCTGCATGGGTAGAAGCATGGCGTGTTAGGCCCTCCAAGGACCTGGCAGTCTGAATTAGAACTCTCATCTTCTTATCCCTATCGACCAACTCCCTGAGTTCAGACACTGACTTCAAAGCGCGCTCCAACGTCATGTTTTGTTCAGCCGGGATGAGTTTGGCGACCTTATCCACCAGGCCATACGGAATGTTCAGGGCCCTTCCGACATCCCTAATCACGCCCCGAGCCGCCATCGTCCCAAATGTTATAATCTGTGCCACATGCTCGGAGCCATACTTCCCGATGACATAGTCGATGACCTCATCCCTTCGCTCGTCGCTGAAATCGATGTCGAAGTCTGGCATCCCCACGCGCTGGGGGTTCAAGAACCTCTCGAACAAGAGTCCGTGCTTCAGTGGGTTAATATTGGTAATCCCCAGGGCATAGGCTACCAGGCTCCCTGGCGCCGATCCACGACCTGGGCCCACAGGTATACCCTTGCTCTTTGCATACCTGACGAAGTCCCAGACGATCAGGAAGAAGGGGGCATATCCAATATCCCTGATGATCTTCAGTTCGTGGGCGATCCTGTCCTTGACCTGTGGGGTTATCTTGGGATACCTTTCATGCAGGCCCTGCCAGCAGAGCTTCTCAAGATAATCATCCTGGCTGATATCAGATGGCACCTCATAATGGGGAAGGTGGAACTGGTCGAATTTGAGCTCAAGATTGCACCTCTGAGCAATGGCTGTGGTATTTGATATGGCCTCAGGGACCTCCCGGAACAGCTCAGTCATCTCGGCCGGCGACTTAAAGTAGAATTCATCTGTTGGGAATTTCAACCTATCTGGGTCGTCGATGGTCTTTCCTGTCTGAATACATAGGAGGATATCGTGTGCAGGAGCATCTTCTTTGGCAATGTAGTGGCAGTCATTGGTAGCCACCAAGGGGATATTCAGTACCTCGCCCGTCCTCAAGAGCTCCTCATTTACCTTGCGCTGATCCTCAATCCCGTGGTCGTGAAGTTCTAAATAGAAGTTTTCCTGACCAAATATATCCATGTACTCCCCCGCCACCCTCATCGCCCGATCCACTTGGTCCTTCAGGATTAAGGACGAGATCCGGCCCTTCAGACAGCCGGATAAACATATAAGCCCTTGGCTATATCTGGCCAATACTTCCTTATCCACCCTAGGCCTGTAGTAGAAACCCTCCAAGTAGGCGATTGTGGCCAGCTTCATCAAATTCTTGTAGCCCACATCATTTGTGGCCAGAAGGACAAGGTGGTAAGACGCCTCCCTTATACCTGCAGACTTCTGGGATCTGCTCCCCGGGGCGACATAGACCTCACAGCCCAGGATGGGCTTAAAACCCGCCTTTTTGGCCTGGCGGTAAAAATCGATCGCCCCGAACATGTTCCCGTGGTCTGTGATGGCCAGGGCTGGCATCTTGAAATTTCGTGCAGCCTTAATCAGGCCACCTATCTTACATGCCCCATCCAGAAGGCTGTAATCTGTATGCACGTGTAGATGAACGAAGTCAGACCCTTCCACTCCTCCGCTACCCCCAAATATACCTCATTCCATTGGGCTGAACGTCTTTTCAATCTCTGTAATCAAGGCATTTGAAATTTCGATGTCTCCATTACGATTTTGTTATATTCTACCATCTTTTTGCCAAAATTGGAAGGGCAAAACCAAAATTTCTAAACAAAAAAGGGGAGTCTTTCGAACTCCCCTTTTTATTACCCAACGGTGCCTAACATTTACCCATCCCGATTTATCGGGGCGGGGTTACATCGGAGGCATGCCTCCTCCCGGTGGATAGGGTGGTGCCTTCTCCTTCTCCGGGATGTCTGTTACTAAGGCCTCTGTGGTTATGAGAAGCCCTGCGATGCTTGCTGCATTCTCAAGGGCACACCTTGCGACCTTTGTTGGGTCCAAAACCCCTGACTCGATCATATCGGCATAGTCCATCTTGACCACGTCATACCCAACGTTTGTCTTCTCTCCTTTGAGTCGCTGGACAACCACAGAACCTTCCAGGCCAGCATTGTTGACGATCTGTCTTATCGGCTCCTCCAATGCTCGCTTGAGGATGTCCACCCCTACCTTCTCATCTCCTGTCAGTTTAAGCTCATCCAGATCTGGAATTGCCCTGAGGAAGGCAACCCCTCCGCCGGGAACAACCCCCTCCTCCACAGCAGCTCGGGTGGCATGCAGAGCGTCATCAACCCTGGCCTTGCGTTCCTTCATCTCTACCTCGGTCGAGCCGCCCACATTGATGACAGCCACTCCTCCTGCGATCCTGGCCAACCTCTCCTGAAGCTTCTCCTTATCATAATCAGAGGTACTCTTGTCGATCTCCTTCTTGATCTGTGCGGTTCGGCCCTTGATATCTTCGGACTTCCCTGCACCCTCGATGATGGTGGTATCGTCCTTGTCGATCGTGATTCGCTTGGCCTGGCCAAGCATGTTCAGCTCTATGTTCTCCAACTTCATTCCCAGATCCTCGGAGACCACACGGCCGTCTGTCAGGGTCGCTATATCCTCCAACATCGCCTTCCTCCGGTCTCCAAAACCTGGTGCCTTCACGGCAGCACACTTTAAGGTCCCACGTAACTTGTTGACCACAAGGGTGGCCAGGGCCTCACCCTCGATATCCTCAGCGATGAGGAGGAATGGCCTGCCGGTCTTTGCTATGTTCTCAAGGATGGGCAAGAGATCCTTCATTGAGGATATCTTCTTATCGTGAATCAAGATGTACGGATCCTCCAGGACTACTTCCATCTTTTCAGCATCTGTAACAAAGTAGGGAGAGAGATATCCGCGGTCAAATTGCATTCCCTCAACAACCTTCAACTCTGTCTGGGCACCCTTGCCCTCCTCCAGCGTAATGACCCCATCCTTTCCAACCTTCTCCATGGCATCGGCGATCAAATTGCCTACTTCCTCGTCATTGTTGGCAGCGATGGCGGCCACCTGTGCGATCTCCTTCCTCTCCTTCGTCGGCTTGCTGAGCTTCTTCAGGCTCTCTACGACCCTCTTCACTGCATTATCCACTCCTCGTTTGAGGGCCATAGAATCAGCCCCAGCGGTGACGTTTTTTATCCCCTCCTTGAATATGGACCACGCCAGGATGGTAGCAGTGGTAGTCCCGTCTCCAGCCACTTCAGATGTCTTGGAGGCCACCTCCTTGACCATCTGAGCACCTATATTCTCGTATGGCTCCTCAAGCTCGATATCCTTGGCTACAGTCACCCCATCCTTTGTGGTAGTGGGTGCCCCAAACTTCTTGTCGAGGACGACATTGTGTCCCTTTGGGCCGAGTGTTGCCCTCACCGCATCGTTCAGGATGTCGATCCCCTTGAGCAATGACCGCCTCGCATCCTCGCTGAACGCTATTTGTTTAGCCATCTGTCTTCTCCCTCCTCATACATAAAAATTACCATCCGTTCAAAAACAAATTACTATACGCTGATTGCCGATGATTTAATCTGTGTTTATTTAATGATCCCGAAGATGTCCTCTTCGCGCATGATAAGATACTCCTCGCCCTCTAGCTTTATTTCAGTGCCACCATACTTGCCGAAGAGTATTCTATCCCCCTCCTTGACTGCCAGGGGGACAATCTTGCCATCGTCAAGCATCCTTCCCTTGCCAACAGCGATTACCTTGCCCTCTTGTGGCTTCTCCTTGGCAGTATCTGGTATGATAATCCCTCCCTTCTTCTCCTCCTTAGTTTCCAAGCGTTTAACCAGAATTCTATCTCCTAACGGTTCGATCTTCATCCATCCTTCCCCCTTTCGTCTCAGAATTATAGTTTTAATCTATTGCATATTATATACTTTTTCAAAAATTTGTCAAGGCCTGCCAATAAATTTTTACATTTTCCTATTCTTCTCATAGATAAGGCGCAGTCCCTCCAACGCCAGGAAGCCATCGACCTTCTGGATGGTCTCCGACTCCTGAGCGATCAAATCGGCCAGTCCACCTGTGGCTATCACTCGTGCCTCACTGCCGAGCACGGCCCTCATTCTTTTTACGATCCCATCCACCTGGCCACAAAAGCCATACACGAGACCAGATTGTATGCTCTCCACAGTATTCTTACCAATTACCCCTGTGGGCTTGATAAACTCGACTCTGGGCAATTTGGCTGCCCGCTCAAAGAGAGCATCTGCAGATATTCTAATCCCCGGCGCAATGGCTCCCCCTAAATACTGGCCCTCCTTAGAGATACAATCGAAGGTAGTGGCCGTGCCAAAATCCACAACGATTATTGGGCCTCCATAAATATGATAGGCGGCCAGGGCATTTACAATACGGTCTGCCCCAACCTCACGAGGATCGTCATACCTTATGGATATACCTGTCTCGATACCCGGGCCAACGACCAAGGGCTTGACCTTAAAGTATCTGTTTGCCATCCTCTCTAAGCTATCCAGCAATGGAGGGACCACGCAGGAGATAACTACAGTATCGATCTCCTTAGTCCTTATCCCCCCAGAGTGAAATAACTCCTTAAGCAAGATGTAATGCTCGTCAGCACTGCGCTGGCGCAGGGTACCAACGTCCCAGCTCGCCATCAACTTTTCCCCCTTATAAACGCCGATGGCAGTGGTTGTATTGCCGATATCCATAACTAAGATCATATCCCTCACCTCAGTATTGTGACATCCCCGGCAAGAACCCTCTCGATCTTGCCCTCACCCGTCCGTATAATTAGCGCGCCGGCCGAATCTACGTCCACGGCCTGGCCCTTGACTATCCTATCCTGGCCGAGAGCCTTTACTCTTCTCCCTAAAGTGGCAGAGAGTCTCCTCCACTCGTCCAAGATAGGCTCAAACCCTTTCTCTTTAAGAACTAGATAGAGAGCCTCGATCTCCTTCAACATCTGATGGAGGAATCCCACCATAGAGACCTGATGTCCCGCTTCCTTATTCAGGGAGGCTGTGGCATCGCGAAACGCCCAGGGGAATTCATTCAGGTCTACATCGAGGTTCACTCCGATGCCCACTACTACATAATTGATGCCATCTGGAGAAGTCGCCATCTCAGTCAGGATGCCGCCTACCTTCTTTCCATTAACCAGAATGTCATTTGGCCATTTTATCAGAGCATCCAGGCCAGTGATACAATTGATGGTCCTGGCTACGGCCGTACCTGTCAGTAACGTAAGCTGTGGGGCCTGAGCAGGCGTAATAATAGGCCTTAGAATTACCGAAGCCCAAAGGCCCCCTGGGGGTGAGCACCACTCCCTGCCCAGTCTCCCCCTTCCACCGCTCTGGCTGCGTGCCAACACCAGAGTTCCCTCTGGCGCTCCATCTCGAGCCAACCTCAGGGCAAAATCGTTAGTAGAGCTTACTTCTTCGAAGCAATACACCTTATGGCCAAGGAATTTGGTAGCCAGCCCCTCTTTAATATCCTCTTCGGTTATCATTCAATAGGACGCTCACTTTGCTCGCCCCGTAGATATTGTTATCAACGGGGCTCGCTAGATTTGAAATGCCGATGTCATTTCAATGTCAAGACTCATATCTAAAGCTGGCGCTGAATGTGTCAATGCTCCAACAGAAATAAGGTCCACTCCGGCCCTGGCAATGGCATTAACATTATTTAGCGTAATCCCCCCGGAAACTTCAATCTTCGGTAAATTTTGAACTTTGGACTTCGAACTCTGAATTAGTTTCACTGCTTCCTTTATGGTCTCAAGACCCATGTTATCGAGCATAATGATGTCTGCTCCAGCTTCAATAGCCTCCTCGACCTGCTTTAAATTCCTGGCCTCCACCTCAATGGTCATTCCTCCAGGAGCCTTTCTCCTCGCCGATGCCACCGCTGTTTTGATCTTGCCATCTTGTGAACCCTGAAGTTTGATATGATTATCCTTGATCAAGACCGCATCGTAGAGTCCCATTCGATGATTCTGGCCGCCCCCACATCTTACTGCATACTTCTCCAGGTATCTCAAGGCTGGGGTCGTCTTCCTCGTATCGAAAATTGGTATCTGTCTATGAACTGCCTCGACGAACCTGCGCGTCAATGTAGCGATGCCAGAAAGATGTTCCAGAAAATTTAGGGCTGTGCGCTCTCCAACCAGTATAGCTCTGGCATTTCCATAGACCTCAGCGATGGTATCCCCGATATTCACTTCCCCCCCATCTTGATCCTTGGGTTTAAACTCAACCTTCCCTCGACCGCCCGCTAGCTTGAATACCAACTCGGCAACGCCTAAACCCGCGATAATCCCATTAGCCTTACTGGCGATAATGCCCCTGGCCATTTTGCCCTCGGTGATTGTACTCTTGGTGGTTACATCCCCCCTGCCCGCCATCGGCCTGAGCCAAAGACGATGGCAGGCGGGCCTGCCCAAATCCTCTTGCAGAGCAAGCTTGACGAGCCCCTTGACCTTTGCCAGATCGAGTTTGAGCTTCAGATCCTTCTTCACTTCTCTGTCCTCAAAGACCCTCTTTTAAGCGTGCAAGACTTTCTTGTAATTTAACCCTGGCCTCTATGAGTTCTTCCTTTCTTTTTCTCACTTTATCCACTACCATTTTCGGTGCCTTGGTCAAGAAGTCCACATTTTTCAACTTCTGGCCAACTAACCCCAGTTCCTTATCTATCTTGGCTATCCTATCGAGGATGCCTCCTCTCTCCTTGACTACATCAATCAATCCCGCCATAGGCACCCATATCTCTATTCCTCTTGTCACTCGTGTGGTCGAAGGCTGAGGGTTTTTCAGATCGAGCCCAATCTCTAAACTGGAAAGCCTTGCTAAATCGCTGATATAGCTGGAATGAGTATTTAAGACCTGCACCTCTTCCTCGGTGCCCGGCTTCAGGAAAACCTTTATCTTTTTTGCAGGGGCGAGGCCGAGCTCTGACCTGATATTCCTGATACTATGGGTCAGGTCCATAATCAATCCCATCTCGTTTGTAGCCTCAAGATCTTCAAGACCTTCATCATACTCAGGCCAACTTGCAACCATGATGCTGTCCCCCTGCCCATCCGCCCCAGAGGGGCGAGACTTCGCCACAGGCGAGAAAGGGCGAGGTTCGCCAAAGGCGACACGATGGGGAAGGCACTGCCATATCTCCTCCGTAATGAATGGCATCAGAGGATGAAGCAACCTCAGAGTCCCCTCTAAAACATGCCACAAAACATACTGCGCAATCTTTCTGGATGCAGGATCTGCCTTTTGATATAGTCTCGGCTTCGCCAGCTCTGCATACCAATCACAGTACTCATGCCAGATGAACTCATAGAGAATCCTGGCAACCTCACTGATGTTATAATCCTCGATTAAGTCCGTCACGCGCTTTACGAGCCGGTTGTATCGGCTCAGGATCCACCTATCGGCTAAAGTCCAGGATCCAGGATCCAGGATCCAGGATCCAGGATTCAGATCTTCGAGGTTCATCAGAACGAAACGCGAGACATTCCATATCTTGTTAGTAAAATTCCGATTGGCCTCGAACCTCTCTGGAGAAAGCTGTAAGTCTCTCCCCTGGATGTTTTGTACAGCCAGGGTAAAGCGCAGAGCATCACATCCGTATTGATCAATGACATCCAGTGGGTCGATGACATTTCCTAAAGACTTACTCATCTTCTTGCCACGTACATCCCTGACGATGCCATGGATATAGACATCCCTGAAGGGGATCTCACCCATTAACTCCAGGCCCATCATGATCATCCTGGCTACCCAGAGGAAGATGATCTCATGGCCTGTAACAAGGCAACTTGTTGGATAGAAATATTTTAGCTCCCGGGTTTTTCTGGGCCATCCTAAAGTGGAGAAGGGCCAGAGGGCAGAGGAAAACCAAGTATCGAGGACATCCGGATCCTGAACGAGATTTCTATTTCCACATTTCGGACACTGGGCAGGCTTGGTCCGTGCTACAATGGGCGGGCACTCAGAATGCGGAATTACAGAGTTTTGCCCTTGAATTCTGAATTCTGAATTCTGAATTCTGAATTTTTTTACACAGTACCAGACAGGGATTTTATGGCTCCACCATATCTGACGGGAAATACACCAATCTCGAAGGTTTTCCATCCACTGAAGATAGACGCTGGCCCACCTATCGGGAATGTACCTGACCTGACCCTTCTTAACCGCTTCGATAGCCGGTTTGGCAAGTTCCCGGGTGCGTAAGAACCACTGTTTCGAAATCAGGGGTTCGATGGCTGTCTGGCACCTATAACATCTGCCGACAGGACAGAGGTAATCCTTGACCTTCTCCAAATAGCCCTCGCGCTTCAAGTCCTGAAGTAATTTCTCTCTGCATTCATACCTATCAAGGCCGGCATACCTGCCGGCCTCTTTGGTCATCATGCACTTTGTATCGATGACTGCCACACTAGACAGGCCATGGCGTCTGCCTATCTCAAAGTCGTTTGGGTCGTGAGCCGGGGTGATCTTGACAATGCCAGTGCCAAACTCTGGGTCTACATAATCATCGCCGATCAGGAGAATCTCTCTGCCAACTACAGGCAAGATTAAGCTCTTGCCGATCAGGTGTTTGTATCGCGAATCCAAGGGGTTGACCGCAACGGCTGTGTCGCCCAGCATGGTCTCAGGACGTGTGGTAGCTACCTGGAGGTATTCTCGGCTATCCTTGAAGAAGTATCTGACGTAATAGAGGTATCCTGGCTCTTCCTGATGCTCCACCTCGATATCGGACAGCGCCGTCTGACAACCTGGACACCAGTTGACGATATACTCACCCCTGTAAATCAGCCCTTTCTCATACAGACGACAGAACGTCTCCCTAACCGCCTCCGAACATCCCCCATCCATAGTAAACCGCTCACGCTCCCAATCGCAGGAGCATCCCAGGCGTTTCAATTGATCGATGATCTGACTTCCATATCTATCCTTCCAGGCCCAAACTCGCTCCAGGAACTCCTCTCGTCCGAGGTCGTATCTAGTCAAGCCCTCCTTAATTAACTCCTTTTCCACCACGTGCTGAGTGGCAATGCCTGCATGGTCGGTTCCTGGCATCCAGAGGACATTGTAGCCCTGCATTCTTTTGGTTCTGGTCAAGATGTCTTGAAGGGTGTTATTCAAGGCATGGCCCATATGCAGAGAACCTGTGATGTTTGGAGGCGGAATGACGATAGTATAGGGCTTCCTTCTTGGGTCGACCTCTGCGTGGAAATAGCCCTTATCCAGCCAGAATTTGTACCATCTGGCCTCCGCCTTAGCAGGTTCGTATCTTGTTGGGATGTCACTTTCCCCCATATCGCCTTCCTTATTTTACACTACCTATCAGGGTCCAAATAGGACGCTCGCCCCGTAGATATTGTTATCAACGGGGCTCGCTAGATTTGGACTTCGATTTCATCGGAGTCCAAATATCTTGGTCCCTATCCTCACCATGTTAGCCCCGTCCTCCAGGGCAATCCGGTAAGAATTCGTCATCCCCATGCTCAGGTATTTCATCTCAATGCCAGGCAAATTTAGTGCTTTGATTTCCTCAAATATTCTTTTTGTCTCTGTAAAATATGGTCGGGAATCCTCCGGATTCCCAAACCTGGGACCCATGGTCATAAGCCCCATGACCTTTATGTTGGCGAGAGGCTGGATTCGTTCTACCAAACTTTGGGCGTCCTCCGGCAACACACCGAACTTTTGCTTCTCTCCGCCGCTGTTTATCTCGATCAACACGGGCATTATCTTGGAAATCTTTCTACACCTTCTATCGATCTCCTTTGCGAGCTCAAAGGAATCAACGCTCTCTATCATATCGAATATTTCAACCGCCTTCTTTGCCTTGTTCTTCTGCAAGTGGCCGATAAAGTGCCATCTTACTTTACCAATTTGCATTTTGTATTTTGCAATTTTCAATTGTTTTTTGTTGGTTTCCTGCACATAGTTTTCTCCGATGATCCTTACACCAGCGCGTATCGCCTCCAAAATCTCCTCGGCAGTTCTTGTCTTCGCTGCCCCTACTAATTCTACTCCCTCTGGCAACTCTGATAGTATCTTCTTGACATTTTCTTTAATCATTAGAACGCTCGCTAAAATTGAGACCATTTCAATTATTTATAATTTTCGCCACCTTTTTTCTCATTTCATTGCAGACAAAAATTCTTCAACTGTCAAATCAGCCCTGGCAATAAGCGCTCTCAAAGTTCCCCTTGCAACCTCACGATGATCAGGAACGGACAATGTGGCAATATGTCCTGCCTTTACAAGAATAATATGGCTTCCTCGTCGCCTCGCAACTTGCCAACCCGAACGTTCAAATATTTTTGCAACTTCACGTCCGCTCAGAAGTGGAACCTTCTGCATTAAACTAATACCTCTACTTCACGCATACTAACGGTGAGAGGCATACCTCTTTCAGCTCGAACTTCA
>Ga0114921_10000983_pt1 | contig 12607 bp, 13 predicted proteins | sample BentaG_FD_87016 | JGI IMG/M metagenome (GOLD analysis project Ga0114921, IMG submission 87016) | Deep subsurface microbial communities from South Atlantic Ocean to uncover new lineages of life (NeLLi) - Benguela_00093 metaG | ecosystem: Environmental > Aquatic > Marine > Oceanic > Sediment ...
AATTACGGAGGGAGATCTTGATTTTGGCCCATGGGAGCAAATCTTCTATGGTGAATTCGATGGAGGCCGTAGAAAACGGGTTTTAGTTAAGATCATTGGTGAGTAGTTATCCTCAAGGGATGGATTGCTAAAGTGATAGGGAATAAAATACCAGAATGACGATCAGTAGAGTGGCTTGTTGCCTCCAGGCCTTGGTACAATCAGCCATAGTTTTATATATGAGTGCACTGAAAAAACCACCCGCGAGGAGCAAGGAGGGGTATCTGTGGGGGTGTGGGCACAGCCCACACCCCCACAGATACCGGTCCTCCTCTCGCAGTTGACCTTTTTTCAGTGGATTCATATATTCGAACGGGATGAGAGAGATGGAAATGTCCAATACACCTTCCACGAAGACCCTAGTAATAGCACTTGCTGTTCTTACGGTCTTTTTGTCTGCCTGCGGTTCCGTTGTTACCACACCAGTAGGTGGTGGCGCGGGAAGGATAGCCTTTTCTTCGTTTCGTGAAGGCGAATCTATGATCCTCATCATGAACGCCGACGGATCGGAGCTGAATGGGTTGACTGACATCTCGGTAAGAGCGAAGCAGCCTATCTGGTCCCACGATGGGGAGAAAATAGCCTTCGTCTTATCTAAGGAAGAGGAGAAACATAATCTCGACATCTATCTGATGGATGAAGACGGTTCAAACCTGGTCCGTTTGACTGATTTCGACTCCATCGAGGTCGACCCCACATGGTCGCCAGATGGGACGAAGATCGCTTTCACCTCAGGCCAAGATACCTATACCGATATGGCGCGAGGTTTGGTATCGATTTATAACATCTTCGTCATGTCCTCCGATGGGTCAGGGGTGGAGCGCTTAACGGATACCGAAGCAAAAAATATGTCCCCTGACTGGTCCCCGGATGGAAAAAACCTTGTTTTTCAAACTGATCGTGATGGAAATTTAGAAATATATTTCATGAACGCCGACGGATCAGGGCAAATCAACCTGACCAATGATCCCTCCGACGATCAATCTCCTTCATGGTCCCCGGATGGCAAAATGATTGCCTTCACCTCCGACCGGGATGGAAATGAGGAAATCTACCTCATGAACGCCGATGGTTCGAACGTCACTCGGTTGACCGATGACCCGGGTAGAAATAAACGCCCCGCTTGGTCACCCGATGGTCGCATGATCGCCTTCTATTCCGATCGAAGTGGGAATTTTGAAGTCTATGTGATGGCGATCGATGGATCGGGAGTGACGCAGCTTACCGACCATCCGGATTTTGACGGTTTCCCATCCTGGCAACCTTGATAGCAATGACCTCATATGCTTGAGGAACCATACACAACTGGATAATCGACGGACGTAGATTTTAGAAGTCCGATTTCTTTAAACCTGATCAATGGCCAAAATTCAGCTGCCATCACCAACGATCACGGTGAGCAAAACGCATGCAAGGCGTTTTTTATTGGCTCATCAACGATTGTGGCCGCCGCGGAAGCTACGTGGAAAGGTCGGCATCTTAGAATTCATCCGCCATGTAGGCTGCATACAATTTGATCCGATCAACGTCGTCGGGCGCAACCCAGACCTGGTGTTGCAATCACGGGTTGATAAGTATCGATCAGCGATGTTGGAGGAGCTTCTTTATTCCGATCGGCAGTTGCTGGGCGGATGGGACAAGGTCTCATCCATCTTTCTCACCGAGGACTGGCCATATTTTTCTCGCCACCGGGAGCTTATGCGTGAACGGCATGGGGATCCTTCGAACCCTCCCATGGAAATTGCGCCCATGGTCTTGGATGCAATTCGTGAACGTGGACCGCTATCTTCGATCGATTTGAAGCGTAGTGATAAGGTCGACTGGTCATGGGGACAACAATCTCGTCTCGCTAAAGCTTCGCTTGATGTCTTGTATGCGATGGGAGAGATCCTGGTCCATAACAGGGTTGGGAGTAGGCGCGTTTTCGATCTGACCGGACGTCTGATTTCACCCAGCCTGATCTCTACACCAGACCCGAACAAGACCGTGGAGGAATATCAAGCATGGCACGTGTTGCGTCGGATCGGTGGATTGGGTCTTGCCAACCCCAATGCCTCCGAGTTCTGGTTGGCGATGCTTGGCGTGAAGGGTGACGTCCTTCGGACCACATTGGTACGTTTGGTGGAACGAGGCGAATTAGTGACTTTGGCCGTAGATGGTGTACCCAATCGGATTTTCTTCCTTCGCAGCAAAGATCTACCTACGCTGGAAATCGTGAGGACGAAAAGGGCACCCAAAGCGCGAGCCGTTTTGATTGGAGCGTTGGATAATTTTCTCTGGGATCGCAATATGCTTCGCTGGATATTCGACTTCGAGTATATATGGGAAGTGTATAAGCCGGTGACAAATCGCAAGTATGGCTATTATGTGCTCCCGGTTCTTTATGGTGACCGCTTTGTGGCACGAGTGGATCCTGTTTATGATAGGAAGGAGCGTGAATTAACGCTCAAGAATTGGTGGTGGGAGAACGGGGTCCAACCTGACGACAGGATGAGATTGGCGCTAACTACTTGCATGGTGGAGTTTTTGCGCTATTTAGTCGCTAGCCAAATTGGGCTTGGGAATGAGGCCTCCAGAAAAGCTGATATGGGATGGGTGTCAGATTTAAACCTCGGGTAAACTTGCCCCAATACCGCGGGGGAAATCAGGATCTACAGAAATAGATATTATTTAGTCTTCATAAGTGGATTCAACTTACAGTAAACGAGGATAATTCAAGATGCGCTTTGGCATTGAGGTCGTCACCCTTGGAGATTATGCTGACCCGCGGCTTGTCGTGAGGATTGCTCAAGCAGCTGAAACTGCCGGATGGGAAGGTGTGTTCGTATGGGATCACTTAGGCTTTGTCTGGGACGCGCCCTCGGGCGACCCATGGATCATTCTGTCAGCAGTGGCACAGGCGACGAAGAAGCTGAAGATCGGAAGCTCCGTCACACCGCTGCCTCGCCGTCGTCCCCATGTTCTGGCAAATACCCTGGCCACCCTCGATCTCCTCAGTGAGGGACGGGTGATTTTCGGCGTGGGTTTAGGAGGAGTGCCCGAGGAATTTACTGCATTTGGAGACATGGAGGATACTAAAGTACGAGCAGCGATGCTGGACGAGGGGCTGGAGATCCTAAACCGGTTGTGGTCGGGAGAAAAAGTCACCCATCATGGGTCGCATTTCAAGATCAATGACGTGGCTTTGGCTCCCCTCCCGATCCAGAGACCTCGTATCCCGGTATGGGTTGGTGGAGAAAGTCCGCCAGCTCTTCGCCGAGCTGCTCGCTGGGACGGATGGGTTGTGGGTGGCGTGAACATGGAAGGTGAGATGATCAAAACACCTGAGCAGATGGCTGAGAAGATATCCTATATCTATCAGCACCGGAAAAGCGGACATCCCTTTGACGTGGCTCTCACGGGTATCTCAACCCCTGGTGATCGCAAGCTCCCACAAGACTATGCCGCGGTCGGTGTGACATGGTGGCTGGAGTCACTCAGTGGTCTTCGCGGCTCCTTCGATGATTTGTTAACGCGCGTGGAAGCAGGTCCCCCCGCATAGATCCTCCATTCTTACAATCTGAACATGGAGAGCATGATGTTTACGAAATCGGCCCCCTTTTACGATGTCATTTACTCCTATAAAGACTATCAAGCAGAAGCTCAGCACCTGCTGGATAGCATCAGTGAGCACCTGCAATCTGGAGGCGAACGCCTGTTGGATGTTGCCTGTGGCACGGGAAAGCATCTTGAATTCTTGAAGGAGGAGTACCAGGTCGAAGGGCTCGACCTTTCCTTAGAGCTGCTCGATATCGCACAGGAGCGCACACCCGATGTCCTCTACCACCATGCGGATATGATGGATTTTGATCTCGGAAGAGAATTTAACGTCGTGACATGCCTCTTCAGCTCGATTGGTTATGTCAAGACCTTGGATAACCTTAATCGGGCGGTGAAGTGTATGTCGAACCACCTGATAGCAGGAGGGATCCTCATTATCGAGCCCTGGTTCACACCCGATTCGTGGAATCCAGGGACAGTTCATGCGAATTTCATTGATGAACCGGAATTGAAGATCGCCCACATCAATAATAGTTGTGTCGAGGGGAAGCTGTCGTTTTTTGATTTTCATTATCTAATTGGAACGCCGGAAGGGGTGGAATATTTTGTCGAGCGCCATGAGCTCGGCCTCTTTGAAAAAGAAGAGATGAGCGAGGCGATGAAAAAATCTGGGCTTGAAGTAATCTATGATGATAAAGGGTTGACAGGTCGGGGGCTGTTTATCGGACTGAAACCGAGATAGGTGGAGGTGATAGATTCAGAAACCACGGTTGACTTTCTTCTGTGAATTGGAGGCGAGCGAGTTAAAGTCGCTGTTCGCTGATGCGTCCGTGATAGAGAGATTGGGGGCACTCAGAGCGCGTGTAAGCTTAGGCATTTTGGACCTCGCGCCTGATCGTGCATCTGTTGTGCGGAAACTGAATAAAGCCAGGATTCCGGTGGTCGCGTGGTTACTCCTCCCGATGGAACAGGGTTATTGGTTCAATGTCAATAACGCACTCCAAGCTACCGCCCGTTATCAGGCTTTCAAGGCGTGGACGGAGGAATATGGACTGCATTGGGCAGGGATCGGTTTGGATATCGAACCTGATATCCGAGAGGTGGAGAGGTTCGTCACGGATAGACCGCGCTTACTTCTCAATCTGCTATGCAGGTCGTTCAACAGTGAGAGATTCCGTACAGCGCAAGAGGCGTATAGCGAGCTTGTGAGTAAGATGCGGTTGGATAATTATCAGGTTGACAGCTATCATATCCCGCTCATGATTGACGAGCGCAGGGCTGGTTCCACATTGCTCCAACGTGTCGCTGGTTTGGTGGACGTTCCTTCTGATCGGGAAGTGCTGATGCCATACACGAGCTTCCTGCGACCGCATGGTCCGGGAATTTTGTGGAGCTACGCTTCAGACGCACAAGCCATAGGGGTTGGTAGCACTGGCGGTGGCGTCCAAGTAGCAGGTCTGGGCGATGTGCCTGTTCTTAGTTGGGAAGAACTCACTCGCGATCTACGCTTGACGAGACGCTGGAGCGATGATATCCATGTTTTCAGTCTGGAGGGATGCCTCCAACAAGGTTTCCTACAGAGATTGATCGATTTTGACTGGGATGGATCGGTCGAGATCCCTTATGAAAATGCGAGGGTGATTGATCGGTTGCGCAAGGGGTTGCGGGGGATCCTGTGGATCAGTGCCCACCCATTATTCCTTTTAGTGGGACTGATTGGTTTTGCATGGTTGTTGGCGCGGTTTCGTCCAAGAAAGAGATCGTTGAGTGCATAGAAAAAACCACCCGCGAGGAGCAAGGAAGGGTATAGGTGGGGGTGTGGGGTGCGCCCACATATACCAGTCCTCCTCTCTCAAGTGACCTTTTTTCAGTGGATTCATCGCTAGATTTCTAACGCAGAGCCGCGGCCCATTGATGGGCCCTCCATTATGTGACCGAACGGTTGCCCATCATTCAAAATGGCTTTAGGGAGTGACCATTCACCGATGAGAAGCGAAGACCCTCTTGGTCTTGTAGGGAAACCGAAGCCCTATGTCATGGCGCATCGTGGCAACAGGGTGGCGTGCCCGGAGAATACCCTAGCAGCTTTCCAACGAGCGCTTGACGAGGGAGCAGATATCCTCGAAACCGATCTACATCTAACAGCTGATGGTGTTTTTGTATGCATCCACGACGCAACCGTAGATCGAACAACCAACGGCTCCGGAGCAGTTTCGAAGATGACGCTTGCCGAGATAAAAACCCTCAGTGCAGCTTACGGTAGCCCGGAGTTCGAGACCGAGCGAGTCCCAACGCTCGCCGAGCTTACTGCGATCCTGCCACCTGGTGTACCTCTAGCCCTCGAGCTGAAGGCGGATCAATTCCTTATAGCTGATGTTTGCCAACGGTTGGTAGGCGAGTTGGATCAAGCTGGATTGAGGGAGTGGACGGTTGTCTTGTCCTTCAGCGCGACTCGCATCCTGACTTTACGATCGGTCGCTCCAGATATACCTATTGGGTTGATCACATATACACGAGCCATCCCCCCAAGAGGGTTTCAGTTTCTAGGCCCCGTGTGGCCGTTGTTGATACTCAATCCTTTCTATGTCCGATTAGCACACATGCGGGGCCAGATGGTCGGACCACTTGACCCGACTCCCGACTCGAGGTTGTGGCTTTACCGTTGGTTGAAATGTGATGTGGTGCTGAGCGACGACCCTGGAGCGACGATCCGTGCATTAGGGCGTCTCGGGGGAGATTCGAGTTAACATACCTACCCTAAAGCTAGTTGCCACCCTCAGTTTGGTCAAAAGGATACTTACAATAGAACAGCTTAAGGTAAAATCAATTGATACGCTAGCATGAATCGACTGAAAAAGGTCAACCGCGAGAAGAGGATCGGTACATGTGGGGGTGCGGGCGTAGCCCGCACCCCCACATGTACCCCTCCCTACTCCTCGAGGGTAATTTTTTCAGCACACTCAAGCATATTGAAAAAAGGAGTTAGGCGATGGCTTTTACCTTGGATATTGGCGCGGATGCGCCAGATTTTGAACTACCTGCGACGGACGGAAATACTTATAAGCTATCTGATTTCGATGACGTTCCTGTTCTTGTCGTTTTCTTCACTTGTAATCATTGTCCCTACGTTTTGGGATCGGACGAGGTAACCCGGCAAACGGCGGAGAAATATTCTCCAAAGGGAGTTAAATTCGTAGGGATCAACTCCAACAGTTCGAATACCTATCCCGAAGACAGTTTCGATCACATGGTCGAGCGGATGCAGACGCACAAGTTCCCTTGGCTTTACCTGCGTGACAAATCACAAGAGGTGGCGCTGGCCTATGGCGCACTGCGTACACCGCATTTTTATGTTTTCGACAAGGATCGAAAGCTTGTTTACACAGGTCGGGGGGTGGATAACCCACGTGATGCGAACAAGATCAAGGTCAATGATCTCAATCGGGCTTTGGATGAGCATCTGACCAATCAACCCATCGGCCTGCCCGTCACCAATCCCATCGGTTGCAATGTGAAATGGGAGGGTAAGGATGCCCACTGGATGCCCCCTGAGGCGTGTGATCTGGTGTGGTAGTTGGCCAAAATTATTCAGTCACTCTATAAAATAGCGAGAACTTTGGCCAGACAAACTTCAAGAGTTATGGCATTATGAGCGCCGTCAGGCGCGACGACATCGTACCCGAAGGGTGAGAATCCCTATGGTGATGCGAAATCAAAAGTTACAGCATAGGGATTCCTCGTCGCCATGCTCCTCGGAATGACATGAGAGAAGGTGTCATTCTGGCACCGTAATTCGCTTCGAGCCCGCAATGTTCAACAGTTTCCTAAAAAGCTCATCAAGGGATTCCTTCGTTCCACACCATATCGTCGCGATCGGCATGATTTGAAGTGAACGATGATAAAGCGGCCAGCTCGTATTCGAGACGTATCATCATGGCAAGTTAGCTGAACGGGTCGAGGATCGCGGCCTGGGAGGCGTTATCGATCGGGCGAGGCACATTCACTTCTAGAAGAGGCAGGTTTCGTCGTTAAGGCGGAGTTCGGGGATTATGATTTCTCGGAGTTTCATGCAGGAGATATGTTGCTGATCGTAGAAGCCGAAAGGCTTGGTGGGGGGCCTGGAAGCCATCCAATCGGAGGAGGATAATGGGCGATTTCCGCCAACTGAATAAGTATCTATGGCGTTTGATGAGGATTCCCCCACGTGTCGCATACGCGATCGGTTTGGGGCCGCTCATCGGACGACATGTATTGCTACTGACCACCACCGGTCGGAAATCCGGTTTACCTCGAGTGACCCCCTTACAATACGAGGAGATAGATGGGGTCTTCTATATCGGTTCCGCCCGAGGTGATAAGTCCGATTGGTACCGCAACATCCTTGCTGATCCAAAGGTCGAAGTGCGTGTTAAATCACATCGTTTCGTCGGCTTAGCCGAGGCAATTGCGGACGTTGAGCGCATCGCCGATTTTTTGGAAATCCGCTTCGAGCGCAATCCGAGGATGATGGGGAACTTGTTTCGATTTGTGGGCCTTCCACGGGAGCCCAATCGAACTCAGATGGAGCAGTATGCATCAAAGCGAACGATGGTAGTGATTCACCCACAGAAAGAAGCTACATGAAGCATAACAATCTTTTCGGGATCTATGGATCTTCGCTAGTTCTAAAACGATAGTCTTAGAACTCTGTTTAAATAATCACCGGGGCGCGATGTTCGCGCCCCGGAAGCTGCTCACCAGTCGTTTATAACTAGCCGATGACTTCTTTCAGTTTTTCCTCGTCAAAGTCGAGGATGATCGTACCGTCAATGTCGAAAGTTGGAGTGATGAGAGGACCGTCTGCCCACTCACGAATCTGTTTCGTCGCACCTGGAGTGACATAGATATCGACTTCTGTGTATTCCAGACCACGTGAACGCAACCACTCGCGAGCCTGCATACAGTCTTTGCACCACTTCGTGCAGTACATGACGATCCCACCACTGGGGAGTTTAGTCTCTTCTACTTTCGATGGTTCTTTTGCGGCGGCTTCGGGGTCTATCCGGCGAAGCTCAGCCAGCAGCACCTCATTGTCTGGCTGATCATCAATATCATGGATGTCGATGTATTGGATGATCCCGTCGCTGTCCACGATGAACAGTGCCCGTTCAGAATGACCTTCGGATCGAAGAACCCCATACATCTGGGCAACTTTGCCGTGAGGCCAGAAATCGCTCAATAAGGGATAGTTAATACCGCCAAAACTTTCCGCCCACGCGGTGAGCGCGGGGACGTGGTCGACGCTGATGCCCAGGACCTGGGCGTTCAATCCCGCGAACTTGGCTTGATCGGCCTCATACGCTGGGATCTGATTGCTTCAAACCGGTGTGAATGCTAACGGAAAGAAAGCGAGGACCACATTCGTACCTCTTAAATCGCTAAGGGTGACATCCTTGCCAAGGTGGCTAGGTAGTGTAAAGTCAGGTGCTTCTTGCCCAACTTGTAATCCCATCTGTGAACCTCCTACATCCCAAACAACTCTTAGAGTATCCGTGATTTTACCCTATTTTGGTCTTAATATCTTGGTGATACAAAAGATAGCCTTAGAAGTAGGGCAAAGATTTATCGTGTTCGTTAGATTTAACCCCATAAGCTAAGGCCTTATCCAAGGGGTATGTATCCAATTGCTATGGATACACCAGGATAGTATCGCCTGGCTGTTAGATGGGACAAACGCTGCAGGGACTATTCCGTTGCGTTTCCTGGGGGGTCGATTAGAATGGTGCAACTCAGGCTCATTGATTATCTAAAGTCCTTGTAGTGAACGGCACTCCGCGACCTAAAAAAATCCGGAGCACAAATTACTATGGACCCCTCAGTTAACGTCCGTTATATCTATTTCCACGAAAGGAGAAATGTACGATGAGACTCTCCGCTCCGAGGAAGATCAACTGGTCGATCGCTATCCTTTTTGGATTGATTGGAATTCTTTTGCAGCAGGGGATTATCCCTCTAGACACCTTTCCCGAGTTAGATTTTTGGTTGATGACGATCGCTTTCCTCATCCTTGCGATTGCCACTCTATTTAGAGGTTTGTAGGGCAAGCTTGTCCTGTAGAAGAGTTGGAGGTGACCCCGATCGGTCATATTAAATACCTATAAAGACCTTCGATACAGGATGAGTGTATCCTTTCACGGTACGAATGAGTCATTTCGTGGAGGATGACTTCAGGGGTCGGTGTTAGTATTGTGAGAGGATTGTGCATTTCTGAGTATTATTTAGGAGGAACTTGCAGCGGAGCACCTAATGCCTGTCGATAGTTTCAAGTACCTGCCCCGTATCATTGCGGCCCATTACAAAATGACAAAAAGGGAACCAGAGTTTCCCATCCCCTGGGCACCTCTTCCAGGTCCTTTAGCCGAATGCAAATTCGGGCTGATAACATCAGGTGGGCTTTACTCTAAAGGTGTCGAGCCACCTTTTGACATCGCGCGCGAAAAGCGCGAACCAATATGGGGCGATCCGACCTATCGCACCCTGCCTACCAAGATAAAACAATCCGATGTAGGCGCGAGTCATCTACACATCAATACACAATGGGTGTTGGAGGATGTCAATATCCTGCTACCCATTTGCCGGTTCCGTGAGTTGGTCGATGAGGGAAGGATCGCAGGATTGGCTGAGAATGCTTATTCCTTCATGGGCTACCAGGGTTACCCTCCAGATACAAATGCATGGCAGGATTTGTACGGCCCTGAAGTGGCAGAGAAGCTCAAGGCCGAGGAGGTGAACTGTGTGCTGCTCACCCCCGCGTGACCAGACTGCGCCCAAAACGTGCCCGTGCTGGCACGTACACTGGAAGCGAGCGGGCTTTCCACGATCATGGTGACGATGATGCCATTTTGGGCGGAGAAAGTTGGCGTACCGCGCACGTTGGCCGTCGAGTTCCCCTTCGGTCATACTCTTGGGCAACCGCATAACGTTGATCAGCAGATGCGGGTGATACATCAAGCCTTGAATGTCCTTGAGACAGCAGACGCCCCAGGTTCGATCGTTCAATCTACAGAAACCTGGCCTGAGCCCTTGAATGAGGCGAAGGCATTTTGGCAGCCAGAAGAGCGGTCACCCATTATTGAGGTCATGACTCCCCAAGTTCTCAAGCTCTTACGTCAAAAAAGGGGAGAGAAATCGTAGTCCGCTGAGTCCTGGGTGGAGGTAGAGATGAAGAGAAAATTGCGTGGACTCAAGCAGCGAGACATCCAATTGGATTTTAACCTTTACCGGGTCGATGTCCCGATCCGTGGTCTGGCAGACATGGCGCTGAGCGTGATCGATATTTGGCCTGAAGGCGCCGAAAAAACCATCGTGTTTGTCCATGGTTATGCTGGGTGCGCTGAGACGTGGGAGTACCAGATCAACCACTTTATGCGTGATTATCGTGTTGTGGTGCCAGATTTGCGCGGTCACGGCCAAAGCGATGCCCCCTTTACCCAGTACACCATGCCGGAATTGGTTGCCGACCTAAATACCATCACAGAAACACTCGATTTCCCGGACAAATTCGTTCTGATTGGTCATTCCTTTGGTGGCTCGGTGTGTGTTGAGTATGCGGACGCCTACCCAGAGAGACTTGAGCAACTCGTTTTAATCTCTACCGCCGGCGAGCATCCTCTCCCTCGAGCGGCCTCACTTGCATCTCGCATTCCCACCGCAGCATTCCGGCCATGGTGGAGGTTCCGACCGCGTTGGAATGCTGAAGTTCACGTGATGAAGCGCATGATATTGAATAACATGCGTACGTGGAAAGGATGGGAGCAGTTAAAGAAGATTCGCACGCCAACTCTTATCATCACCGGCGCACGCGACAGATACTTTCCACGTTGGGTTTTCGAAGATGTGTGCAAGGCGGTGCCTGGAGCAGAGGTGATCAATATTGGCGCTTCAAAGCATAAGGTACAGATTGAGCGCCATCAGGCGGTCAATCGCGCCATCGAACGTTTTATCCGTAAAGAGGCCAAGGCCAGGCCGATATCTTGGCGCGATCAAGTCGTTCCATCGAGACGGCTCGCTCATCGTCCATGGTTGAACAGCTATGGGAAGCACACACCTCCTTCGGTTCCCATTCCTCGTCAACCTTTATATAAATTCCTTGAAACTGCAGCCAATTGGGTGCCGAACAAAACAGCGACGATCTTTTATGGTTCCAAATTAAATTACTATCAGCTCGATCGACGTGCGAACCAGTTTGCCCACGCTTTGCATGGGTTGGGCATTGCGCCCGGTGAACGCGTGATGGTGATCCTGCCGAACATGCCGCAGATGATCATCGCCTATTATGGCACGCTCAAAGTTGGCGGTGTGGTTGTCCTCCCTAATCCCGATGCAGGCGCTACGATGATCCTTGAACAGATTAAACAAACCGACACCCAGGCGATCGTCACATTGAAAGATTTTGGTGGGCTGGCAAAAGCTGTGCAAAAACATGTGCCCGTGAAAGTTATCCTCACGGACATCAGCAAAGCCGTTTCGTCTCGTGTTTACAAACAACTCCTAGCTCGTTGGGAAGCCGCAGGTCTGGGTAAGCAGGATGAACCCGATCAGGGTGAAGCTGTGTACCGTATGGGCCACTTGATGATGGATGCCGCGCGGGAACCACCCGATATTAAGGTTTCCAGCGATGATCTAGCTGCGATCCTTTATACAACCGGTACGACTGGCGAACCCAAGGGTGTCTGTCTCACCCATGCCAACTTGGTCGCCAATGCTCTTCAGACTCGACATTGGATACCCGAATCGCATTGGGGAGAGGAGATCTTTCTCGCGGTCATTCCGCTCACCCATAGTTACGGCATGACAACCGCCATGAACATCCCGATTGCCATGGGGGCGACCATCGTTCTGCTGCCCGTCTTCGAATTGGAACAAGTCCTCCAGCATATTAAGTGGTACAAACCAACGATCTTTCCAGGGGTGCCCTCGATCTACATGGCGATTAACAATGCTCCCAATGTTCGTTCTTATGGGCTATCCTCTATCAAGGCTTGCATCA
>Ga0114921_10000984_pt1 | contig 12600 bp, 14 predicted proteins | sample BentaG_FD_87016 | JGI IMG/M metagenome (GOLD analysis project Ga0114921, IMG submission 87016) | Deep subsurface microbial communities from South Atlantic Ocean to uncover new lineages of life (NeLLi) - Benguela_00093 metaG | ecosystem: Environmental > Aquatic > Marine > Oceanic > Sediment ...
AACTGTTCATAAATGTTTTTTTTTGCCTTTTTATAGCTTCTTTTATTATTAAGTACCTCAACAGGTATGGCATCCCAGTGTCCACCAATCTTATCAACTCCCATAAATTTTGAAATTTCCATAGCTTTTATTATCCATTTTTTCATCCTCTCTCTAACAGAAGGGTTTGAATGGGATAATCCATGAAATCTATGCGTTGCCATTCCAGTGTAATAGTCAGTGATTTTTACTCTATATTTATTAGCATATTTTTTAACCTCTTCTGCGATTTTTTTCTGATAGTATTGATCACCACTAAAAAATGGGTCTATTACATCCGCACAGAATTCATGATAATAAAAACCTAATTCACTTGTTAATTTCATAAAATTCTCAGGTTTTTCCCATCTCCTTGTTAAAAAAGTTCCATTTATTCCAATATCAATTTCAATATTCTTTTTTTCACCCATTTTATTTCACTTATAAGTAATTGTTAAAATTTTATCCCATTTCCTGTCCACCAGTCACATTTATTGCCTGACCAGTTATATAGGAAGATTTGTCAGATGCTAAAAATATGACTAAATTGTTAACATCATCATAAGCACAACCTCTTCTTAAAGGAACTTTCTCCTCATATTTCTTTCTTACCTCTGCCTTTGAAATTTTCCACTTCTTTGAATATTGATCATATAACTTCTCAACCCATAGTGGTGAGTCCAATAAATTGCCAGGGCAAATTGCATTTACTCTTATTCCATAAGGCGCTAAGTCTAAAGAAAGACTTTGAGTAAGACCAATTCCTCCAAATTTTGATGCAGAGTAAGCACTATTCCAGTAACTACCCTTCTTTCCTGATTTTGAATTAATCTGTATAATTACACCACTTCTTTGCTTTTTCATAATCTTTGCTATTTCTTTCGCACAAATAAAATATCCAGTTAGATTTACATCTATAATTTTTTTGAAAACTTTTAAAGGAAATTCAGTAACTTCGTGGGATTCAATAATACCAACATTGCTAATTAAAATGTCTATTTTTTTAAAGATATTAAAGATTTTTAACATCACAGCTTTTACTTCTTTTTCATCAGTTACATCTACTCTTTCTGCGATGACTTTAACATTGTAAGTTGAACTTATTTTTGCAGCTACCTTTTTTGCACTTTTAAAATCTATATCTGTGACTACAACATGAGCTCCCACACTTGCCAAAGAGTGAGATATTGCCTCCCCTAAACCTCTTCCAGCACCAGTAACTACTGCTACCTTTCCTTTTAATAAATTACTTATTTTCATAATATTTCCAGCTTTTTAATATTTTTATTAAAGATTATTAAAAAAAATAATCTATAGTTGTTTTAACTTAATGATTTTATTAATTATCAAAATTTGAAATTATTTTCTTACGATATTTTTCATCTTGCCTTGTAGCTATTCTTTCACTATCCTCTTTAGTTAAAAAATTTGGTCCACCCATTACATAGGTTCCTAGAAGAATTTCTGAGACTTTAACACACATAGAAGTTATATTTTCAACTTCTTTCACACTTGAACCTAAAACTATAATTCCATGATTTTGTAATAAAATAAGAGCAGGATTTTTTTTATATTTATTATTATTTTTTGTTACTTCCTCTTTTATAAGCTTGGCCAATTTTAAACCAGGATCAATATATCTTATGAAAAGAGGATGCAATCCACATACCGTAATCTCATCAGGAAATAGTCTTCCTGAAAAAGCTGACTCCGCATTTTTTGAACATAATATTTTATTTACTTCTATAGGATGTGTATGTGCAACAAAATTTACATTATCCAAATTTAGTAAAATAGCATGCATCATTGTCTCAATTGATGGTTGAGTATCTGAAGACTTATCTATTTTTGCACCAACTAATTTTTCTTTAATCTTTTCATCAGGAAGATACTCAAATTTTAATATTTCTAATATCAATGAAGTTTTTACTTCAACAAAATTCTTTTCCTTGATATTGTTAAGTTGAGCACCGCTTGCTTTAATCCAAAAACTATTCTCACCAATTTTAGCTGAAACATTTCCTTCTCCAAGAATTACATATTTTTTCTCTTCCTTACCAAGACTGTGAGATAGTTTTACTAATTTCTTTAGTGCCTCATCCCTCTTTCTCATAAAAATCCTCCAATACTTTTTATCTGAAATAGAAATACCTAACTAATTTCAATTCCCCAAATTTATTGGATAAGCGATAGTAGTCATTAAAGTTAATGCTTCTTGTGTGGTATCCATCCTGCTATGTTGAACAATAATAGGTATAGTACTTTCAACTTTCATTGCATAGGGAACTCCTTTTGGTATTTTCTCTCCCTTAGAATTTTTTATAAAGTCAAGTCTTATGTGTTTAGTTCTTTGAGCATCTACAACTAAATCAAAATCTGTAATTGGATCACTATCCTCGAAATATACAGTTAATGTTAAAGATGCATTATCATCATTTGTATTTAAAACGCAAAGAGCCTCGTGGCCTATTAATTCACCCATACTTTTTTCAGGAAGATATCCATCAGGTATTACCCAGATTAACGCACCCTCTTTTTTTATATATTCGTACACTATTACCTCCTATGAAAGTATAATTTTGTCAAATATGAATTTTATTAATATTCTTATTTAATTTTTATCTGAAAGATTATTGTCGTTGGTAACCATCCTTTTATTGGTGTCCTTTTAAAACACAAAATTGCTTGCGATCTTTATAGATTCCCCATTCTCCTCAAGAGTGCAATCCTGATTTAACATCAGAAATCACTATGTAAAAATTAGTGCAACCTATAATCTCTGTTTTTCTTTAGTATTCTGTAAGCTATAGTATCTAACTTTCTAGTTGTAGCTATCTTAGCTGGATTAGCTCCTTTTCTTATTTTAATTCTTTGATAATATTTTTTCAACTTAACGTCACATCTTATGGCTAGCCAAACTGCCTCTACAAAAGCCCATCTTAAATATTTATTACCTTATTTAGTAAGTCTGCCATGAAATGTTCTGTTCCCTAACAAGTAAGTAGATGGAATTAAGCCCATATAGCCATGAAACTTCTTATAATCGCCAAATCTATTTATGTCATCTACTTCAAAAGCAATTAAGGTAGCAAAGAAATCACCAATACCAGGAATAGTTTTTAGATGTGATATTCTCTCATCATCTTTACCTAGCTTTTTAACAAAATCATCACTTGCTTTTATTCTCTCTTTTAAAGATTCAAGTAAGCTCAAGTCCTGGCTAAGAATGTGTCTTTCTTTTTCAGAAAGAATAAAAAAGACATTTTCCTTTAAAAGTTTAATTGCTTTGTTAATAAAAATATCTGTATTTTTTAAAAACTAATAATTTTTAAGCTTTTCTTGATATTTATCTAACAAAGTAATGATTCTGTTTTTAGTCATAGTTTGTAATCTGACAAAAAACATTCCCTGTCTTAAAATTTGTCTAGCTGTTCTTGCTTTCATAGTTGGCATGTAAGCTTCCGGTAATAGATTTGTTTTCAGTAGATGAGTTAAAGCTACACTATCAATTTTATCAGTTTTAGTTCTTAGCTTTATTAATTATCTTTACTTTTAAAGGGTGGGCCAGTTTTACATTTTTAACTATTTTCTCTAACCAATCATACATTACAGTCCAATTCCTACCTGCTTCCATAACTGCTAAGATATTTTGATTGTCAATGTGTTTTAAAAAGTCTTTTAAGTTTTCTTTATGATTACTTACTTTTCCTTCTTTTAATTTTTTTCCTGAAGAATCAAGTAAAGAAAGGAATGAATAGTTTTTATGATAATCAACACCTAAATAGTAATTTTGATTTATTTGCATAGTACTCACCTCTTAAGTAAAACATTTTTAAAAAATATTTTACTATTGTACTATGCTTTCATGTTATTCTTCTCTTTTAAACCTCTTTTTAAACCTCAATTAGTTCTTTACTTAATCTTACCCTCTTTCCTCCCTAATTTTATTGTAATACTTACTTTCTTTATAAGCCTTTATAGGGTTGGGATCTAACCCCATCTCCAATCTTAACTTCTCTAAAAAGAACTTTACATCAATTTGAAAAGCATTAATTAATATTTGCTCAGCTTTAATAATATTTCCCTCATCCTGTGCTTTAACCAATTTTTCTCTTTCCACAAGTAATGTTTTGGCATATGCTATTTGAGCATTTATTACAGACTGAATCATACCTTCTATTTTAGGTTTTACATTGAGACTTTGATCAATTATAAATGCTATTGATTCTACATGTCTTTTTAAATTTATATCTTTCTGAGCATCTACAATTTCATTATAGATAAGAAACAATTCATATGGATTTATTGAGCCTAATGTTAAATAATCATCAGCATATTTAGATTTATAATATCTTAATGCTTCTATAATCTGTCGTAAAAAACCAAGTATATCCCAGTAAAGATGTCCAGCAAAAAAGTCCCTTTTGTTTCAAAACGATATATTTCTTTTAACTTTAATTTTTTACTATCCAGTGTTCCCACAATACATCAAGCACTTTCAGATCCCAAATCAAATGCTAAAAAGTTCGCACACTTATTCATAGTCATTTCATATTAATTTAAAAATTAACTCTTCTGTCAAATATTATTTATGATTTATTTTTACTTTCTGAAGATATTACAAAATTACACTTTTTAATGGTCAATTTTTTTTGAAATTTTTTCACAATATGGACAATAAGGATACAAATTTATTGTCTCTGATGCTATGCAATCCCCTCTAATTGATTCATAACACTTCTTTGCACTTTCTTTTCTTTTTTTCTTTAATTCTTTAATTTCTTTAAAATTTTCAGGAAGTATATAAGAATTAACAATTGAATCGACTAAAAAGGCTTCAATAGAATCTTTTGGTTTGAATCCTTTATCTAACTTATAGTTTAGATATTCTAAATAAGTATTTATCTTTTTATAACCATATTTATTTATTAGAGATTTAGCTATTTTTTTATCTATTTTTAGATCTAAAAGTTTTTTGAAGACTTCTTCTCTTTTATTTATTGGAAATATATCAACTTGTTGTTGTTTATTTTTAATATGTTTATTTTTTATTTTAGGATTTCTTTTTATTCAGTTCATTTATCTTCCTTAGGTTTTCTTTTATTCTTTGCCAGTATTGCATTCTCTTTTTGATTTCTCCTTCAAATCCCCTATCACTTGGAAAATAGTATTTTCTACCCTTCAGTTTTGATGGTAAATACTGCTGATCAACAATTGCTTCTGGTGCTATGTGGGGATACCTATAGCTTTTACCATAACCTAACTCTTTCATTAGTCTTGTTGGTGCATTTCTTATAGAAAGTGGTACTGGTAATGTCATACTATTTTTAACATCCTCTTTAACTAAATTATATGCTTTATATAATGAGTTACTTTTTGGAGCTGTTGCCAGGTATGTTACTGCTTGAGTTAAAGCCAAATCTGCTTCAGGCATTCCTATAAATTCTACTGCTTGCTTTGCCGCGATTGCTACTTGTAATGCCCGAGGATCAGCATTTCCTACATCCTCAGATGCAAATCTTACTAATCTTTTTGCAATATATAACGGATCCTCACCACCCTCTAACATTCTTGCGAGCCAATACAAAGACGCATCTGGGTCGCTACCCCTTAAACTTTTATGAAGTGCTGATATCAGATTATAATGTTCTTCACCAGCCTTATCATATCTTAGTGGTTTATGCTGCATTACATCTATTAATTTTTTCATATTAATATTTATTATTTTCTCTTCACCTACAGGTTTTGTTGTTTGAACAGATGTTTCAATAGCATTTAATGCTACCCTTGCATCTCCATCAGAAAATTGTGTAATAAAATCAATAACTTCTGGTTCAATTTCAATATTTAAATTTCCAAATCCTCTTTCATTGTCTTTAAGAGATCTTTTAATTATAATTTTTAAGTCATCTTTAGATAAAGATTTTAAAGTATAAACTCTAGATCTTGAAAGTAATGGAGAGATAATTTCAAATGAGGGATTTTCAGTTGTTGCTGCTATTAATATAATAGTTCCGTCCTCAACATATGGAAGAAATGTATCCTGTTGTGATTTATTAAATCTGTGTATCTCATCAATAAATAGTATAGTTTTTTTATTTTTAAAATCTCTAAGGTATTTTGCCTGTTCAATGACTTCTCTAATCTTTTTAACTCCAGATGATACAGCACTAAAAGATACAAAATTTGCATCTGTATATTTGGCAATTATCTTTGCTAAACTTGTTTTTCCTGACCCTGGAGGACCCCATAATATTATGGATCCAATCTCTCCAGATAAAATTGCACTCCTCAGGGCTTTCCCTTTTCCAATTAAATGATCCTGTCCCAACAACTCATCCAAGTCATTCGGTCTCATCCTATCTGCAAGAGGAGTAGTTAACTTATAAGCTTTTTTGTTCTTTGTTTTTTGTTCAAATAAATTTATTTTTTCCATAATTTCAGATTGGTTTCTCTATCAAATTTCCTTATTAATTTTTGTTCATAATCAAATATTATAATTTCAGCAGCAAAAATTTCTCCTTTGAAAAGATGTCCACCTTTTACATCTCCTTTCTCATCAGCGAAATTTATGTGAGCATGTACAAAAATTTTATTATCAAGAAATGAAACATTTCCTGTGCAGGAGGTAATCTCACATTCTTTATCGAATGAACTTTTCATATATTGTTTTGAACTTTGGTCGTAAAAACCATATGTAAGATTTTTTAAGGCTCCGATTACAATAAACCAACCTGTTTTTACATTTTTTTCTTCACAGACTCTCTCTATTTCTGAAATCAAATCCTTTCCATAACATAACCTTGTAATAATCATATTTAATTCTCTACATAATCTCTAAAAATTTTTAAACAATCCCTTTGTAAAAAGAGTTTCTTTGCCAATATAATAAAAATATATTATAAATACTTAAAAAAGTCAAACATAAGTTCGTTTATTATTTTGTTTATTTCTATTGAAATTATTTAAAAGGAGTGGGTTCTTGTATTTTAAAATTGTTTAATTTTTGATTAATATTATGATTTAATGATTTAATATCTCTTCAAGCTCCATAATCAGTTCTCTAACATCATTAATAACTTTACCGTTTGGGTGTTTTCTTACAAATTCTTCACTCCATTTGGGAACATAAGGAGCTTTGAGTAGAATAAAATCCATTCCCATCATTAATGGAACAGATCCAACTAAAGAGAAAATATCACCACAGGCAACAACTCTCGATCCATCTTTAGCTTGCTCTAAAAGCGCTTGATAGTAAATTGGTCTTCTGAGGTCAACTCTAAATTTATCATCAATTGGTAAAATTTGAATTTTTCCAAACTCTGGATGATCAAAATAATGATCCCACTTTTGATCCATATGATACTGTCGAGTATCCCCTAATATTTCAATTTCATAGTCAAATTTGTTAGATTTAGAATCTTTTTTACTAATTTCTTCTTGTTTAAATTTACTACTACCCTTACTACCACTATCTATATCAGTAATTTTCTCTTTTTTTAAATCTTCTTCTAATTTACTACTATTAGTTATTTTTTGATTGATCCCTAAAATTTTTAAATGCTTTTCCACCTTATCTGTTTTTGAATTTGTCATAACTATTGGTTGAATTTGAGCATGGTTAATTATCTCAATTAGAGTTTCCCTAACTCCATCCCTAAATATAGGTTTTAAAAGAGCACTATTTTTATGAAATAGATAATTAGTACATTCAGTTATTGAATCATAGTCTAATTTATGGAAGAAATTTTCAACACATTTTTTATAGAATTCATTCCTATTTAGCATTTCCTGTATTGTTACTGTATTTAAAACAAAAGCCCCTTCGTTACTGTAACAAGCAGAAATCCCATTAACTTTCCATGTATATTTGTAGGGTTTAGCTAAGATTTTTTGCTTTGTACTCTGATAATCTTTTCTAATTTTCTCTCTTGGGATTTTTAAAATTTCTTTAGAGAGAGTATCGATAGCTAACTCTTCTAACTGTTCAACCTGTTTTTCTTCCTGAGTTAATGTCCCATCATAATCAATAATGACTTTAATCTTTGGCTTATCTTTATGTTTATAATTTATATTTTCCCTTTTCATTTATTTATTTCCCTTCTAAATTATATTATTAAAAAGGTATGCATTTTAAAATTATCATTATACTCAGATAAGACGTTTTCCAAGGAGTAATTACTGTGAGCGAAAAATAATCAAATTATAATATACATGTTAGCAGATGCGGGGGAGGAGTTCTCCAATCATCATATCTAAAATCCTTGTTGATCCTATTAATGTTTTCATTGTTACCCTTCCAGCTTTACCTTCTATAACTTCCCCTATTATTTCTGCATCTTTAGCAAATTGATGTTTTCTCATATGATTTAATAGACCTCTTGCAATATCTTTTGAAACTATTGTAATTAATTTCCCCTCGTTAGCTATATATAATGGATCAAATCCTAACAACTCACATGCTCCCATAACAGATTTTTTTATAGGTATCTTATCCTCATATATTTCAAGAGATACTTTGGATTTTTCTGCAATTTCATTTAATATAGCTGCAATACCTCCTCTGGTTGGGTCCCTTAGAACATTAATTTTTTTTGTATAAGATAGCATGTGTTGAACTAAATTAGAAAGTGGTGCACAATCACTTTCTATTTCTACTTCAAACTCAAATTGACCTCTTTCACTCATTACTGCAATTCCATGATCACCTACACTACCACTTAAAATAATTAAATCACCTACTTTTGCATTTTCACCAGATATATTAACCTTATCTTCTATTACTCCTATCCCTGATGTATTTATAAAAATTTTATCTGCACTCCCCTTCTCTACTACTTTTGTGTCTCCACATACTATCAAAACCTTTGCCTGTTTTGCTGCATCCTTCATGGATTTTAATATCCTTTCTAAATCACTTATTAACAACCCTTCCTCTAAAACAAATCCAACACTAATATATAATGGGATAGCGCCACTCATTGCAATATCATTTACAGTTCCATATATTGCTAATTTACCAATATCACCACCAGGGAAAAATATTGGATTTATCACATAAGAATCAGTTGAGAACGCTAATCTATTACCTTTAATTTTAAAAACAGCAGAGTCATCCAATTTTTTTAAAATCTCATTATCAAATTTTGGTAAAAAAAATTTAGAAATCAGTTCATGAGAAATTTTTCCACCACTACCGTGTGCCATCATTATTTTGTCCTTGACCATAAATTAACCCTCACTAATTTAAATATATTAACGATTATTATTGATATATATCTTAATATGTTCTATTAACAAGATAAATTAACAGTCTGCTCTTTGAAAAATTAATATGTTGTAATAAGAGTTCTTGTCATTCTGAATAGGTCCTGGTTGTCATTGCGAGCCACTGAAAGTGGTGTGGCAATCTCTATTAATGACAATAATTTATGTACTGAGATTGCTTCGTCGCTTCGCTCCTCGCAATGACAAAATAATATTAAATTTTTAAAAGAATAGAATACTAAAAGTATTAACCTTGCTTGTTAACAATACACTTAATAGGATAATAATAAGCTGAATGAATTATAAGACCAAAGTGGTATTAATACCATTATTGATATAATTTAATTTTAAATTTAACCTTTAGTTTTATTTTGATACTCTCTTAATCTTATCAGTGTGCTCAACGCTATTATCACTATTGATGAAATAAATACTACTGGATTGTAAATGACACTCATAATAAAAATAAAAAATCCCTTGGTTTTTATTTTTTCCCAATTATTGACAATATTCATTATCAAAAATACTATTAAAAATATTAGTAAAACATCTCTTATATTTTTCATAAATTTCTCCCGGTATAATCATTACCCAAACTATATATATTGTATATAGTCAAGGTAATAAGTTAATAATTATATATTGTTGCGAACTACTCCTGGCTTTAGCAAGGAGACTTCCCAGCATGAAAATTAAATTTAAAAAATTATGATGCATAATGATAGTATGCAGCACAACTTCCTTCACTTGAAACCATACAAGGTCCGACTGGATTTAAGGGATTACACACATTTTTAAAAAGAGGGCAGTTATATGGCATAATTAAACCTTTTAAGACATCTCCACATTTGCATCCTTTGTGCTTTTTTACAAGTGGTGGATCAACTGGAAACTTTTTTAATGCATCAAACTGAGAGTATTTTTCTTTTATAACAAGACCACTTTGTGAAATTATTCCTAATCCTCTCCATAAAGCATCGGATTTATCAAAAACATCATTAATTAATTCTAAGGCAACTTTATTACCTTCTTTATTGACTCCTCTTTTATACTGAATTTCAACTTTTGCTTCCTTTTCCTTTGTTTGTATGACCAACATTAAAATTCCTTGCAAGATATCAAGCGGTTCAAACCCTGTTATCACACATGGAATTTTATAATCCCTTGCTATAAACTCATAAGGATTAGAACCAATAATAACACTTACATGCCCGGGGCATAAGAAGCCATTGATTTTTATATTCTCGTCCTTTACAAGCACTTTTAATGCTGGAGGTATTAATTTATGAACACTATATACATAAAAATTTTTAATCCTTTTTTTACTGGCAACTTTAATAGTATGCGCTATCATGGGAGTTGTGGTTTCAAATCCTACACCAAATAGAACAAAACCTTTTTCTGGATTTTCTTTTGCTAAATTTAGTGCGTCTATTGGTGAGTAAATAACTCTTATACTTTTTCCATCTGCTTTTTCCTTCTCTAAAGATGAGTATGAAGAAGGAACTCTCATCATGTCCCCAAATGTAGCAAGTGTAATTTCATATTCTCTTAACATCTCAATTGCAATGTCAAGTTCTCTATTGTCTGTTACACAAACTGGACAACCCGGACCAGATATCAACTTTAAATTTTTGGGTAAAGCTTGTCTTATCCCAAATTTAGAAGCATTTACGGTGTGGGTTCCACAAACTTCCATGTAGGTTGCTTCTTTAATTTTAACCTTTTTTAATTTTGATATTATCTTTTTTGCTAAATTTGAGTCTCTAAACTCTTCAATATATTTCAAATGTAACCCCTATATTAATAAAAAATATTTATATATATTTTTAAAATTCAGCATTTAAGTAAGGATTTAATATTATTTTTAAATTTGCTGAAAGAATCTCAAAACCATTTTGGTATAAAAATCCTGTCCATTCAGCTTTTAAAAAGTTGTATAAAAGTGAATTTTTAATTTATTTTCTTTTTTAACTTGGTTTTAAAACGGTTGCTTCTCTAACTCTGAAAGAAGTTTTAGAGTTTCTTTAGCCTCTTCTTCACTTAAAATATTAATAGCATATCCCACATGAACTAATACATAATCTCCAAGTTTTGCTTCAGGTAATAAAGCTAAACTAACTTTCATTCTTATTCCTGAGAGAACAACCTCGGCTATTTGATCTTTTTCAATTTTTACTATCTTAGTTGGAACTGCTAAACACATGTTTTTTAAAATAATTTATTTTTAGATTTTTTTACTATAAGAATTAATAAATATATTTAATTGTAAGTCTTATTTTTATCAATTATCAAAATATTCATTCATAAATTTATTTTTTAAAAATAAGACAGATAAATTAACTGTATTTTTAATAAATTAAGATGACAATATAATTTAATTTTTATTTATTTTTACCTAATAAAACATTTTCCTACTAGGAGAAATTGGTTTTATCATTATTTCCTTAAATAAAAAATATGAATCTTACTTGTTAATAGCAGATATTAATCTTTCAATTTATTTGCAATATGATGAGCAATAAATGCTTGACCAAGTGAAATCCCTCCATCGTTTACTGGAACTTGAAAGTTAGTGAAAACTGCAAAACCTTTTTCTCTTAAAATTCCAAATGATTTATTTAAGATTATATTATTCTGAAAAACCCCACCACTCAGTGCAACTTTCTTTATATTAAATTTTTTATACATTATTTCACAAATTTTTGAAATTATAGCAATTATTGTGTTATGAAACTTCGCTGATATATAAGAGGGGTTATAACCTTTTTGTTTATCAGTGATTATCCCCTCTATTATTGGTAGAGTGTCTATCACAATAATCTCACTAATAAATCCGTTATTAAATTCTCTCCTGAGTACAAAGGGATAACTTTCTAAAACAGATTCATCACTTACCATTTCTAATTCTATTGCTGCTTGACCTTCATAATAGTTATGTTGTGATATAGAGAGTAGAGAACTTACCGCATCAAAAAGTCTTCCACAACTGGATGTTAGAGGTGAATTAAATCTAGTTATCAATTGATTTATAATTACTTTTAACTCAGTGTCACTACAAACCTCGTTTGCACCATTAAAATATTTTTTTAAATCCCTTTTCAGCAAATTGTAAATTTCACTTTTTTGGTCTTCTGTTAATATAAATGATTGCTTATTATTCAATTTACTCTGCATTAATTTTTTTAAGCTCTCTGTGTTTTCTTTATTCTTTAAGTTCTCTTTTATTAATTGCTTATAATTATTCTTATTTTCTTCATTTCTATGTTTAAATATTTTATTTTTATAGACCTCATAAAGATAGCTAATTGCCAT